>Ga0209317_1000921_pt1 | contig 29834 bp, 25 predicted proteins | sample RifGroB2_FD_183994 | JGI IMG/M metagenome (GOLD analysis project Ga0209317, IMG submission 183994) | Soil microbial communities from Rifle, Colorado, USA - Groundwater B2 (SPAdes) (version 2) | ecosystem: Environmental > Terrestrial > Soil > Unclassified | place: Rifle, Colorado | collected...
GCTTTACGGTCCTCGACGGTTACTTGAAGATCAGGCGCGGGGCGCTCAGAGTTGAGCGGTTGGCGGTGCGTTAGCATCGGGCCCAGGCTTCTCCAGGGCTTTTCAACCCGATACAAAGGCGTAGGGTGGGCACTCCGTGCCCACGCGATCCGCTTCTGGAACCTTAGACGGCTCAGATAAAAGCCCTAGCATTAAAAAGCCCACGCAAAAAAGAGTGGGCTTTTTTTGCGTGCGCCCGGAGCCCGCGACAGCAGGGGGAAGGGCGCATCTGCTACCTTATGCCACGCCATGATTTTGGGCTCCCTTCAAACTGCTACAATTCAAGCTACCTCTGATTTAATAGCATGCTTTAGTAGCTCGACGGCTTGACAGGTTGGTGTTTGTCAATTAAATTTTCCTTGGTCAGTCTTTGTGATGGTTTATTCCCTTCCCGTTCCTCATAGGCCGAGGGACTCAGAGTTACTCACAAATCTACTCTCACTCCATCCTCTTCGGCTGAATTGCCTATGACTAGTGGTAACCGGACTGGACTGGCACGCGCGCGTTTTATTGCTGGTGTCAATTGTAACGGTATCAATTCACCTCGTTGGTCGGTGTCATTGCTGTTTAACTGAGAGCGTAAAAATACCGAGGCAACCCCCTAGTACAGGGAATATTTCTCTGGCATTGACGCTAACTGGTTACATGGAGGCCGTATGGTAAAGACAAGGCTGGTTTACCTATTTGTTACACTGCTCCTTATGCTGGTTGCCAATTCCGCCTGGGCGGCTTCTATTTCCGGAACGGTTACGAACGCCACCGGCAAGAGCGGCAGGATCTACTTGACGGTACATACCCCTGACGGTGCTTCCACCGGGCTTGGTACCAGTATCGCCTCTGCCGGCACATTCACCATAAACGGCGTACCGTCGGGGCCTCACGAGGTTTGGGCCTTTGTCGATACCCAAGGGACCGCGATTCAGCATGCCAACGACCCGCGCGGCAAATCCGCCCAGGTCACGGTACCGGCAACGGGGAACGTGGCGGCAGCAAGCTTTGCGGTAGCCACACCCACTGCGGTCCCTGCCCAGGCGCCGTCGGCTGTGGTCTACTCCGGTTCCGGCGTCAATTTCGTCAAGTGGCTGGTGCCGCTTGGTACCAGCGGCTTCCCCGTGGCAGACAAGTACACCGTCTCCTGGAGCACCAGTAGTACGGGAGTACCGGTAGCCGGAACCAGGGAGGTCCGTTCCGGCGAAGAGGATTACTTCGTCCACGCCGGAGTCTCGACCCTCTACTACAGGATCACGGCCGTGGCCGGCACTGGCAGCGCCTCTTCGGGCTGGATTCAGGGTATCGTCGGAACGGGCGCGGGGAGCGTCACCGGGAAGGTCCTCTTTCCCGGCCTGACCCCGACCGGTCCGCTCTACGTCGCTTTGGTCAATGAATTCGCAACTCCGCCGGTCATCCGTGCGGCGCGTGTCGCGAACCCGGTTAGCGGAGGTAGCTACACCGTGAGCGGCGTCCCTGCCGGCACTTACAACATCCTTCCCTTCCTCGACTTGAATGACAACGGCAGCTACGACATCGGCGACATCGGACTGGTGGATACCAATGATTACAACCCGACGGTTACGGTTGCCAGCGTCCAGGCGACAGCGCCAGACCTCAGCCTCGATAACGCTAACGCCTCCACCATAATTACTACCGGTCATGGCAAGAGCCCAACCTGGGAGTGGTTCAACCTGGTTCTCTCCGCGCAGTCGATGAAGAAGCAGGTGGTAAACGTTCAGATCGTTTCCGGACCCCAGCTCACCGAAAAGGTTGATCTCGGCTTGGCCGGGGACCATTTCAGGACCCGGATCGGCATGTCCAGGCAGTCGGTCGGCGACAGCTATCAGGTGGCGCTCACCTACTCGGACAACAGCACGGAAACGGTCACCGAGTCGGTCACCGGGGTGCTCGATGGTTTCATCACCCCGGTCGCCCCGGTCGGGTACGTCCCTTTCAACGCCGCCCCGACCTTGAGCTGGACCGCACCGTCTCCGGCTCCGGCACGATACATCTACAGCGTCTGGATGAATCGGGCTGACGGCACCGGAGTATGGACCGCGTGGGGCTTGCAGAGCAGCCAGACCTCGATCGTCTACGGCAGTCAGGGGACCGACGAACTGCCTCTGGTCAACGGCACAACCTATCACTGGATCCTCAACGTCACCGACCAAAACGGCAACATGACTGCGAGGGAGAGCATTTTCACCCCCACCAGCGCTCCCACTTTGAGCGGCTTCTCGCCAGCCGGCGGAGTTGCCGGCACCACAGTCACCCTGACCGGCGTCAACTTCAGTACCAACCCGGCCTCGCACGCCGTGCTCTTTAACACCACCCCAGCCACGGTGACCGCAGCAACCAGCAGCTCCATCACGGTGACGGTACCCCCGGGGGCGACTCGCGGACCCATTCACCTCACCACCGGCGGCACACCAGCTCAGACGAGCACAGAGGATTTCATCGTCGCAGCTCCGATCAACATCCGGGGGGTGGTCAGGTCTTCGGCCAACGCGGCCCTCGCCGGGGTGAGAGTCGAAGTAGACGAGAATCCCTCTCTGTTCACCACGACTGCGGCGGACGGGAGCTTCACCCTGCAGCCGCTTTTTCCGACCCAAACAGTCACCCTGAAGATGAGCAGGAGCGGCTATGTGCCGACCTACAGCACTGAGTATGTTATGGCGGGGAGTATGGACCTGACTCCGTACCCCCATCACCTCTACACCCAGGTTGAATTGGCCGCATGGGGCGTTACTCCGGCCAGCGGGGTGATCGTCGGCCACCTGCGCAACACCGGCGTTACCCCGTACATACCGGTTCCCGGCGCGACAGTGACCACCACCAGCACTCTTGCCACCCCCTATACGGCACGCTATTACAACGGAACCGTGTTGGGCGGAACTGCCAGCTACACTAACGGCATGTTCGTAGTTCCGAACGTAAGGGATTTCGACTCCGTCGGGGTAAGGGGCTTCAAGTTGGCATGGACCTTTGGCATCACGGATTTCAAGGTCCGGGCAAACTGCGTTACTGAAGGTGGTGTTATCGGCTCCACCACGCCGCCGTCCATGGGGACCTTCGTCCCCACGGCCGGACCTGTCGGGACCATCGTGACCATCGACGGCACTTTTTTCAGTCCGGTACCGGCGGAAAACCTCGTCAGGTTCAATAACAACGTTGCTGCCACCGTGACTGCCGCCACCCCCACCAGGCTTACCGTTACCGTTCCGGCCGCGGCAAGCACCGGTCCGATCTCAGTAACCACGGCAGGCGTCACAAGCACTCTTTATCTCATATTCACCAGGCAATATGCCGTGACGGCATCGGTCACCGGCAGCGCCGCAGGGACCATCACCAGCATCCCCGCCGGCATATCCTGCAGAACCGCCAGTTGCACGGGTCTCTTTGATCAGGGGACCGCGGTAAAACTCATTCCTACCGCAGATCTCGGAAGTAGTCTGAGCGGCTGGACCGGGGCCTGCACCGGTACCGGTACCTGCAGTTTCACCATGACCGCCGACAGGAGTGCCGCCGCGGCGTTCGTGGTCGGGCAGCAATACATCAGAAACGGCACCAGCTACTATGCGCAGCTGCAGAGCGCCTTCGACATGGCAGCCAGCGGCCAGACCATTCAGGCACAGGCACAGCTCTTTACCAGCCCTCCCTGTCTCTTCAACAGTCCAGCACGCCAGGTCAAGCTGGTGGGTGGCTATGACGCCACGTTCCAGACCAACCCCGGGTTCAGCATTTTGGAGGGGAGACTGAATGTGCAGGAGGGGACCTTACGGGTGGAGCACCTCAAGGTCAGATGATGCTGCTGAGCCGACAGGTTGAGCTCATGCGCCGGTAACGGCAGTGAACCGCCGGGGCCGGATAGCAGTCAAGACTCAACGGGTTCGCGCAGCTCGGCTTAAATATCTGGGAAATAATGACAATGTTCTTGAAATCTTTATTGGACAGTTGTAGGATGTGTCGACTTTCCTGGTAGCAGCCGCCGGGAGCCGGTCAAGGTTTCGGGTCCTGACCATGATTCGGTGCTGGTTCCGGGACCTTGACAGGATAGGCAAGATCAAACGGTCTGGACGCTTCGACAGAATTCGGCCGCAACTGGTACACCAGCCGGCGGCTACTGAGACAAAGTTGCGTAATCAATAGAATCGTAGTTAAACTGCTTCGGAAAAAAACAACTTAAACAGGGGGATGTGCCATGGGAAAAATCACGAAGGGAAGCTTCGCACTGGTAGCAGCTGCAATGGTGTTCGCCGCGGCAGCAGGTCAGGTTCAGGCTGAAACAAGGTTTGCCGTTCAGGACGCAGCCGGGACCGAGGATAAAATGGTCGTGACTGATACAGGGGCCATCGGGATCGGGACTGCTACTCCCACAAGTTCGTTGCAGGTAAAGGGAACAAATCTGCCTACTTCGACAATCGATATCTCTTACGGAGGAAGCCCCACTTATAATAAATTTATAGCGCCGACCCTGCAATTTTCCAGGAACAACCTTTCCACTGACAATGCCGGAATTCCCAAGAATACCGACCGCCTGGGGTTCATCAACTTCGGTGCTGTGATCGGTGGCGCTTTCAGGCAAGGCGCCCAGATGAATGCGATTGCCGAGTCTGGAACATGGAGCGCGACATCGTATCCTGCAGCCTTTTCATTTTCTACGGCTGATGCCGTTTCACAGTTCGCTATTGAGCGGATGAGGATTTCCTCCACGGGGAACATCGGGATTGGCGCTTCAGCACCGACCCAGAAGCTTGAAGTTAACGGCGGTGTCCGGTTGAACACCACTACGGTAAAACCGGCCTGCACCGCGGCCAACCGGGGAACCTTATGGTTCACGCAGGCCGCGACCGATCTTCTTGAGGTTTGTGCACAGACAAATGGTGGAACTCCGGCTTGGAAAGCAGTAACCGGATTGTAAGGGCCGATGATCCCAAGGCCAGCCCTGGGAAGGGTGGCTTCATTTTGAAGTAACGAAAGAAATATGAAGGGGGGCTCTTCAAAGAGCCCCCCTTTTTATTGGTCTGCGTTTTGACGAGGCGGTGGCCATGCGAACTCGGCCGACCTCCAAAAGAACAAACCTGCTGTTTGAGATATCCTTCCAGTTGATCGACAGTCATATCATCTATGCCTGGCGCACTTTTACTGGATACCACTCTGCGTAGACCGCCATCCTTATAGCAAGATTGTTGCGAAATGTTGTTAGGTTGTGTTATCTTTCGGGACCGACTGGCTTAATTTCGTGTTGTCTGAAGATGCTGTTTGGATCACTGAATGCCACCCCGCTTTTTCTGGCAACTCCAAAAAATTCGCGCCTGGAACTCAGGTAGTAGTGGCTCTGAACCGGGCGTTTATACTGCTGCATGAATCGAAGCAGCCAGTTAACCTCTCATCGCTTTGCGACAGCTGGAGATTGCAGTTCCTCCTTACTCGCCTTAACAACAATCCGGGGTTAAAAGGGTATGAAAAAAAGGATTATCTGTAGCCTGTTGTGCGTGCTTTTCTTTTCCCAGTCGGCAGATGCCGAAGGGCCGGTAAATACTTCCGGCGCCACTGGAGCTGCTGCACCAATTGCAACTCCGGCTGCAACCGCTGCTTCCTCTGGGGTGACGGCTCCTGCGGCCAATGCAGTTCCTGCAGGGATGACGCCTCCCGGATCGATCACGGCTCCCGCGGCAATGACCTATCCTGCTGTGCCCGGCTCTCATCCTTCTCTGACTGGTACCGTGCCACCAGCATTTGCGCCCCTCCAGGGGCTGGCTCCGTTTGGTGCGCAGCAAAGGGCTACGGAAACACCGATGGGAACAGAAGCCCCGGGCAGATTCCCTGGAGCTCCGGGCTCCCTGGAAAGCGCAGCCCGAGAAACAGCCGAAGTGGCGCTTTTCGCTGACCAGAATACTGAAACGTCGATTGTTGAAAAGCTGATGTCGGCTGAGGACGACGGTGGCATGAAGCCCCAACCATTCTTAATCGGCAATCTGACCCAGTTTGGCTACAACTTTTTCAGGCAAGCTACGGCATTTGCCCCCGCCGTTGACATTCCAGTCGGCCCCAACTATATCATCGGCCCCGGTGATACCCTGATTCTCACCACCTGGGGAAGTTTGGACGCGACCTTACCGTTGGAGGTAAACCGTAGCGGCGAGATAACGCTGCCGCGAGTGGGCGCCGTTAAGGTCTGGGGGACCTCCTTCGGCAAGGTTCCCGAAGTGATCCGGGCGGCGCTCTCCAGGACCTTCAAAAATGTGCAGCTCAACGTGACCATCGGCAAACTCAGGCTTATGAAGGTGTATGTGGTTGGTGAGGTTAAAGCCCCCGGCGACTACGACATCAGTGCCCTGTCCACTGTCATTAACGCCCTGGCCGCCGCCGGCGGTCCCTCCAAGCAGGGAACGCTCCGTTCTATCCAGGTGCTCAGGGGGGGGGAGGTTGCCGAGACGGTCGACCTGTACGATTTCTTTCTCAGGGGTGACAAGAGCCGCGACATCCGCCTCCAGCCGGGCGACACCATCAATGTGCCGGTACACGGAAAGCTGGTCGGTATAGCAGGCAATGCGAGGAAACCGGCCATCTACGAGTTTCACCAGGATCTGACCCTCAAGGAGCTCTTTGACCTGGCGGGCGGAATCTCGAGCTCCGGCTATCTGCAGCGTATCCAGATTTCCCGTGTGGTCGCCAATGAGAAGAAGGTGGTGGCAGACTTCAATCTCGACCCGGGGCTTCCGGGCCAGACTGTGGACGGCCGGAGCGACTCGATAAAGCTGCAGGACATGGACCTCGTGAAGATTTTCCCGATCGACTACACCGTTAGGGACCACGTGCAACTGCAAGGCTATGTGCTGCGTCCCGGGAGCTATGCACTTAAACCAGGGATGCGCCTGAAGGATTTGATCACTCCCAGCGAGTTGCTGCCAGATTACTTCCCGCAAGCCGTGGAAATAACGCGGCTGGTACCCCCGCACCTCCATCAGGAAAGAATGAACCTGAATCTCGACTCCGCCCTGCAGGGAAATGAGAAGGACAACGTTCTCCTGAACGAGTTCGATATCGTGCGGGTCTTCTCGCGCTGGGAAATGGAAGAGATTCCTACCGCGAGGATCAGCGGCGAAGTCCAGAAACCCGGCGTTTACCGGGTGTTCAGCAAAATGACCCTGCGAGACCTCATCTTTGCCACCGGTAACGTGAAAAAGACCGCTTACCTGAAAAGCGCCGAAATCACCCGCACCGTGATCACCAAGGACGGGGTGAAAGCCCGCATCATCAACGTCGACCTCGATGAGGCGCTGAAGGGCAATCCCGTCGATAACATCCCATTGGAGAACTTTGACGAGGTGGTGATACGTCGGGTTCCTGAGTGGAAGGAGGAAACCGACAGGTATTGCACCCTGAGTGGCGAGGTCCGCTTCCCCGGCGTCTATCCGATCCTGAAGGGGGAGAGGCTCAGCTCGGTTATCGAACGGGCAGGCGGGTTCACCGACAAGGCGTACCTCAAGGCCGCCAAATTCACCCGGAAGCTCACCAGGGACATCCAGCAAAAGCGGATGGACGAGGTCATTGTCCGCACCGATCAGGAGCTGACCCGAAAGCAGCAGGAGCTTGCCTCGGTCGCCTCTTCCAAAGAGGAGCTGGAGGCGACCAAGGTGACCATGGAAGCCATGCGGGCCAGCCTGGAAAAGCTGAAGCTCGCCAAGGCCGAAGGGCGTATCTCCCTTTCTCTGGTGCCCCTGAACCAGCTGAAGAACTCCTCCAACGACGTGGTACTGCAGGGAGGCGATTCCCTCGATATTCCTCAGTCCTCGAATTCGGTCATGGCATTTGGCGAGGTTTATAATCCGACCACGTTGCTGGAAAGTCCCGGCCAAAGCGTGGGATATTACCTGAAGAAGGCGGGCGGTCCCACTATGAATGCCGATGAAGAGGGCATCTACGTGGTACGTGCCGATGGGACGGTGGTAAGCAAGCGCGAAAAAGCCGGGATCTTCTTCAACAGCTTCATGTCCCTGCCTCTTGACCCAGGCGATACCATCGTGGTGCCGCAGCGGTTGGAGAAGGTTGCCTGGATGCGTGACCTGAAGGATATCGCCTTCATCATAGGCCAGACAGCACTAGCCGCCGGGGTTCTTGTGGCGGCCGGTATTTAAAGAGCATAGTTATAACCGGAGTGACTCTCATGCAGCAGAAGATAGCCCCTCAGGCGGTCGAAGAGGACGAGATAAGTTTTGTCGACTACCTGGAACTTATGCTCAGGCGCAAACGGTTGATAGTTACCGTGACGCTCGCCGGGTTCCTTATTTCTGTCATCCTCGCTTTCGTCCTGCCCAAGTCCTACCAGGCCACCGCACGAATACTGCCTCCCCAGCAGGACCAGGGGATCATGGCGATGATGATGAGCGGAGCGGGAGGGGGGCTTGCCGGGCTGGCCGGCAACCTGTTGGGCAGCGGGACTCCAGCCGACCAGTACGCTTCCATTTTGCAAAGCGAACGGATCAAGGGCGCCATCATCGACCGCTTCAAACTCATGGAGCAGTACGGCGAGAAATTCCGGATCGAAATGTACCAGAAGCTGGATAAGCAGGTCGAGATCACAGCGGGCAAGAAGGACGGGATCATCAGCATCAGCGTCGAGGACGAGGAGCCGAAAAAGGCGGCTGATATCGCCAACGCCTATATCGACGAACTGGGCAAACTGGTGGCGGAACTGAGCATGACCTCCGCCGGGAGTAACCGTGCCTTTCTCGAAGTGCGCCTTGCCGGGTCGCGCGCCGATCTGGCTCGCGCCGAGGAGGCCATGAAGCTGTTCCAGTTCAAAAACAAGGTGGTCAGCGTACCCGAGCAGGCCAAAGCGTCCATCGAGGGAGTGGCCCAGCTGAAGGCGCAAATCGCGCTCCAGGAGGCCCAGCTGTCCGGCCTGCGCAGCCAGTTCACCGACTCCACACCGGAGGTTCAGGCTGCCAGGGCCAGTATCGGCAACCTGAAGTCACAGCTGGCGGGCCTCGAAGGGATGGGGACAGGCGCCATTCCGTCGTTCGGCTCGGTCCCCGGCCTGGGACAGGAACAGATCCGTCTGCTAAGGGAATTCAAGACCCAGGAGATGATCGTTGAGCTACTCACCAAACAACACGAACTGGCGAAGCTGACCGAGGCGAAAAACGTAAGCTCCATCCAGGTAATTCAGAGGGCAGAGGCGCCGGACAAGAAATACAAGCCTAAGCGGAGAAACCTGGTGCTTGGTGTCACCTTCGTCTCCTTTGTTTTCTCCGTCTCCTATGCTGTGTTTCTCAGCTACCTTGCAATGATGCCGGCAGGTGAGCGCCAGCGGTGGCAGAGGATCTGGTGCCTGCTGACCGGCAGGAAACATGATGTGGTGCATTAGCCTGCCATGGCATCGACTCTCGAATCAAAAGCCTTAACAGGCGGCATGATTCTCGTGGGACGTCAGCTTTTCGGGATAGTACTGAGCCTGATCGGCATGCTGGTGACCACCCGCCTGCTGGGCCCTCACAAATATGGCCAAGTGGTGATCGTTGCGGGACTGGCCGGTTATGCCATCAATATCGGCAAGCTGGGGCTTGATGTTTATCTGATCCGTTTTCAGGGTGACCTTGATCAGAGACAGGTGGGGGTGACGCAGGGACTCTATCTCGTGACCGGCTTCCTTTTCGCCGCCGCAATGGTGACGCTTGGGCCTGTTGTTTCCTGGTGGTACAGCGATCCCTTGCTTTGCGACCTGTTCCGGGCCTACGCAATCATAACCCCCCTGACCCTGATGGGGTCGATCCCGGTAGCCCTTCTCGATCGTCAGCTCTCCTACAAACAGGCAGCCATGACAGAACTCTGGGGCCAACTGCTCTCCGTTGCCTTTTCCGTTGCCATCGTGTGGACCACCCGTTCACTCTGGGGAGTGGTTATCGGTACCTTGGCTCAGGCGCTGACCACCCTTGTTCTGGGAACCTGCTGGAGCAAAATGCCGTTCCGTCCGCGCTGGAATGCACTGGAGGCAAAGGCGCAGCTGCGCTACGGTTTCGGCTATTGCGCCTCGATGTGGATCTGGCAGGCCCGTGACCTCGTCAACCCGCTGCTGGTCGGCAAGCTTCTCGGCCCCGAGGCTGCCGCCTTTATTGCCATGGCCGTGCGACTGGCCGGCCTGGTCGGTTTTGCCAAAACCGCTGTCTGGCGCGTCTACATGAGCTATCTCGCCCGTCTTGCCGATGACCGGGACAAGATGATGGCGGCCATGGAATCCGGCCTCTCCCATCAGGTTCTCGTCACGGGCGTCAGCTTCGTCGCATTTCTTGCCATCTCCCCCGATCTGATTCAAGGGGTGCTGGGCCAGAGGTGGATGCCAGTTCTGCAAGTCTTTCCCTTCATCGCCGCCGGTGTTATTGCGAACAGCGGCTTCAGTCTCTATTCTTCGGCTCTTTACATCGACGGGAAAAACCACGATGTAAGCCTGTTTCACATTGCACACATTGTGCTGTTTGCCTCCTCGGTCTGGTTTTTTACCAACCAAGTGGGTTCAATCGCGGCCTACGGCTTTGGCGAAGTCGCAGCTCTTGCCAGCTATCTCGTGATCCGCCAGGTTTTCAGGAAGCGGTTTTTTCCCGTTCGTGAAGGTGTCATGCTCGCCAATCTGGCTTTCTTCTTTACCGCTCTGGTTCTGGTAATGCAGTTTTTAAGCGAACCCCTGTGGCTCAGATTGGCAATATCTGCTCTTCTTATGCTGGTCATTCTCTGTGCCGTGCCGCGGAATCGCTCAAACTGCCTTATGGTGGTAAACCTGGCCAGACAAAGATTTGCGGGTAACTTATGACCGGATGCGCAGATGACAGTGCAGAAACAATCCCGCTGCACAAGATAGCATTCTTCTTCCTGTTGCTGTTCGTGGCCAGTTCCTTTGCCGATCTCAGGTTTTCTGTGGGCGGAAAAGGGTTCTTTACCTTCAGTAATTTCGAGTTTTACGGCTACCTCATGCTGCTGGCTCTGCTCGCTTCCGCATGCATGGAGAGTTTCACTGTAGATGTCACCAGGACGCTGTCGGACCGGCTGCACCGTTGGCTGCTGCTGTATTTTTCCTGGGGGCTCGTAGCCGCGGTTTTGACCAGGGGAGCGGTCGGGCAGACCATTCTCATCGATCTCAAGGAGATCTTGCCGAGCATAATTGCCTATTTCAGCATAATGCTGATCATCAATAACCAGAACAAAGCCAGGCTGCTGATAGGCGCCTGGACCTGCGCCGGGCTACTTAATGTGCTGCTTGGCCTGTCACAGTTCTTCTTGGGGGGGCCGCACCCGGTGCAGCCGGGCGAGAATGCCTTGGATAAGCTCGATATCAGCGGAGAGGTGGCAACCAGCCTGGTCACCGGTTGTTTCAGTCACCCGAACCTGTTTTCCCAGGTGCTGATGCCGTACTTCGTGGTCTTTGCCACCGCCTGGCTGCTTTCAGACCGTAAGTTCGCCCTGAAGTCCCTGAAGTTTCTGCTACTGGGAGCTATTTTCGCTGCTGTACTGCTGCTCACAATGGCAAAAGGGGCCATGGTCTGGTCCCTGCTTGGGGTCTGCATCGCCGTCGCCATGTCCAGATGGAAGAGAGTGCGGTCTATCTATTTTTTCACCGGCTGCTGGCTCCTCCTGATAGCCGCAATGAACAGCGTAGCCCTGCTGCTTTTTTTTCAGATAGTGGAATTCGATTCCCTGCGCACAATATTTTCCCGTATCCAGTTCGTCATCACGAGCGGCAATTTGTTCATGGACCACCCTCTGAATGCCCTCTTTGGCGGAGGCATGCGTTTCTGGCCCCAATATGCCTCGCTCTGGGCTTCCTGGGAATATCCCAACGCGCACAACGTCTATCTTAATCAGATGCTTTTATACGGGGCGGTCGGTCTGGTACTGCTGGTCTCGTTCATCGTTGCCCACGTTAAGCGAGGGATAGCGTCAGTGCGACCTGCAACTGACCCTTTGATGTCACCCTTGCCCTATCTAGCCGCTGTTTTCGCCATGACCGGCAGTTATTTCTTCGAACCCTCTTTTGACGATCCGATCCAGAAGTTCCAGCTCTTTTTTGCCTTGGCAATGGGGTTTGCCTGTTCTAGAACCGGTTCGGTCGACTATGCAACTGGCACAGGTGTTAAATGAATCCTCTGGTATCAGTGCTGATCAATAATTACAATTACCGACGGTTTCTCCCCGACGCCATCGAAAGCGTCTTGAATCAGACCTATCAGAACATCGAGGTAATCGTAGTCGATGACGGCTCAACGGATGATTCTCGTGCGGTTCTGGCAGAATTTTCCGGGCGGATCATCGCTGTGCTGAAAGAAAACGGAGGACAGGCCTCCGCCTTCAATGCCGGGTACGCTGCCTGTCGGGGCGAAATAGTCTGCTTCCTGGACGCGGATGACTGGTTTGCCCCGACAAAAGTCGCTGCCATAGTTGACCAGTTTGCCGAGCACCCGGACTCCGGCTGGCTGGTTCATCGCCTCATGCATGTGGATAACGATCGCAATTCAACATCGGTCATGGAGTTGGCGAACTTCACTCCCCCTCCGGTAATCTCAGGTGATTACAGGGAAATAGCCAGATCCGGCAAGGATCGAAATCTCCCCTGGCTCCCTGCGACTTCGGGCATATGTTTCAGACGGGGGCTGCTGGAAAAGATCCTTCCCGTCCCTCTGGCTCTGCGCATCACTGCGGACAACTACCTCAAATGTGCCGGACTGCTGACTTCCCCGCTCCTGGCGCTGGAGCAGAAGCTGGCTTTCCAGCGGATTCATGGGACGAACGCCTACTCGAATATCGATAGGCGGGACAAGGGGTTTCGCAAAGTCTCGCGCGGTATAGCGAGACATATTGCCCAGGGCCTTTATCTGCTGGACCGCAAACAGAGGTATTCGGCGAGGCTGGTCCTGCGGAACCTGAAGATGTCCCTTGAGGATCTGGATGTCATCGATGCAGCTGTCAGTCTGAAGGATCTCTTCTTTTATCTGGTGATGTGTTCAGTTTCGAGGCGTACCGCGTAAGCCCGGCCGGTTATGCGCCGGATGGGGTTTGTCAGACCGCGGTTCAAGGTGGGAAGCTACGGCAATGGTAATGAAGAGCGTGCTTATTTTTAAAGACAACATCCTGCCGGCTTCGGAAACCTTTATCCTTTCCCAAGGGGAGGGGCTGACCACCTTCAAAGCCTTCTACGTAGGGGCGAGGAAGGTTGACGGTATTGCGGTTCCTGCCGGTAGATCCCTTTTTATTAACGATGGCGGGCGTTTCGGGAGATTCAGGGAGATTCTTTTCAAGGCGTTCGATCATGTCTCAGCGAAGCAACTGGCGACCTTAAGGCGAATTGGGGCTTCCCTGATACATGCCCACTTCGGACCTGACGGCGTCCTGGCACAACCCTTGGCCAAGGCATTACAGCTCCCTCTCGTGGTCACCTTCCATGGTTACGATGCGACGACGCATGACGATTTCGCCAGCAGGTCGTTTTTCAAGCACAGGAAGTATTTAAGACGCAGAGGGCGTTTGATAGAGAGTGCCGCCAAATTCATTGCCGTTTCCGAGTTCGTGAAGCGTAAAATCATGGCGCAGGGGTTTCCGGAAGAAAAGATAGTAGTGCTTTACACCGGAATCGACCTGGAAGCTTTTCGCCCCTCAGCGCAAGTTCTGCGCAAGCCGATGGTCCTTTTTGTGGGAAGGCTGGTCAGCGTGAAGGGGTGCAGCTACCTGATAAGAGCTATGCAACGGGTTCAGGAGTCTTTTCCCGAAGTCGAACTGGTAATTATCGGAGATGGTCCCTTGAGGAGTCAACTGGAGCAAGAGGCGCGAGCATCTCTGAATCACTACCGGTTTCTAGGGGTACAGCCTCCTCAGGTGGTGCGAGAATGGCTGAATCAGGCCAAAGTTTTTTCTGTTCCCAGTATTACCGAGGAATCAGGCGCTGCCGAAGGTTTCGGGATGGTTTTTGCCGAAGCCCAGGCCATGGGGGTGCCGGTGGTCAGCTCTCTTAGCGGCGGGATACCGGAGGCGGTGGCTCACGGCGAAACGGGACTACTGGCTGCCGAGCGGGATGTTGAGGGGCTTGCTGCCCACATACTGCGCCTTCTCACTGATGAGAACCTTTGGTCCTTGATGAGCGCCCAGGGGCAAAAACGTGTAGCTGATCGGTTTGACCTGCGCCGACAGACAGTACTGCTCGATGAAATCTATCGTGAGGTTTGCGGGTGGTAAGGCGTGAGATGCGCCTGATCGGCCTTACCTCTAAAAATCCTTGGCTGGCTAACTAAAGAGTGCGCATGAAAATAATAACGGTGATTACCCAGATGGAAGGTGGCGGGGCGCAGAATGCCGCCATCAGAATGGCCCAGGAGTTGGGAAAACGTGGCCATGTGACCGAGACCTGTTTTCTTTACCAGAAAAGACCGGTCTACGCCCATTACGACAGGATAAAGGTCATCAGGAACTCGCCTCCTGCCACGGTTCTTGACTATCTCAAGGTGTTTTTTGATTTTGTCAGCTACATCAGGAAGGAAAAACCGGACGCCATCATCGGATTTACCTACTATGCCAACATCTTCGGAGCCTTGGCGGGACTGCTCGCGGGAGTCAGATTTCGGGTGGCCTCTCAGCGCAACCCGTCCAGCAGCTATCCGACGCCGGGCAGGATAGTGGATAAAATCATAGGCTCACTGGGTGCATATACCCGGAACATAGCTGTATCCAAGGCGGTTCTCGAATCATTCAGCAACTATCCTGCATCGTATGTCGAAAAAATGACCGTAGTGTACAACGGGATACCCTACAGGCAGGCCACCATGTCTGTTTCAGAAGCAAAGAAAAAATATAACATTCCGGGCGATGCCAGGGTTATTGTCACAACCGGCAGGCTCTCTTATCAGAAGAACCATGAGGTTTTGCTGCACGCAATCAGTAAGTTGCCCCGGATTCATCTCGCTATAGCAGGAGGCGGGGAACTCGAAAAGGAAATCAAAGAACTCCTGAACCGGTTGGGATTGCAAAAGCGCGTCACCTTGGTGGGAGAAATCCTGCCGGAGGAGATTCCGGACTTTTTGCAGACCGGCGAGCTGTTTGTCTTTCCCTCCAGATTCGAGGCCTTCGGCTTCTCGGTCATGGAAGCAGCTTTTGCCGGAATGCCCTTGCTGGTGAGCGATATACCGGCATTGAGGGAGATACTGGATAACTGGCAGGATGAGGGACCCTCAGCCGTTTTTATCTCCCCTGAGGACTCGGGCAAATGGCAAGAGGCGCTGGAATACATGACAGCGCACCAAGACGTACTGGCACAATACTCACTTTCGGCGAAGCAAAGATCACAGCACTTCGCTCTTGATAGGATGATTGATGGATACGAAGCCTTGTTGCGCCCATAGTAGTCCAAAAGTCGACTTGCTGCACGTAAAGCTTGACATACTTTGCCAGCAGGATTTGTACGATATAGCTATTAAAGCCATAAGTGACGGTGATAAGATACTGCTGGGCCACCATAATCTGCATAGTTTATACTTATGCAAGAAGAGCCCGGTAATGGCGCAGTTCTACCAGAAGGCGGATTTTATCCATATCGACGGGATGTCGATTGTTCTGCTGGGTAAGGCTCTGGGGCTGAAGTTGAACAAGCAAAACCGGCTGACCAGCCTGGATTGGCTTCTGCCACTGATGGACCATTGTCAGCAGCTGATGCAGGATAACTTGCGTGTCTTTTTGTTGGGTGGCCAACCTGGCGTTGCTGAAATAGCTGGTAAGGCATTCAAGGAAAGAGTGGAAAATGTGGAAGTCAGGACCTGTCATGGTTTCTTTGATATCAACGATGCCAAAGCCTGCGACTCTATCAGGGAAATGATAAACCAGTATCGGCCGCACATGTTGCTGGTTGGAATGGGTATGCCACGCCAGGAAGAGTGGATAGTAAGTAACTATGACCGGATCGATGCTGATGTTGTCTGGAGTCTCGGTGCATTTATGGATTACTACGCCGGGATAATTCCCGTCCCCCCGCGATGGCTTGGCAAAATAGGTCTGGAATGGGCCTTTCGTTTATGGAGCGAGCCCCGCCGCCTCTGGAGACGCTATTTGCTGGAGCCATGGCTCATTGCCTGGCTGCTGGCAAAAGAACTCCTGTTCAAGCGCGCTTTGGGTGGTGCTGCTAACCGAAAACAGGACAAGTGAGGCTGCCATGAATAGTGGTCACATATATCTACTGCCGATGCTGCTTGCACTGTTCTGTATAGACCTCAGTACCGGCTGTATCAGCAGCCATGCGGCAGCCGGGTACCAGGGGCGCGAGCAGGGCGCAGAGTGGCGTAACAGGGCCGCCGAGAGGATCGAGAAGATCCGCAAGGCCGAGATGGTCGTTGAAGTGGTGGACGGAAAGGGGCAACCCCTGCCCGGCGCCCAGGTAACAGTTGCGATGCAGCGGCACCGGTTTGGTTTCGGCACTGCCGTAACGGCACTGGACCTGACGGCCCAGACACCCGAAGGGGAGCACTATCGCCAGACAGTGGCAAAGAATTTCAACAGGGCCGTCTTTGAGAACGATCTCAAATGGGGACCCTGGGAAACCAGCAAGGAGTACCCTAACTCCGTTTATCGCATGGAAAACATCGACAAGGCTCTGGGCTGGCTAAACTCGCGCGGGATTGCGGTGCGAGGTCATTATGTGGTGTATGGTCACCTGGAAGGTGATGGAGGCACTGCTAGAAGGAAAATACTGCCGGCGGAAGATTTTCGTGCTGCGGTAATGAGCCATGCTGAAGAAAAGGTACGCCTGGTCGGCACGCGCGTGACGGAGTGGGATGTTGTCAACCACCCGATCGGGTGGGGAAAAGGGACCATGCCGGATCGTTTCGGAGCCGGATTCTACGATTTCGTCTTTGATCAGGTAGCAAAGTGGAACCCGCAGGCCAGGCGCTATATCAATGAAGGGGGTGTGCTGCCTAGCAAGGGCGCCAACCGGGAGAAATATTTCAGCCTGATCTCGGAAATGCGTGCCCGTGGAGCAAAGATAGAAGGAATAGGCTTCATGGGGCATTTCAAGGGTGACCGCGACCTGACGCCGCCCGAAGAGTTACTCGCTACCTTTGATCGTTATGCCAAGTTCGGGCTGCCGTTGCAGGTGACCGAGTTCGATGTGCGTTTCGCAAACGAGGCGAACCACCCCTTTGCGCTCACTTCTGAACAGGAGGCTTTGCAGGCTGACTATTTGAGGGATTTTCTCATTGCCGCATTCAGCCATCCCAGTTTTGAAGGAGTTGTGATCTGGGGGTTCTGGGAAGCAAGGCACTGGTATCCCGATGCGGCCCTGTACCGCAAGGACTGGAGTATCAAGCCGAACGGTAAGGTGTGGGAAGAGCTGGTACTGCGGCAGTGGTGGACCAATGAGTCCCGCGTCACCGACCACAGAGGCCGCTTTGCGACCCGTGGATTCCTGGGAGAGTATGTCGTGAAGGTGAACTACCGGGGCAAAAATGAGGTTGTGAAGCAGGTCACTCTGGGTCCTTCCGGGACGGCATTGCGAGTGACGCTCAAGTAGGCCGTGAAGCAGGCGATGCGCGTATTGTGTTTGAGGTGAATTTAGTGTACAGATATGTCTTTGTTTGTGTGCGTTAATAGATTTGCCTCCACGTTCAAGGGTAAATCCGGAAGCTCAATCTGTCTGGTTCCCATCGGCTGGCGTCATTTTGATATTTAGATACAGATGAAAAGGAGATGTAGTACATGCGCATTTCAGTTACTGTCGGTACCGGTTCCAGAGCATCTCACCCCTGCGATCCACTGATCACAGGAGGGAACCACGTCACCTGCAGCACAATAAATACTGCGCACCCGCTTGGTAACCTGCGGTTTGAGCTGATCCGGAACGGCATTTCAGCTCTGTTCAGGACGGTCGACTACTTCCCCTCTTTCTGGACGGCGGCTTGAGCAGGGGAGGCGTTGTGGAATCAATTGCGTGCGAAACTCACATCACTGATGCTTCTTTAGACAGTACCAGTCTCTCTCCCGAACTCTTTTTGGAACGGTACTGGGTCAGGTGGGCCAAGTTCACCGCGGATTTGGTGTCGCTGCAACTGGCGCTCTTTCTCGCCCTTGTGCTAAGCGAGCTCCCGTGGCCGTGGTTTCATGCCAGAGTGGCTCCGCGTCTTTACTGGGAATTATCCACCGCCTTGTTGCTGGTGCCTTGTGGATTATGGCTGGCAGGACTCTACCCTGGGTACGGTCTGACGCTCGCCGAACGGCTCAAACGACGGGTCCGCACCACTACATTTTTTTTCATGACCTTCACCGTCTGGTGGTTTTTTGTGCACCACGGCACCTTCTCGCGTCTTTTCGCGCTCCTAGTATTCCTGCTGGCACTCGTATTGCCCCTTCCCATTCAGCGCCTGTTGCGCAGCTTGCTGCAGAGGCGCGATCTCTGGGGCACCCCGGTGCTGGTTCTCGGTGCGGGACTGACCGGACAGCGCGCGGTTGCCTCGCTCTTGGCCAATCCGGATCTCGGCTTCCGGCCGGTGGCTCTGCTCGATGACGACCGGGAAAAATGGGGCGTCAATTTCAGCGGGGTTTCGGTCCTGGGCGGGCTGAACCGGGCCCGTGCCTTCAAGGGAAAACTGCACTACGTGCTGCTGGCGCTTCCTGGCATGCAGCGGGATCTGCAGGTTCATCTGGTGAACAGCCTCCCTTTCTCACACATCCTGATCATTCCGGACCTGATCGGCGTGCAAAGCCTTTGGGTGGAGGCTCGGGACCTCTGCGGCATGGTGGGGCTTGAGATCCAGAAAAAGCTTCTGCTGTACAGAAACACCTACCTGAAGCTCCTGATGGACTATCTGCTGGGTGTTCCGCTCTTCCTGCTGAGCCTGCCGATCTTGACCGTGTGCGGACTCTGGATCTACTTCATTACCGGAGCCAATCCCTTTTTCTGCCAGGTCCGCGAGGGGAGGGGAGGGCGCAAGTTCAGGGTCTGGAAGCTGCGCACCATGTACCCCAATGCCGAAAAGCTTCTGCAGCAGCATCTCGCCAGCGATCCAGCCGCAAAGAAGGAGTGGAACACCTACTTCAAACTGAAAGACGACCCGCGCATCCTCAAGGGAGTGGGGAACTTCCTGCGCAAAAGCAGCATCGACGAGTTGCCCCAGCTCTGGAACGTGCTCAGGAGGGAGATGAGCCTGGTCGGGCCGAGGCCTTTCCCGCATTACCATCTGGAGCAATTTGACGGCGACTTCAGGCGGATGCGCAGGAGAGTGCTCCCGGGGATGACCGGGCTGTGGCAGGTTTCCGCGCGCAGTGACGGAAATCTAGCCGTGCAAGAAAAACTGGACACCTACTACATCCTGAACTGGTCTATCTGGCTCGACCTGAGCCTGCTCTGCCAGACCTTTCTCACCGTGCTGACCGGAAAGGGCGCCTACTGAAAAGGAAGTTTTTACGCTTCCACCTATGCATCCCTTTTAAGCAGATGAGGTCACCTAACCTGATCACCGGGTGCAGCGTGTAGTGCCTTTATTGCAACATCCATGACGTTCGATCTCCTTTACCAGCGCCTTGAACGCCGCTGTTTGCTGAGGGTCAAGAACTGTCTTTTGGGCTTTTGCATACACCACCAGCAGTTTTCTCCATCCACGCTTCGCGGAAAACTATCGCTTCGGCGTCGTGGATGTTGCACTTGTCGAAAAATGTACCGTTAGTTTTTTTACTATCGAACCATTCCCACAAAAAGTACCGCTGTCACCTCAGGTATCCCGTACTTGCTGAAAAAAGTAGCGTTACTTTTTTTGCCATCGCGCACTTCCTCAAAAAGTAGCGTTACTTTTTTTGCCATCGCGCACTTCCTCAAAAAGTATTGTTACTTTTTTTGCCATCGCACACTTCCCCCAAAAAGTACCGTTACTTTTTTTGCCATCGCGCATTTCCCCAAAAAAGTACCGTTACTTTTTTTGCCATCGCGCACTTCCTCAAAAAGTAGCGTTACTTTTTTTGCCATCGCACACTTCCCCCAAAAAGTACCGTTACTTTTTCCGTCATCTCACACTTCGCAAAAAAAAGTATCGCTTTTGCCTCACGTATCTTGCACTTGTCGAAAAATTGCGTTTATCGCTTTGCCATGATGCGCACTTTGGCTCCCCGTCCGGTACCTTCCGTAATGTCTGCTATAATTCCCTGCGCAATTCAAACCTACCTTTCCCCCAAGGCCCCCCAATGATCAAGATACTATTGGAAAATCCCCTGCTGCTCCTCTTCCTCGTGGCCGGAATCGGATTTCCACTGGGGCGGATCAAAATCCTCGGCAGCAGTTTCGGCGTGGCGGCGGTGCTGTTCGTGGGGCTCGCCTTCGGCTCGCTCCATCCTGATATGAAACTTCCCGACATCATCTACATGCTGGGACTTAGCCTCTTCATCTATTCCATTGGTCTGAGCGGCGGCCCGACCTTCGTGGCCTCCTTCAAGAGACAGGGACTGCGCTACAACTTCCTGGTGCTCCTGATCCTTTCCTTATGTGCCGCCATGGCCGCCGCTGCAGGGAAGCTGCTCCAGCTCAAAGGGACCATCACTGCAGGGATGTATTCCGGCAGCCTCACCAGCACCCCCGCCCTTGCCGCCATTCTCGATACCTTGAAGCATAACTATCCCGGCGTTGGGGGGCTGGAGCAACTCCTGGCCGAGCCGGTCGTGGGCTATTCCATCACCTATCCCATGGGGGTTATCGGTACCGTACTCGCCATCAGCTTGTCGCAGCGTATCTGGCGCATCAACTTCGCCGGTGAGGCAAAGCAGTTGCGTGAGCTGGGGGCACCGACCGACCCGCTCATGAACTGCACCATCCTGGTCACCAAATCTGCCGTCTGCTGTTCCAGGCCGCTCCACGAGCTGCGCCATGAGCAGGGATGGGACGTGATCTTCGGCAGGGTGAAGCGGGGCTGTCAGTTTCAGCTGGCGACGCCGGAGGAGAGGCTGGAGGTTGGGGATCTGGTAACCGTGGTGGGTGCTGCCGACGAGATCGAGCGGGTGGTAGCCTATCTGGGTGAAAAAAGCGAGGAGGAGATCGATCTCGACCGGAGCGAGTTCGATTTCCGAAGGATATTCGTCTCCAGTCAAAAGGTGGCGGGGCGCCCCTTGCGCGACCTCAACCTGCGCAAGCAGTTTGGCGCGGTGGTCACGCGGGTCAGGCGCGGCGACGACGACTTTCTCCCCAACCCCGACATGGTGCTGGAACTGGGCGACCGGGTCAGGGTGTTAACGCACCACGACAACATGAAGGCTGTGACCAAGCTGTTTGGGGATTCCTATCGTGCGGTGAGCGAGGTGGACGTCCTGACCTTCGGACTTGGGCTGGCGCTCGGATTGTTGCTGGGAATCGTGCCGATCCCGCTGCCGGGAGGCATCATCTTCAAATTCGGCTTTGCCGGAGGACCGCTCGTTGTGGGACTCATCCTCGGCACCATCGGCCATAGCGGACGGATGATCTGGAGCCTCCCCTACAGCGCCAATATGACCTTGCGCCAGATCGGCATGGTGCTCTTTCTGGCCGGAATCGGCACCCGGGCCGGTTACAGCTTTGTCTCCACCTTTGCCAAGGGAGGGGGCTTTGTCATCTTCGGCATCGGCATCGTGCTAACCTGCAGCGCATCGCTCCTTGCCCTCTGGATAGGCTACCGGGTGTTGAAAATTCCCATGAGCCTGTTGATGGGGATCATCGCCGGCATGCAGACGCAGACCGCAGTGCTTGGCTACGCGCTGGATCAGACCCGCAACGACCTACCGAGTATCGGCTTCGCCTCGGTGTATCCCGCAGCGACCATCCTGAAGATCATCTTCGTGCAGATACTGCTGGTGATGCTGGATTAGAAATCCCTTCCATTCAATGGAACGTGGGTAGGATGCCGGTGGTAGGATGCCGGTGAACGAAGTGAACCGCATCATGAATTCCATCAATTTCGAGCGATGCGGTTCGTTCCTCACCGCATCCTACAGGAGATTTGCGTGATGGGTTGTAGGTCAGGTTTTCAACCTGGCTACTCCTACCTCAGCTACTCGCACCCTTCTAAACCTTCTCCCGCCAAACTGCACACCCACCCGGCTGTTAATCAACTCAGAGCGCCTGGCCACGCGGCAACTGCCACCCTTTTAAGAGCGCTGTGCACCTGATGGCGATCACCGCAAGGGCGGATACCGTGAGGTTCACGGAGTTGGGGATATCCGTTTGATGCAGGAAATAGAAGAGGGCGCCGCCGACCACGCAGGCCGAGGCGTAAATCTCGCGCTGCAGGATGAGCGGGATCTGGTTACTCAGGAGGTCCCGAACCAGTCCGCCGCAGGTGGCGGTCATTACCCCCATGATGATGGCTCCCATCAGGCCGAGGTTGAAGGTAAGCGCTTTGGAGGTGCCGATCACCAGGAAGGTGCCAAGCCCCAGGGCGTCCAGCAGCAGCATGGCCCGGTTCATCCGCTCGAAGCGGCGCGGCGAAACAAAGACCACGACGGAAGCTATCACCGCGAGGTAAAGGTAGATCTCGTTCTTGAAGCAAAACGGGGGCGTATCGTTGAGCAGCACGTCACGCATGACCCCGCCTCCGGTTGCCGTCACGATGCCGAGCACCACCACCCCTAAAAGGTCCATTTTCCTGCGCACACCGGCAAGGGCACCCGATGCTGCGAAGGCGACGGTGCCCAGCAGGTCGAGGGCGTACATAATATCAATTTGATTGGTCATGGTGGCTGTTCTGTTCCTGTCTGCTGAAGTGGTTCCCGCGGGGAGGGAGCGATGCTCTGTGTCGGCTGTTATCTACTCCAATCAACTCTTTGGATCTAAGTCCCCTCCCCCGGAGGGGGAGGGTTAGGGAGGGGGAACCCTGTCAGTTCTTCGTAGAAGCTTCCCCCCTCCCAACCTCCCCCCTCCGGGGGGAGGAGAGTTAGGTGAGGAGGTTAGGATGCCTCAGGCAAGGCATAAGCAACGCCGTAAGGCTTGAGACTCTACTCCTCAAATTCCTGTTCGCTTTCCTGCAGGGCTTGATAGTCGATGACGTCGTGCCAGAAGCGCTGTTGCAGTTCCTTCATGAGCGGTTCCAGCGACTTCCGGTCGGAAGCGCTCAAAGTGATGGCGGAGTACTTGCGGGTCAGCTGGCGTACCTTCATGAAGGCCAGCGGATCGCTCTTCTTCATATTCGGGAGAAGATCTGCTTTATTGAAAACCAGCAGTCGCGGCTTCTGGGCGAGCTCCAGTTCGGCGAGGATGGCGTCGACCTCGTTGATATGCTCCTCGAAGCGCGGGTTGGAGCAGTCGACCAGGTGGATCAGGATGTCGGCATCCTTCAATTCCTCCAGGGTCGCCTTGAAGGCGCCCATGAGGGACTTGGGGAGGCTGCGGATGAAGCCGACCGTGTCGGTGATGATCACCTCGCGGTCCATCGGGAAGCGCAGCCTGCGCGAGGAGGTGTCGAGCGTGGCGAAAAGGAGGTCCTCGGTGAAGACCTCGCTCTTGGTGAGCGTGTTCAGCAGGGTCGATTTCCCGGCGTTGGTGTAGCCTACGATGGAGATGATCGGAATGCCTGCCTTGACCCTTTTCTGGCGCCGCTGGTAGCGGCCGGCGGAAAGATCCTTCAACTCTTTCTCCAGATGCACGATCCGGTCTCTGATGCGCCTGCGGTCGATCTCCAGCTTGGTCTCGCCCGGTCCGCGTCCGCCGATGCCGCCCATGAGACGCGACATCTGCACGCCGCGTCCGGAAAGCCTGGGGAGCAGGTACTTTAGCTGGGCAAGTTCCACCTGCACCTTGCCGTCCTGGGTGGTGGCGCGCCGGGCGAAGATGTCGAGGATCAACTGGCTGCGGTCGATTACCTTCAGTTCGGTAAGCTCGGAGATGGAGCGGACCTGGGTGGGCGAGAGTTCCTGGTCGAACACCAGCATGCTGGCGCCGAACTGGAGCGCCTTTATCAGCACCTCGCGGATCTTTCCTTCGCCCAGCAGGTAGCGCGGGTTGAATTCTTTGGGGCGCTGAATCACGGTGTCGAGCACCCCGACCCCTGCGGTCCTGGCCAGTTCCTTCAGCTCCTCGATGGAGTCGAGCGCCTCCTCCAGCGGACTCTTGGTCACCGAGATCAGGATGCCGCGCTCCTGGCCGGTCGCAACCAGCGTTCCTTCCTTGAGGCCGCGCTCCAGGGTGTATTCCAGGGTCTCGATGAAAGCGCGGAAGTCGAGGTCGTAGCGCAGAAAGGGAACCGACGGCTCGACCTGGTAGGGGAGGGCGTTTGGCTCGGGGGCAACCAGGGAGGCGGTCTGGATCGAGAAGCGGTCCGGATTCTGGGTCAGCTGGAGTGCCGCCACCAGGTCCAGGCGCAAAAGCGAGAGATCGGTCAGGTCGTCGTCCGAGAGCGGCTCGCCCTTCAGATGGGTGTGCACCAGGCGCACCCCGCGCAAAAGCCTCCTCCCCAGCGGATAATCCTCCAGAGTGGGGATCAAGAGCCCGCGCTCGTCGCCGACGATCACATATGCCACCTCACCAATCCGGCTCACCAGGATGCCGATCTGGCGCCGGATCTCCAGCGAGATTTCGGCAAGTTCCCGGCCCAATTCCAGGGAGACCACTTCGCCCGGGCTAACCCGGCGGCGGTACAGCCTCTCAAGCCTGTTAACCTGGCTTGGTTTTAATCCTGTGAGATTACCGTGTAGTGATTTGATGGCGGTCCTCCCGAGTTTGACTGTGAATCGGAACTACATCCCGATGATGTTGTAACCGTTGTCGACAAAATGGATTTCGCCGGTCACGCCGCTGGCGAGCGGGCTTACCAGGTAAACCGCGGCGTTTGCCACTTCCTCCTGCGTGATGTTGCGTCTGAGCGGCGCCTTGCCGGCCACGTGTCCGGCGATCTGGCCAAAGCCCCCCACGCCTGCAGATGCCAGCGTCCTCAAAGGGCCTGCCGAGATGGCGTTCACCCGGGTTCCCCCCGGTCCCATCGCCTCGGCAAGGTAACGCACGCTTGCCTCAAGTGCCGCCTTGGCAACGCCCATCACGTTGTAGTTTGGAAATACTTTCTGCGCGCCGAAGTAGGTCATGGCGATGATGCTGCCGTTTCGACCTTGCATGAGCGGTGCTGCCTCTTTGGCCATTGCGATCAGTGAGTAGGCGCTGATGTCGAGTGCCGTAGCAAACCCTTCCCTGGTCGTGTTGAGAAAGGAGCCTTTCAGCTCTTCCTTACTGGCAAAAGCTACCGAGTGGATCAGGATGTCGAGCCCTCCCCAGGCCTCTCCGACCTGGGCAAACAAACTGGCCAAATCGGCGTCGCTTCTCACGTCGCACGGCAGCATCAGGCTGATACCTATGCTTTCCCCCAAAGGGATCACCCGCTTCGCTACGGCATCGCCCGCGTAGGCGAGCGCCACTTCGGCGCCTTCGCGACGGAATGCCTCGGCGGTGGCCCAGGCGATGCTTTTATCATTAGCGACTCCGAAGATGAGAGCCTTTTTCCCTTCTAATAAACCCATTTAAATCTCCTCCTCGTACGACGGCGTCAGATTAAAACACTCTAGTTTTACGGCCAAGGTACAGCAGGGCATGATAATGAAAAAAGTTCTCTTTGGCAAGTAATATGGCGGATTTTGTGGTTTAATTGCCCGGGAGGAGCTGCCGATGGAGGAGAGTTATCGCGCCATGTTGGAAGGAGGGAACCGCCTGAGCCGCGCTGCGAGCGTCACAGAGGTCATGCTGCACCTCGCCAGGCTCATGAAAAAGGTGCTCGCTTGCCGGCTGGCGCTTTGCTATCGATTTGAGAAGGGTAGCCGGGGCTTTGTTCCGGTGGGGTGGTCCGGGCTGGGGTCCAGTTCGGCGCGCATTTTCCTGCAGTATTCCCTCCCGCTCAACGATCTGCCGCTGCTGGAAGAGATGGTGCGACGCCGGCGCCGCTTGCTGATGTCGGGTCAGCTCCAGCCGGGGTTCCTCCCTCCCGAACTCGGAGAGATCATTCCGCGCTCTACGCTGCTTGCCTTGCCTATGCAGGCCAGGGGCGAAATCTTCGGGCTCGCCATCGCAGTTCGCGATATCCCCTTCAACCATCACGAGTCTGCACTTCTGGGCTGGACCGTCTCCCATGCCGCACTGGCGCTGAGTTCGCTTACTCCGGTGGCGACCGTGGCAACCGACCTGGGGGGAGCCGTCGAGCCCCAGGAAGCGAACGCGCTGGATCTCTGCGGCGGGGCGCAGAACATGTTAGTTAATACAGTTTCCAGCTTGGTAAAAGCCATAGAGGCGAAGTCGCGCTGGACCAGGGGGCATTCGGAGCGCGTCATGCGGACCTGCGCCATCATTGCTGCCGCGATGGGTTTTAACGATGCGGAGGTGGAGCGGGTGAGGCTTGGCGGGCTCTTGCACGATATAGGGAAGATAGGGGTTGAGGGGGTGCTGGAAAACCGGTGCGTCTTGCACGCCGAAGCGAGCCCGCCCATGAAACTGCACCCTGAGCTGGGTGTCTCCATTCTTGCGCCGATATCGGAATTGAAATCGGTGCTACCTGGCATAATGCATCACCACGAGAGAATCGACGGCACCGGATACCCCGGAGGGTTGAAGGGGGAAGAGATCCCGCTGGACGCCAGAATCATCGCGGTGGCCGACGCCTTCGACGCCATCGTATCGGAGCGTCCCTACAAATCCTGCAGCGGTCGTGCCGATGCACTGGCCGAACTGGAAATCTGCGCCGGGACCCAGTTCGACCCGGAGGTGGTGCGCTGCCTGAGCGGATTTATCAAAGAGGAGGGGATACAGGCGCTGTTTCCTGTTCCCTGACCGGGGCCTCCTGGCGCGCCTTCAGGCTCAGTTCGATAGCCGTTAACCGCTTATCAATCTGCTCCACCAATGCCAGCGTGTGGTCCACACGTCCCTTGATGTTGAAAATTACGAAGGGGAGTATGAACCAGATTACCGTCAGGAAGAAACCGATGATCGACATCATCATCATGAAACCGCCGAAGACTTCCATACCCCCTCCGTTCATCATAATGCCGCCTGTTTGATCTGGCTCTGTTCCAGCGCTCTGGCCAACTGGTCCGGACAGGAAGTATCCCCCTGGCAGGCAATCCCCTTCAAGCGCCTGATCGCTTCTTCGACCTCCATGCCACGCACCAGGGCTGCTACCGCCTGGGTGTTGCCGGCGCAGCCGTTCACGAACTCGGTTCCCACTATCACACCATCTTCGATCTCGATCTCGATCCGGGTAGCACAGCTCCCGGAGGTTTCATAGCTTACTAACATGCTTCTGATTCTCCTTGAATATCGGCTTCTTGCGGCGCCGAGGTTTGAAAGGCTAAGTCCCCCTTTGGGGATTTAGGTTAAAGTCCCCCTTTGGCAAAGGGGGATTTAGGGGGATTTGATTCTGACTTTAATTCTTTAGACTCAAACTACCAAGGCAAATCCCCCCTGGCCCCCCTTTGTCAAAGGGGGGGACCGTTGGGGCAAATTATCATCGGAGCGCCGTCGAATTGAGCCGTTTGGGAACTCTGCTGGATCAGCTATATATACTGAGGTGGCTGGAAAGTCAATCGGTCAGCAGTAGCACCTGGGCCAGGCTCATGCGCTCGGGACCCGGATGGGATTGCAGGAAAAGGGCGTTTATCGCGGTGAGCGCGGCGTTCAGCCGATCCAGGTCGATGACGGCGCTTCCGGGGATGCTGGATAAACCCTGGAAATTTTCCGGGCAGAAATCCACACCGCTGGTCCCGTCGCGGGTAATCAAAAGGGGGAGTCCGTGGGTGCGGCAGATAATCGGGCGCGCCCGGTAGAGCAGGCAGAGTCCATCGTGGAGCAGGGGACACGGGTCTTCGACGCCGGTCATCCCGGCCTTCTGCCGGATCAAGGCGGCATCCGGTTCGGCAAGCGCGCTAAGGGCCACTTTGACTGCTGCTGCCTCGACGGCAAAGATGGAGAGGTGGCGGCAGCAGGCATCGCATCCGGGACGGCAGGAAATCTGGGAGTCGAAGCGCTCTGCGGTGTTGCTGCAAAGTTCGTCGACGCGGCTTAGCAGGGAGAGGTAATTTTCCAAACCGGACATTGGATCAGTCCGTGCCGTGCAGATCTTTGGAGAAGGCTTCCATACGATCCTTGTTCAGGTAGAAGTAAGGCTTTTCAATGGTGCCGCTGAAGCCGAAGTTGCGGAAGTCCATCATTACGGGATCGTCGGTACGGCCGCTGGAGACGTAACCTTTGGCGGCGGGATCGATTTCCAGCAGTCGCTTCATCGCCTCCTCGCCCCCCATGCCTCCCGGGATGTTCAGATCCAGGATCACCGCGGCAAACGGCACGCCTGCCTGGTGATGTTGCCGGTACAGCTCAACCGCTTGGGAGCCGTCATTGGCGAACTCGACCTCAAAGCCGTACCTTTTCAGGGTCTCTCCGGCGACAAACCTAACCATCTCGTCGTCGTCCATGACCAGCACCTTTGCAACTGTCTGCGAACTGCCGTCGACCATAGAATTTACCCGCTTTACGAGGTTGTACAGCTGTTGAAGACGTGATATTTAGTCGATTATGTATAACGTGGATGCCCCTTACTGGCAAGCGACTTTTTTTCATGTGAAGGCAAAAGTTCGGAGGTTATTAAAATGGCCAAGGTAAAGTCGCCGGTCACGGCGGCGATCAGGGTGCTCAGGCAGGCAGGCGTTGCATTCGGCGAGCACCCCTACAACTACGAAGACAAGGGTGGCACGGCCGTTTCGGCGCGGGAGCTGGGAGTGCCAGAGCAGAGCGTGGTGAAGACCCTGGTTATGGAGGATGAGAGCAAGGCCCCGCTCGTGGTGCTGATGCACGGCGACCGGCAGGTTTCCACCAAGGAACTCGCCCGTCAGATCGGCGCCAGGAGCGTTTCCCCCTGCAGCCCCGAAACGGCGCAGCGTCATTCCGGGTACCTGGTCGGCGGCACTTCCCCGTTCGGCACCAGGAAGCAGATGCCGGTCTATCTTGAGGAGAGCATCCTTGCGCTCCCTCTCATTTACATCAACGGCGGCAGCCGCGGGTTCCTGGTCTCCCTCCCCCCCTCCGAGCTGGTTCGAGTTCTCAAGCCGGTACTGGTCAAGGTTGCCATCTGAGGGATAACGCAATGGAACTATCCAGGAAATTTCGGCAGGCGGCAGATCTGCTCCGTGAGGCGCAGGCATTCATTATAGCCTCCGGGGCCGGCATGGGGGTAGACTCCGGGCTCCCCGACTTTCGCGGCGACAGCGGCTTCTGGCAGGCCTACCCCTTGTATGAGAGGCTCGGCATCAACTTCGTCGATGCCGCCAATCCCGAGCATTTCGAGCGGGATCCCTCCTTTGGCTGGGGTTTTTACGGGCACCGCAGCAACCTGTACCGGGAGACCTCCCGCACGACGGGTTCCGGCTGCTGCTTAACTGGATCGAGCGTTTCCGCCTGGAGGCCTTCGTGGCGACCTCCAACGTGGATGGCCAGTTTCAGAAAGCAGGTTTCAATAAGGAAAGCATCCTGGAGTTCCACGGCTCCATTCACCATCTGCAGTGCAGCAGGCCGTGTTCCGGATTGATCTGGGAGAACCGCGAGTCCTTCCGGATCGACACCGAAAGCATGAGGTCGGATCACGTCCCGCTCTGTCCCCGCTGCGGCTCCGCGGCTCGACCCAACATCCTGATGTTCGGCGATTACAGCTGGATCGCTGACCGGACCGAGCGCCAGCAAGAGCGCTTCAGGGCTTTTCTGGCGCGCCAAAGCGGCAAAAAGATCGTGGTAGTGGAGTTGGGGGCTGGCACAGCGGTGCCGACGGTACGAGCCATGAGTGAGCGTATCGGGGCGATATCGCAGGCGCGGG
>Ga0209317_1000923_pt1 | contig 29807 bp, 27 predicted proteins | sample RifGroB2_FD_183994 | JGI IMG/M metagenome (GOLD analysis project Ga0209317, IMG submission 183994) | Soil microbial communities from Rifle, Colorado, USA - Groundwater B2 (SPAdes) (version 2) | ecosystem: Environmental > Terrestrial > Soil > Unclassified | place: Rifle, Colorado | collected...
AAGGCAAAAAGAGCATCGCATTCAACGTGCGTTATCGGGCGGCCGGCAGGACGCTCAAGGATGAAGAGGTCGATGCCCTTCACAAATCGTTGGTAGACTATATCCTCGACAAGACAAAGGGACAACTAAGGGCATAATAATTATATGTCAGGCACCGCTCAAAGACTTTAAAAAGTGCTGTTTCAAGTGTATAGGTATTAGCTTATCACTTTATATCCCGCCTTTTCGATTGCAGCAGTAATGTCTTCTTTTTTGAGTTTCGATTCGTCGAATTTAACGGCAGCGCTTCCGACCTGCACGTCAGATTGCGATACGCCTGAAAGCGCGTCTATAGCCTTTTTTACCCTCATCACGCAGTGTCCGCAGCTCATGCCCTCGATTTCAATCGTTGTATCAGCCATTTTTCGCCTCCTGTTTGAAAGTAAGATATAGTCTATGATTATTCCGACAGAGCCTTTTTGATCGCGAGGGCTATGGATTGGCGCGTGAAAGGCTTTTGGATGAACCCGCACGCGCCGCTTTTAATCAGATTGTCGATGCCTGCAAAGCCCTCGTGGTTGTAACCCGAGCAGAGCAGCACCTTCACCTCCGGCTTTATGGTCTTGAGCGTCTGGAAAACCTCTCCCCCGCCCATCTTCGGCATTATCATATCCACTATTGCCAGCGATATTACGTCTTTCATGCTCCTGAATAAATTTAACCCCTCGCTTCCGTTCTTAGCGAGCACGACTTCATAACCGAGAGGTTGCAGTATATCCCTGCATAGCTCCCTGATATCCGGCTCGTCGTCTATAACGAGTATCGTGCCGGTTCCCGTCAAGTCTTCGTCCTTGCTTGAGTCTTCTTTATCGATGATTTTTGTTATAGGCAGATATATGTTGAATCGCGTCCCTTTATTGAGTTCGCTGTAGATGTTTATGTAGCCGCTGTGATTGTTTATTATGGAATGCACTATATATAATCCGAGCCCCGTGCCTTTTCCCGTCTCCTTTGTGGTGAAGAACGGATCGAATATCCTGCTCTGCGTCTCCGTATCCATGCCGTGTCCGGTGTCGGATACCGACAATTTTATAAAACCGTCTTTATCCGTAGAAACGCCGCCGGCGGCTCCGTTTTCGACTCCGACCACAGATGTATCTATGATTAATTTCCCGCCCTCGGGCATCGCATCCCGGGCGTTTACGGCAAGGTTCATAATAACCTGATGTATCTGAGAAGGGTCTGCAATTATGTTAGGGACGTTCTTTTTGAGGTTGAGGCCGATCTCTATATTTTTCGGTATGCTCCTCTGAAGAAGTTCCATGGAGTTATGAATGATTTCATTGATGTTCGCGGGTTTTACCTCCATTTTTTCTTTTCTGGTTATGGTGAGGATCTTTTTAGCCAGTTCCGCGCCCTTTTGTGCGGCATTATTTACTATCGAAGCCGGTTTGAAAAGGGGATCTCCTTCTTTCGTCATGCCGATCATGATCTCCGAATATCCTAATATCGCGGTGAGGAGGTTGTTGAAGTCGTGCGCTATACCGCCGGCAAGGGTCCCGATGGCCTCCATCTTCTGCGATCGTATAAGCTGCTCGTAAAGTTTTTTCTCCTGAGTGACATCTCTCTGAATGGCCGCGTAGTGGATCTCTCCTTCCGCGTAAATCGGGAAGATGACAGCCGAGGCGTGATATATCTCGCCGCTTTTTTTCCTGTTTACGAATTCCCCTCTCCAGACATTTCCGGATGTTATGGTGTTCCACAGTTTTTTATAAAAGTCTTCATCGTGCATTGTGCTTTTTAAAATGGATATTTTCTCGCCTATAACCTCGTCAGGCCGGTATTCGGTGACCGCTTCGAAAGCCGGATTGATATAGCTTATGCGACCGTCGGCGTCCGTAATAACGATTACATCGAAGGCAGAGTCTATTACCTGCCTGAACCGTCTGAGGTACGTAAGATTTTCCGTCTTGTTCAGCGCTATCGCCGCGTCGGCCGATATTGCCTTAAGTATGGACTCATCATCTTCGGTAAAACCTCCGGCTTTATTGCCGAAAAGAAGAACGCCGAGAGGTTCTCCCTTGTCCGAAAATAGAGGATATGCCAACAGATTTTTTATTTCAGGGTGTCCTTCAGGGAAAAAGCCGCTGAATGCCGGATGATTCATTACATTGTCTATCCGGACAGGCGCGAGAGATAATTTTGCCAGACTCACCAGCCCCTTTCCTTTAGGCAGTTTTTCACTTGTTTTTACGGTCAAACCTCGGCTGATGAGTTTTTTGAAGTTGCCGGTTTCATCGTAAAGAGCGATTGCGGAAATCTCTGCGTTTATCATTGTGTTTGCCTTGTCTATAATCAAGTCAAGTATGTCGTCTATCGAAGAATGTTCGTGAATAGATACGGCTATGCTGTGCAGCGCCTGATATTGTCCGGTTTTCTTATGAAGTTTTTTGAACGCCTCGCTTATAGCCGTACCGATAGCGTCCAGTTCCCGGGTTCCTGTTTCGGGTATTGCCTGAGGCGCGCCGGCAGCAGGCGAATCGCCTTCTTTCACCCGTGAGACATATTCATAAATCATCCTGACCGGATCGATGATAAGCCTGCCGATAAGCGCGTTCAGGGCCGCGATGGACAGGAGGGTAATGCCTATGGCCGCGGCTACGATGGAGGCGAGCAATTGTTTCATCTCTTTTTGCATGCCGAGGGATGATAAAACAACCCTCGCAAAGCCTATCGTAACCTGCGGCGAATCGCCGGACGAGTAAAAGACTACCGGGTTGTAAAAGTCGTAGCCGTCTTTAATTTTTATATACAGAGGGGATGAAGACTTCTCAAAGTGTTTCACAGTTTCAGCATGAGGAGGGGATTTTAATTTTTCGATGGGATAGGCGTCTACGGCATCCCATATATTAGAGTATACCTGCAGAAAAACGACATCTTCCGCCATGACAATATAGGACGCCTTCTTGAGAAGGTCGAGGTTTTCCCTGATAAGGCCTTCCTCTGCCGTCCTCGAAAGGGAATAGCTCAGAGTTGTTCCCCTCGCGATTAGTTCTTTTTCTCTGCTGACGGTGTAGGCGGAAATAAAGAGATACGTGCATATCGTGCTTATGGCAAGAACGGTCAACGTCAGGAATATGGATATTTTATTCTGTAGGGATAGTTTCATCGTATATCCGAAAGCGATACTATTCCCTGCGAGCTTATGAAGCGCTGTCCTTCTTTGCTCAATACGAAATCGATGAATTTTTTCGTTTCCGGTTTTGCTTTTTTAGGTATAAGAATGAATAGAGGCCTTTTAAACGTATATTTGCCGCTTGCTATATTGGTCTTGTTAGGATATATACCGTTGATCCTTAACATTTTGACATCCCTCTTGCGGGCGCTCGAAAAGCCCGATGCGGCGAAACCTTCCTCTGTTTTTTCCACCATCTGTTCCACAATACCTGTTGAAGCAAGTGACAGGGCATTCCGGTTTTCGTGAAGTTCGCTTCCCTGCAATACCATTTTTCTCATCGAATCGTCGATTCCGCTGAGCCCTTTTCCGGGTCTCGATCTGAATATTTTTACAGCCGCGTTCCTGCCCTTCAACTCTTTCCAGTTCGTTATTTTGCCTTCGCATACAGCCCTGATGTCGTCAACGGATATATTGCCGACCGGATTCGATTTGTGGACAATAAAGACAAGCGCATCCCACGCAACCTGAATAAACTCGACATCATCCGGATCCGACGCAGCTTTCTCTCTGCACGAAGCCGCGAAGTCTACCCTTCCGGCCCGGAGGTCCTCTATGCCTACAACGGTGCCGCCGCCGCGTACAAGCACCTTTATTCCCGTCAGTCTTTCATACTCCCCGGCAATCTCCGACAGGTAACCTAAATTGCTTACGGAACAGCCGCTGCCCACTATCTGCGCGGAATATGCATCGGGGATGTTCGTAAGGCATCCCAACAGGAGCGTAATCGACATTATTTTCATGCATTTTTTCAGGCGCATAGTATCATTATAGTTGCTGCCCTACGCCAAGTCAATAAAATATAAAGAAAAAACCTATGGACATTTTATTGTTTATGGTTTATTTTTAAATATGGCTAACATCGATTTGCCGGCAATCCATAACGCGCTTAAATCAATATCGCCTTATATCCATAGGACGCCGACGGTTTATTCCAACTCATTCAGTAAAATGTTCGGGGCGGAGGTTTTTATAAAGGCAGAAAACCTTCAGAAGACAGGCTCTTTTAAGGTAAGGGGCGCTTTCAATAAGCTGATAAGGTCTAAATCCGATAAGGTCATTGCCGCGTCTATGGGAAATCACGCTCAGGGAGTCGCCTTTGCCGCGATGAGCCTCGGCCTTAAAGCCTCTATTGTAATGCCTGTAACCGCATCCATAGTCAAGCAGGAGGCGACAAAAGGATACGGCGCGGAGGTTATACTTCACGGCGAGAGTTTCGGCGACGCCCTGAACTATGCCGTATCTCAGAAAGGCTATGAATTCATCCATGCCTTTGACGATGAGGAGATAATAGCCGGGCAGGGGACTATAGGGCTTGAGATCGCCGAAGAACTTAAAGATGTCGATGCCGTTATTGTGCCTGTGGGAGGAGGAGGGCTTATTTCCGGCATTTCCATTGCCGTTAAAAATATTTCTCCAAAGACGGAAGTTATAGGCGTTCAAACCGCATCCGCTACGTCCGCTTATGATTCGTTCCATTCAAAAAAGTTATTAGAGAGAAATCCGCTGCCGACGCTCGCGGACGGCATAGCAGTAGGGAAGGTCGGCGTAAAAACACTCGAAATTATTAACACATATGTGGACGATATTGTAAAGGTGAGCGAGGAGTCCATAGCAATGTCCGTGCTTTTGTTCCTTGAAAGGAAGAAACTGGTAGTCGAAGGAGCCGGGGCAGTTCCACTTGCTGCTTTAATAGAACAGAAAGAAAGATTCAGGGGAAAGAAAATTGTTCTCGTTATAAGCGGCGGTAATATAGATTTTACGCTTATCGACCGGATAATCCATAAGGGACTTGTTTCGAGCGGCAGGATAGGGGTGTTTAAGGTGATAGTAGATGATGTGCCGGGAGGCCTGAATAAAATAACAGGCATTATCGCAGCGCAGCGGGGGAATATCCTTAATGTCGTTCACGACAGGCTTGCCTACGACGTGCCCGTAGGGAAGACGCTCGTTACGTTTACCGTGGAGACAAAAGGGCGGGTGCATTTCGAAGAGATAAAGGCCGAATTAAGCGTATCGGGCTTCATGGTTTTTTAGTGCCTTCATTAAGCCTAAAGCCATTTTTTATTTCTTGCATCTTCCATAGCCTTTTTCATGCTTTCGCATTGTGCGCACTTGCCGGATGCCGTGTTCTGCTTTTTGATGTCTTCCGATATCAGGTCGCTCTCGAACAAAAACATGCTGCCTTGTTCCCCGCACATTATCCTATCACTGTCTTCCAGATATATAGCCTCGCAGTTCATTTTTAATACCTCCTCGCATTTTTATTTCATTTATTACGGCAATAAATTCTAAATAAGCTATGGGCTTGCTCAATACGGCCGTAATTCCGTTACGGCTTGCTTTTTCCAACAGAACAGGGTCGTCTCCGTTCCCGGTGATCATGAGAACCGGCAAATCCACATTAAACCTTCGTATCTCTTTGACGAGCGATAACCCGTCCATAAGGGGCATCTGATAGTCCGTTATAAGCATGTCTAACGTATTCTTTTTTATATATTCCAGCGCATTGACGGAGCAGGAAAAGCATTCGACAATAAATCCGGAATGTCTCGCCATTTCCGATATTAACGAGAGGTTGCTTTCACAATCATCGACAATTATTGCCTTAAGGTTTTTGTTGTTCATATCCCGCCTTCTTATGTTCAATTCTTCATCTTGCCGAGCATTTTTATAAAACCCGTCAAGAGGTTCGCATCATAATCTTCCGTTTCCTTCGAGATGATCTTTAATGCCTCGTAAGGGTTGAACGCATGCTTATAAGGCCGCTGTGTTGTGAGTGCGTCGTAACAGTCCGATATGCCTGTAACCCTTCCGAACAGATTTATTTCTTCGCCTTTAAGCCCGTACGGATAACCCTTGCCGGAAAGTTTCTCATGGTGCTGCAATACCGCGCTGTGCGCCTCTTCCGGAATTTCCTTATTTTCCTTCAGAATTTTTTCGCCTTCCCGCACATGTTCCTGAATCATCTTATACTCGTATTCTGTGAGCTTCCCCTGCTTGTTGAGGATCTCGGAAGAAATAGCGGTCTTGCCTATATCATGAAGCATTGCCCCGGTCCCGAGATTCTCGATATATTCTTTGTTCAGTCCTATTGCGATTGCCAGCCCTATGCTCAAAACAGCCACATTCACACAATGCGTGTACGTGTAATAATCGTATTTGCTGAGCGTGAGCATCGTATAAATCATGTCCTTATTTTCAAGGAGCGAGTCCGTTATCGTGTTAACGCTATTTTTCACTTCTTTTATCTTCTCGCCGCTTCTCGGATCGTTAAGAAGGTCTTTCATGAGCATTTTTGAGTTTTCCTTTATAACAAATGCCTTCTTGTGCGCTTGACCCTTCTCCGATGATTTTGAAGACCTGAGCAGAGAGTCCAGATAGCTGCGATAAAGATGTATATCCCCCTCGCTTATAACAACCTCACAAGCGGCATCGCTATGAAAATTATTCAGGAGTTCTTCGTTCAGCGCAACATGAGATTCTTTGTCGGCTTTAATTACGGCTTGAAAATCCATTCCTTTCTGTATGAAGATATTGAAATTTACGGACGAGCCGGGGATTAGAGAGTTCCTGTCTATCTGGAAATATTTACTTTTATTGAACGAAAATTCTTTGATGGCTTTTGTGTCGAGATTCTTATAATCATCCTCCGGCCTTTTGTCGATGATCGGCTTTGGGCGGTCGTCATTGATTTCTATATATTTGGTAGCCATTTTAATTAAAACCTCAGAACGCTTCTCTTGATGTTTCCGTCGAGTTTTTTTGACAGCAAAATAAAACGGTTGAAGTCGAGGCTCTTTATGATGCGGGATTCTTCTTCCGTAAGATGAAAGCCTTCTTCCATGCATGCCCTTGCGAACGATTGACCGGCATAATCCCTGAAGTCGTCGTCGGTCAAAAGGCGTCCTAAAAATCTCTCTACTGCTTCCTGACTCATGTGATATATATAATCAAGAATCACGCCAAATGATGTTCCATTGAAAAACAAGGGGTTATGATTTGAACCTCAAAATAACATGAACCATTTTAGTTCACAATGAACCAAAACGGTTAAAGCGAATGAAACGGAGACGGATTTTTAATAGAAGTTATTTTCTGCGGTATAAGAAATTGCGTCCCACTTTGAGGAACTGAACGGCTTTTGCCTTGTTGTTGCCGCATCTTTGCAAAGAAAATTGCACGATGCTGTCTATTGCCGAATCGAGCGAGAACTTTTCCTTTGGAATCACTATCTCCATGCGAATATTTCCGTCCTCTTCATTCAAACCGCCCGCATCGGATGTTTTACATATATTGAAGTGTCCGGGATTTATGAGTTCGCCGTCCGTAAGAATGGCGGCCCGCTCAAGGCAGTTTTTCATTTCACGAATATTGCCGGGCCAGCGATAGCCGATAAGTGTATCCATAGCCTTCTGCGAGATCCCGGGTATCGGTTTTCCGAGTTCCTGCCGGAGTTGTCCTATGAAGTGATCCGCGAGCAGAGGGATGTCCTCTTTTCTTTCCCTGAGCGGAGGAAGGGATATGGGGAATGTATTGATCCTGTGATAGAGGTCTTCGCGGAAACGCCCGTCTTTCACAAGCCGGCTTAAGTCCCTGTGAGTAGAGACGATAACCCTGCAATCAATATTGACAGGCTTGTTTGAGCCTAATTTTTCATAAACCCGCTCTTGCAGCACCCTCAAGAGTTTTGCCTGCAGTTCGAGAGGCATGTCGCCTATCTCATCGAGCAGGATTGTCCCTCCATGCGCCATGCCGAATTTTCCTTCCCTGTCCCTGTCTGCGCCTGTAAATGCCCCTTTTACGTGTCCAAAAAGCTCGCTTTCAAGAAGGGTGGAGGGAATAGCGGAACAGTTGACGGCAACAAACCTGTTTCCCATCCGATCTCCCGCGTAATGTACGGCACGCGCCAGCACTTCTTTGCCGGTCCCGCTTTCGCCGTATATCGCAACCGTTGTGTTCGGACTCTTAGAGACTTTTTCCGCCAGCTTGAGGGCTTTAATCATCAAGGGAGACTTCGTAACAATATTCTGAAAACTGTAAAGATCGCGCAAGTGATCCTTGAGCATTTTATTTTCATGGTGTAATCGGTAGTGATCCAACGCGCGGTTTATAGCGGCAAACAGGTCATCTACAATATAGGGCTTCTCGATATAATCATAAGCGCCTTTTTTGATTGAAGCAACCGCCTCCGCAATGCTCCCGTGAGCGGTTAACATAATAAACGGAATATCGCTGTGTTTTGATTTTACCCCGGCTAAGAATTTTATCCCGTCCATTTCAGGCATCACCTGGTCGGATATGATCAAATCGACATGATTTTTATCGAGGACGTCCAATGCCTTAATTCCGCTGTCTGCCGGAATCGGTTTAAAGCCGGCCTTCTTCAGATGAGATTCCAGCAATAGCCTGAAACTTTCATCGTCATCGACAATCAGTATGTTTGCCTGTTTCATTGACCTGTAACCTCAAATACCACTTCGACCCTCTCAAGGTAGCTCGAAAGCTCATTTATCTTTTTGTTAATCTCAAGGGGATTTCTGTTTTTTGCGGCCTGCTCAATGGAATGTCCTATATCGGTTATCGCAGCGAATCCATAACCGCCGCCGGTCCCTCTCATGGAATGCCCCAATATTCTTATGGTCTCGTAATCTCCGTTATCCAGAGCCGTCAGTATGGATTTGATGTCTTCACGCCTGTTTTGAAAAAATCCCGGTATAAGCTCCTCGATATCGGCATCTATATGAACGACGATCTTTTCGCCGCTGTTCGATGCCGTGTCATTATACTTTTGTATATTCACTTAATGCCTCCATCAGTTTCGCCTTTTTTATCGGCTTTGTCAGATGCGCGGTACATCCGGCATCAAGGCTCTTTTGCGCGTCCTCTTTCAGCGCATGGGCGGTCAGGGCAATAATGGGAGTTCCCTTGACGCCTCCCTCTCTCTCCCACTTCCTTATAATACCCGCAGCCGTGTATCCGTCCATCACCGGCATTTGCATATCCATGAGTACAATATCATATTTGCCGGATATGAACTTCTCAACTGCCGTCTCTCCGTTCTCCGCCGTATCTATTCTATGAGAGGTCTCTTTGAGATACGATTCTATCAGCAGGCGGTTGTCTTTAGAGTCGTCGACTAAAAGGATGCTCAAAGGGCGGGTATCTTCGATGCCGGCCGTCTGAGCTTCCGGCAGTTGAATCTGTTTTTTGTGTTCGGGTTGAATCCCTAATTTTACGGTAAAGTAAAAGGCGCTGCCCTCGCCGACTTTACTCTCAACGCGGATATCTCCGCCCATCATCTTTGCCAATTTCTTTGAGATGGTCAAACCGAGCCCTGTCCCGCCGTATTTGCGGGTGGTCGAAGAGTCGACCTGTGTAAAGCTTTCAAAAACAGTATTCAATTTTTCCGGGGGTATGCCGATGCCGCTATCGCGGACAGAAAAATGAAGGATAACCGATGAACCGGTGAAGGGGTGAAGGGGTGAATCGGAAAGGTCTGTCTTCTTGACTTCCACAACCACGGTTCCTCTTTTTCCGGTAAACTTAACGGCGTTACCTATCAGATTGACTAAGACCTGACGTATGCGGTTCGGGTCGCCGATAAGATATTTCGGGACATCCGGCATAATATGGTACGCAAGCCCGACATCTTTTGCCTGCGCCGTTATTGACATAATTTCGCACAGTTTCTTAATGAGTTCATTCAGGTCGAAATTCATAGATTCAAGGGCAAGTTGTCCGGCCTCGACCTTTGAGAGGTCAAGAATGTCGTTAATAAGGGTTAAGAGGTTTTCTCCTGCCGCTCTGAACGACTGAACATATTGAAGCTGTTCATCGGTCAGAGCGGTCTCCCACAGCAAGTCAGCCATTCCGATGATTGCGTTCATCGGAGTTCTTATCTCATGGCTCATGCTTGCCAGGAATTCCGATTTATATTCCGACATCATGTGCAGTTTTTCGTTTGCCGCGGCAAGTTCTTCGGTCCTTTCCTTGACCATATCTTCGAGTTTATAGCGGTATTTCTGGAGTTCCCGCTCCGACTGCTTGAACATTGTTATATCATTACCGATGCACAGCACACCTGCAAGCCGTCCGTTTTCATAAATGCCTTTGTTTGTCCATGCGACCCATACCCGCTCTCCGCTGCGCTTTATATTCTCATTTTCATTCGTGGCGTATTTCCATGGGTTGTCGCATATGTCCCGAATCATCGCCGAAAGGTCGTTGTTGTTGCTGTCGACAGCAGGCACTATCGTATCGATCGCGTTCCTGCCGATAATTTCATATTCCTTATAGCCGAAAAAGTCTTGAGCAAACTCGTTAATGAAAGTGATATTCCCGTTTGTATCAAACTTTAAAATAATACTGTTCGCATTTTCTACAAGCTCCCGGTATTTCTTTTCGCTTTCGCTCAATGATTCGGTTGCCTGCGCTATAAGCTCCTTCAGCCTTATCGGAGTTCCGACAAGCACAAATGCGAGCAGGCCGCCCGCGACGGTCAAAATAATGCCTCCTGTCCACAACACAAGAGAAAAAGGCGAAGCCGAACCCCACCCTCCCTTTGGAACAGCGGCGATTTCCCACGAACCGTTGGGGAGGGTTATGCTCAGAACTACCGGGTTTGACCCGAAAATATCTCTGTTTCCCCAAAATACATCGCCTTTGTCTCCCATGCCGTCCATGCCTCGGATGGCGATTTTAAGGGCGGAAGATTCATAATATAAACCCGCCTCCTTAAACAGCTTATCCGCCATTATCGTAATATCCGTCAGTCCCCAGAAATCTCCTGCTTTAAGATTTCCATACGGTACCGCTGAAAAAATAGGAGTATAACTGATGAATGCCGCGCCTCCTTCTATCAGATCGACAGGGCCCGCGACAAAGCCCTTTCTGTTCTTTATGGTCTTTTCAACTATCGCTTTTCTTTGAGGGTGCGCCATGAGATCAAGCCCTAATACGGATTCGTGGCCCCTTAGAGGATAAAGATGGCTTATGACCGAATTTTTAGAGAGGGAAATGGTGTTTATTACAGGGTCGTGACTGACCAATTCCCTCGCAAGCTGTTCAAAGTCTCTCTGTTTTATATCGGGATGCACAGCAACATAGGCCGCCACGCTTTGCGTGAGGTAGAGGCGGGAATTCAGCGCCCCTTCAAGCCGGGCGCGCATAACGCTTAACTGCTGAAGCGCCTCCGTGCGATTTCCCTCTCTGAACCTGTGCTTCTCTATTATGCCTATAAAAGAGATAACCGTAAAAATTACCAGCACTGTTACGAAAGACGCTATATAGGGATATGCTTTTTTATTGACGGTCATGTTTTGCAATATTTCATAGTTAACGGTTTGAAATCTTAGAGGAATTATATCCTATTTCGCGGTTTAGTTCAATGACAAATTCGGCTAATATCAGCGATAAGGCAGACCGGATCACCAATACGTTAAAATTCCCCTTGACAACATCATGTCATTATAATATCATATCAACATGATGCAAAGTGAAACAGGGGCATTGCAAAGTAAAACACCGAATAAAACAATAGACCGATTCAATCAGGAAAAGCTCTATATCCAGCTTACAAGAATATTTTTTAATGAGATCCATTCCGGGAAATGGCAGCTTGAGCAGCAGATTCCTACTGAAGAAGACCTTTGTAAACAATACGATGTGAGCAAAATAACCGTCAGGCAGGCGATAAACAACCTCGTTACGGACGGTTATCTTATAAGAATTCAGGGCAAGGGGACATTCGTCGCAAACACATTGCCTGTAGTAGGGCTTGCCATGAAAACGAGGCTTACCGAAGAGATGTTCGGGGAGGAGGTGAAGGTAGACAGGGAAATCCTGCGTGCGGGGCTGAAAATGCCTCCTCATGACGCAAAGGGGTATTTGAGGACAGAGGGAGAGACGCATTATTTTTTGGGAAGAAGGGTTGTCAACGGGCAGCCCGAATTTATCGAGGAGTCATACATTCCGCAAGATATGCTGCCGGATGCCGGCCGGCTCGATGTCGTGAAGAATTCCCTTTATTCGGTTCTTCAGGAGAGGGCGGTTAAAAAGATTTTTAAGGTAGTGCAAACTGTCGAAGTCGTCCGCGCCGATGGGGATTATGCCGAAAATCTCGATGTGCCGGACGGTACGCCGGTGCTGGCGATTCACAGGCTGTTCCTTAGCGCAGACGGGACTCCGGTGGCGTATACAAAGCTTCTCGGAAGAAGCGACAGATATAAGTTTCAGACGGAATTTGAGAGGATAAGATAATGATCATAAGGAGGAATAAGCCATGTTAAGGCGGTATTCAAAAGTGTTGCTCGTAGTAACCGTTATTGTTGCGGCGCTCGTTATGTCGGGTTCGGTTTTCGCGTCAACGGAAGCGGCTGCCGCGCCTGTCGCTGCGGGATCATCCATGCCGTGGTGGGGCTGGCCGCTCATTCTTTTCGTGGTCACATTTGTATTGGGTATTGTCGCTGTTTTGGGAGGCGTAGGAGGAGGAGTTCTTTTCGTGCCGATTATCGGAGGTTTTTTCCCGTTCCATCTCGATTTTGTAAGAGGCGCGGGATTACTGGTTGCGCTTGCAGGCGCATTAGCCGCAGGTCCGGGTCTTCTTAAAAAGGGGATGGCCGATTTAAGGCTGGCGATTCCGGTTGCGCTTATAGCATCTTCGAGCGCTATAGTGGGCGCGATGGTCGGTCTTGCCCTTCCTCAGGATGTAGTGCAGAAGGCCCTTGGAGCCACGATTTTGGGTATAGTGGCGATAATGATTATGGCTAAGAAATCGGAATATCCGGAAGTCAAACAGGCGGACGCCCTTTCTACCGCCCTCAGGATAAACGGCATTTATCATGAAGTTTCAACAGGTCAGGATGTAAACTGGAAGATCCATAAAACACCTCTCGGCCTTGCCTTATTTATAATTATCGGCATAATGGCGGGAATGTTCGGTTTGGGCGCCGGATGGGCAAATGTGCCTGTCCTTAATCTTCTTATGGGTGCGCCGTTAAAGGTATCCGTTGCAACGAGCAAGTTCCTGCTCTCGATTACGGATACATCCGCAGCGTGGATTTATGTCAATAACGGCGCGGTTCTGCCCATGATGGTGGTTCCTTCGATCATAGGCATAATGTTGGGATCGATAGTCGGCGTAAGGATTCTCGCAAAGGCAAAACCCACGGCGATCAGGTATATGGTTATCGGTCTGCTTCTTTTCGCGGGAGCGAGGGCTCTGCTTAAAGGTTTCGGTATCTGAAATTAATTAAAGGAGGAAAATCATGGCTAAAGAAATAAAGGCAACGGAAGAACAGATCGCATACGCAAAGCTGCTCGATCTGGGCATGAAATTAGGGCTGCTGGCCCTCGTTATAATGTTTACCATCTATTTAACGGGGATATTTACTCCGCATATTCCTCTTACCGACGTTTCGAAATATTGGGGATTGTCCGTCCATAAATACCTTGAGGTTACAAATATCCCTCACGGCTGGGGATGGCTCGGCATGATAGGCAAAGGAGATTTCCTTAATTTCACGGGGATTGCCTTTCTTGCGGGAGTTACTATCTTGTGCTATATAAGGATTATCCCGATACTGTTCAAAAAGAAAGATACCGTATACGGCGCGCTTGCGATACTGGAAGTTCTGGTGCTCGTGCTCGCGGCATCGGGAATCTTAAAATCGGGAGGACACTGATATGAGCGACGTAATTATATGCCCGATAAAAGAACACGGCAAGATATTGGTTGCTACAGACGGTTCCGACTTCAGCAAGGCTGCGGTTTGTCAGGCGATAAGTCTTGCAAAGATATGTTCAAGCAAAATTTACGCTATCGCGATAGTAGAGGTTAATTCGGAATTCGAATCTCTTGCCCCCGACCTTGTCGAGAAAATGGAAAAAGAGACAAAAGAGCATCTTGAGTCGGTTAAGGCGCAAATAACGTCCGAAGGGCTTGAATGCGAGACAATCGTCCATCAGGGCGAGGAGCCTTATGAGTTTATAGTTTCGGAGGCGGAGAAGTTGAAGGCGGATATTATAGTAATGGGCAGCCACGGCAGGACAGGGCTGAAAAGGCTGCTTATGGGCAGCGTTACATCGAGGGTTATCGGTCATGCGCCTTGTTCCGTGCTGGTTGTGAAAGAAAAGAAATAAAAAATTCGATTGTCGATGCAAAAGGCAGCCTCGGGGCTGCCTTTTTTTATTGAGAATTTTGTAAAGTATATGGTCTGCAAAATCGATTAAGGACGGTGCGCCATGAAAGCAAAAGATTTAATGATACCGCTTCAGGATTATTTAAAGCCTGAGAACACCTTGAAAGAGGCCGTCAATCTTCTCTTGACCGCAAAGAGGGGAGAGGAAAAGGTCGGGGTAAAGGGACTTCCGGTGCTCGATAAAAACGGCACGCTTATGGGAATGCTTTCGATGGGAGATATTCTAAAGGCAGTGTTCCCGTCATATATGTCCATGATGGATCTGGGTGAGTTCACATGGGACGGCATGGTTGAGTCCATGGCCAAAAAAGTATCCGGCAAAAAGGTAGAAGCGCTTATGACGGAGCCTGTCGTAACGGTCGATGAAGATGCGTCCCTGATGGAATGCGTTGACCACATGATAAAGAAAAATGTAAAGAGACTGCCTGTGTTGGACGGTTCGGGAAGGGTTGTAGGGATGATTTACGAAAGGGATGTTTTTTCAGCCATCACAAAGGCAATGCTCGATGAGAATGACGGAGGTGCGAAATGACGCAGGAAACTGCCGCCGCTTCGCAGCCGTTTGTGATGGACACGGCATTTTGGACTGCCACGACAATATTCCTTTTGGCCTATGCCGCGATAATATCCGAGAAGATACACAAGACTATCATTGCGATATTCGGCGCGGGATTGATCCTTATCTTTAAGATCCTTCAGCAGCACGAGGCATTCCATGTGGAAGAATTCGGTATAGACTGGAATGTCATATTCCTTCTCATATCGATGATGGTGATAATCAATCTTATGAGACCCACAGGCGTATTTGAATACATAGCCGTCAAAAGCGCAAAGTGGGGCAAAGGCGAGCCTTTCAGGATAATGGTCATATTTGCAATTGTTACGGCTGTATTAAGCGCGCTTCTGGACAATGTAACAACGGTATTGCTCATCACGCCGGTTACTTTATTTATCGCGGACGCCCTTGAAGTCGATCCCATACCTTATCTCATATCCTGCGCTTTAGCATCAAACATAGGCGGAACAGCTACTCTTATCGGCGATCCGCCGAACATCATGATAGCCTCGAAGGCGCAACTGGATTTTATGGCATTTATTTATCACCTCGCTCCTGTCGTAGTTGTAATGATGATTGCTTATCTCTTTGCCATCAAATTCATATGGGGTAAAAAGCTTAAGACAAGGGAAGAACTCAAAAAGAGAATAATGGCAATGAATGAGAACGAGGCGATAAAAGACCCGGTAATGCTTAAAAAATCCCTTTTTGTTCTTGCAGTAGTGTTGACAGGATTTGTGTTCCACGGAGTTTTGCACTTTCAGCCCGCGACCGTTGCCTTATTCGGCGCCGGTCTTCTGCTCTTGCTCTCAAAGACTCATGAACCCCACCACATTCTTGCGGAAATTGAATGGCCTACGATTTTCTTCTTTATGGGACTTTTTATCATTGTAGGAGGCGTTGTAAAGGTAGGCCTTATCAAATGGATGTCAATGCAGATACTGGAGCTTACGCAGGGTAATATGTTCGCGACCTCGATGGTCGTCATGTGGTTTTCAGCCTTTGCCTCGGCAATAGTAGACAATATCCCATATGTTGCGACAATGAACCCTCTGATAGTCGATATGGCAAGGCAGCTATGGCCGAATCTTTCCGGGGTACAGCTTTTGCAACATCCCGATTTAATGCCCATCTGGTGGTCGTTGGCTCTCGGAGCATGTCTCGGCGGCAACGGCACGGCAATAGGCTCGTCGGCTAACGTCATCGTTGTCGGCATGTCCGAAAAGGCAGGCAGTAAAATATCGTTCATGAAATTCATGGCATACGGGATGCCGTTGATGATAATGACGGTGCTTATTTCGACAATATATGTCTGGCTGAGATATTATGTGATGAAGATTTAGGGAATGATTCCGGCACAAGTTGATTTTAGTTTAAAGTTTGTTTTATTCTTAAACGTTTTTCCAAAAATGAACACGGAAAGTTATCTCTACATAGGTCTTTTATTTGTTTTTTTCGGGAAGGTTGCACAATGATGACCCCCATTAATATAGCTGCAACCTCCGTTGTGCTTCTACTCATCACAGGATTATCTGCAGGCCTGCTGCGCAGGAATCAGGGGCTTTTGATACGGGTATCTTTCATTCTCTCGGCGCTGGCGTCATTTATGGCGACGGCGTCCGGGATATGGACCGTGAAAAACGGCATTACGGAAAAGATTATCCTGCCGATCGGTCTTCCCGACCTTCCATTTCATTTGCGGCTCGATGCCCTGTCCGGTTTTTTCATGACAGTTATAGGCTTACTCTCTTTTTTTGTATCCATATATTCAATCGGATATGTAAAAGGTTTCATAGGCCGCAGGCCGGTGACGAGGCTCGTTGTCTTTTATTGCCTTTTCATTGCCGGCATGTTCATGGTGACGCTCGCGGATGACGCCCTCTTTTTTCTCGTCTCATGGGAGATTATGGCTGCGGCGTCCTATTTCCTTGTAATGTTTGAGGATGAAAAGGTGGAAAACAGAAGGGCAGCCTTTCTATATATGGTTGTCGCGCATGTCGGCGCTATCGCCATACTCTTGTCATTCGGCGTTATGGCGGGTCTCTCGGCAGGGTTCGAGAGTTTCAGCGGTTTTACCTTCGATGCCATGAGACAGGCTCAATTCCCGGTAGAATGGGCGACTGTTGCCTTTTTATTGGCCTTCTTCGGTTTTGCCGCAAAGGCCGGCGTTATTCCCCTGCATGTATGGCTTCCGGAGGCGCATCCTGTCGCGCCGTCAAATATATCCGCGCTTATGAGCGGCGTGATGCTCAAAACCGCCATATACGGTATTGTGCGCGTTACATTTGACCTGTTGAGGGTATTCCCGTGGTGGTGGGGCGCTATTGTGCTTACGCTCGGACTGGTATCGGCCATTATGGGGGTGCTTTACGCCTTAATGCAGCATGACTTGAAGAAACTTTTAGCTTATCACTCGGTTGAAAATATAGGTATTATACTCATCGGCATCGGACTTGCCATGATATTCACGTCGTTTAAGATGCCGATGATGGCGGCGCTTGCCCTGATTGCCGGGCTTTATCATACCCTGAATCACGCGATGTTCAAAGGACTGCTTTTTATGGGAGCGGGAGCCGTTCTTCACGCCACACATGAACGTAATATGGAGAAGATGGGGGGGCTGATCCGGCGGATGCCGTGGACAGCGGTTTTTTTTCTCGTGGGCTGCATATCCATCTCCGCGCTGCCGCCCTTTAACGGTTTTGTATCGGAATGGCTTACCTTTCAGGCATTTCTTCTTTCACCGTCCATGCCGAATCAGATAATGAAACTCCTTATGCCTATGGGAGCGGCGCTTTTAGCCCTTACCGGCGCGCTTGCAGCCGCGTGTTTTGTAAAGGTATTCGGAGTTGTTTTCTTGGGACACAGCAGGGGGCATCATAATCAAAACATACACGAAGTTGATTGGTCTATGCGTGCAGGCATGATGATGGCTTCATTAACTTGTCTTGCGCTCGGCGTCCTGCCGACTTTTTTTATTGAATGGACGGATGTCCTGTCCGAAAGTCTTGTCGGCGCGAAGCTCAGCGCTTCTGCCGCTGCAGGAGGCTGGTTGTGGCTGACCCCAATAGCGCCGGAGCGGGCGTCTTATTCAGGTATTATCGTTTTTTTAGGCATTCTTGCCGCATATGGAATTGTCTATGTAGTCCTGCATGTCAATCCGGGAAAGATACACAGGGGAGCGATATGGGACTGCGGTTTCGAGAAACTCACCCCCCGGATGCAATACAATGCGACCTCCTTTGCGATGCCTATCCGCAGGATATTCGGTTTTCTGTTTCTTATAAAAGAGGATGTGCAGATAAAGAAGGCTCCTCATCCGGCCTTTCCGAAGAGACTGCATTATTTTCTCAGGGTCAGGGACCGCTTCTGGTTCTGGATATACATGCCTTTCACCGCGGCAGTCTTTTGGATTGCGCGCAAGGCCGGAAGATTTCAGCAGGGACGCATACAGACGTATCTTATTTACTCGTTTTTGACGCTTATAGTACTTTTATTGGTTAAATCATTATGAAACCCGCTAAGGAATTAGGAGTTGAGGAGTAGCTGAAGATGGAAGGAATTGTTGTGGAAATATTGCAGGTTACGGTACTTATAGCGCTTGCCCCACTGTTTGCGGGATGGGTAAAGATGGTGAAGTGCAGGCTTCAGGGGCGTACTTCACCGGGACTGCTTCAGCCGTACCGTGATTTAAAGAAGCTTTTTTCAAAGGATATAGTGCTTGCCGAAAACGCCTCATGGATATTCCGCTTTACCCCGTATCTCGTTTTCGGCACGGTAATTATAGCCGGAGCCGTTGTGCCTATACTTTCCACAGACCTGCCGCTTTCTCTGACGGCGGACGTTATCGTTCTGGTCGGTCTCTTTGCGATCGCCCGTTTCTTTACCGCGCTTGCCGGGATGGATATCGGAACCGCATTCGGAGGCGATGCTTATGGCGATATTCACAGTATCGCTCTTGTGCAAATCGACGTCACTTACGCGCATAGCAGAGGTGATTTCAAGCGCCGGCTTTATAGCAAAACCGTCTCTCGCGTTTGCTTTCTTGGCCTTTGTCCTCATTGCCATCGCAGAGAACGGCAGGATACCGGTGGACAACCCGGCTACGCATCTTGAATTGACAATGCTGCATGAGGCGATGATACTTGAGTATTCGGGAAGGCATTTAGCCCTTATTGAATGGGCGGGAATGATGAAGCTCTTCCTTTTTATGGCGATAGGAAGCGCCCTCTTTTTTCCGTTCGGCATTGCCGCAACCGATAATATTGCCGGTATCCCGGCGGCTTTGCTCTTTTTGGTTTTGAAACTCGGCGCGGCAGGCGTAGCGCTCGTATTGATAGAGACCGGGCTTGCAAAGATGCGGCTGTTCCGGTTGACCGAATTTCTGGGCGGCGCGTTTTTAATGGCCACGCTCGGAATGCTTTCATTCTTTATTCTGGAGTGATTATGGATTTACAGACGGTATCTCAGATAAACGGTTTTTTGGCGGCATTCGTGCTTTTGACGGCGTTCGGCATGCTTGCCCAGAAAAGAATATACAGCCTTATACATCTGTTCGCGTGGCAGGGTTTTTTCCTTTCGGTCAATACGGCTATCGTCGCTTATGTAGCAGGGAAACACCACCTTTATATATCTTCCGTCATGACCCTTTCCCTGAAGGTGATAGTCCTGCCGTATATCCTTCATATCCTTGTAGTAAAGCTTAAGATACGAAAAGAGGCGGAAACGCTGGTGAATATTCCGGCAACCATGCTTATCGGCATAGCCCTCGTTATATTCTCGTATTACCTTACCGCTCCTGTAACCGAGCTTTCGAGTCTCATAACGCGCTCTACAATCGCGGTTGCCCTTGCCGTGGTAATGATAGGGATGCTAATGATGATTACGAGGAAACATGCCGTTACCCAGATAATCGGCTTCCTCGCCATGGAAAACGGGCTTTTCTTTGCGGCTACAAGCGCGACATACGGCATGCCTCTGGTGGTGGAATTGGGAGTGGCGCTCGATGTCCTGATAGCGGCGTTCATATTCGGTATATTTTTCTTTCATATACATACCACCTTTGACAGCCTCGATGTCGAACAGATGACGCGCCTGAAGGAGGGAGACTGAATGATCCTGCTGATCCTGCTCGGAGTCCCTCTTTTTGCCGCCGGCGTTCTCGCTTTTGTGGGCGACAGAAGGCTTGCGCCGGAGGTGAATATTACCGGTTCAGCCGCCACTTTCGCCGCAGGAGTCGCTCTGGCGCTTCAGGTATACGAGCAAGGCCCTATGACGGCTGGCGGGAATTTTTTCTTTGTCGACGCGTTCAATGTTTATCTCGCCGTTCTTACATCCTTTGTCTCCATGACCACCGCGATTTTCAGCAGGAGATACATGCGCAGGGAGCGCGAACACGGCAGGGTCGGGCATGTGGGCATGAGATTTTATCATTCCATGTTCCAGCTTTTTATATTTGCGATGCTCTTATGTCTTTTAACGAACAATATCGGCGTTCTATGGATAGCCATGGAGCTTGCGACCCTTTCAACGGTGCTTTTGGTCTCTCTTTACCGCACTCCGACCGCGATTGAGGCTGCCTGGAAATATTTCATACTATGCGGCGTCGGTATTGCTCAGGCGCTTTTCGGGACGGTGCTTCTCTATTTCGCGGCGGAAAAAGTACTCGGCGAGGGAGGGGACGCCCTCTTGTGGACGAACCTGAGTCAGGTGAGCGACAAGCTCGAGCCTACCGTCTTATCTCTTGCCTTTGTTTTTCTGATGGTCGGCTACGGTACAAAGGTAGGGCTCGTGCCTCTTCACAACTGGCTGCCTGATGCCCACAGCGAAGGGCCCACGCCCATATCCGCAGTGCTTTCGGGACTTCTGCTTAATATAGCGCTCTATGCGCTGGTCAGGTGCAAAACTCTTGTTGACGGCTCCACGCAATCCCATCGCGCGGGGGACATTATGATGTGGTTCGGCATCATCTCTATCATTGTCGCGGCGTTTTCGTTGCTCAGGCAGAAGGATATAAAGCGCATGTTCTCGTATTCATCGATAGAGCATATGGGGATAGCGACCTTTGCGTTCGGTCTCGGAGGCCCTATAGCCACATTCGGCGCGCTTTTGCATATGTTGGTTCACAGCCTCGCAAAGTCTTCGATATTCTTTACGGTAGGGCACGCCTCGCAGATGCACCGCACTCAGGAGATGGACAGGATACGAGGGCTTATCAAAGGGAATCCCCTTGTGGGCTGGGGGTTTATTCTCGGAACTATGGCTATTATAGGGATGCCGCCTTTCGGCATTTTTACGAGCGAGTTTCTTATACTGACCGCTACAATGAAGGATGCGCCGCTGATGACGCCGTTTTTTCTTTTGGGACTCGGCGTGGCTTTTGCCGCTATTTTGCGGAAGGTGCAATTTATGGTGTCGGGAGACGCGCCTTCCTATCAAAAGCCCATGAAGGCCGCGCATTTGCCGGTGCTTGTGCACATGGCGCTGGTGTTGTTGCTGGGAATTTATATGCCCGATTTTCTTAATCAATGGTTCCATAAGGCGGTGGAGATATTAAAATGAGTCTGCTTAAGGATTCAATAATATCGGCGCTCGGGGCCGACGCGAAATTCAGGGACGATTACCAGCGTCCTTCGTCCGTGTCGTTCTGTACGGTGCCGAAAGACAAATTTGCGGAAGCGGCAAAGGCGATGAAAAAGTCTTATGCCTTTCTTGTTGCGGAATGGGCTACGGAGGAAACGCCGTGGTTCGGTATTTTCGCGTGCTACAGGTGGAGAGAAGAGTATTTAATAGTAAAGACGATCACAACTATGGATGACCCGTCATTTCCGAGCATTACAAAAAGATATCTGCCCGCCTACAGGTTTGAGCGGCAGATCCACAGCCTGATGGGGCTTATACCGGCCGGACATCCCGATTTAAGGCCGTGGATAAAGTTCGAGGACTGGCCGGCAAACGCTTATCCGCTGCGTAAAAAATTCGACGCATCGAAGCCTCTGCCCTATGTCAAGGGAGACTACGAGTGGATAAAGGCGGATGGAGAAGGGGTCTACGAGATACCTGTCGGGCCTGTTCACGCGGGGATTATCGAGCCCGGACATTTCCGTTTTCAGGCGGTAGGAGAAACGGTTATCAATCTCGAAGAACGGCTGGGGTATGTGCATAAGGGCATAGAAAAACGCTTTGAAACATTGTCATGGGAAGAAGGCGTGAAACTCGCCGCGCGGGTATCCGGCGATACTACCGTGGCCCACAGCATCGCCTATTCGATGGCGGTTGAGTCCATGACGCATTGCGCCGTTCCCGAACGGGCATACCGGCTGAGGGCGCTATTTCTCGAAAGGGAGCGTATAGCTAATCACTTGGGTGATTTAGGCGCTATCTGCAATGACGCTGCCTTCGCCTTTATGCTCTATCAGTTTTCATATCTTAAAGAAATAATGCTCCGCACGAACTACAGGCTTTTCGGCCGGCGTTTCATCATGGACAGGGTAATACCCGGAGGGGTAACGGTCGATATAAACGAACAGGGAAAGAAAGAGATTTCAGAGGAACTCGACCGCCTGTCAAAAGAGTTCGAGCGGCTTGTCGTTATTTATGACGAGAGTTCGTCTCTTGAAGACAGGGTAAGGGATACCGGCAGGCTTGCTCCTGAACAGGCAAGGCAGTTATGCGCCGTGGGCATAGTAGCGAGGGCGAGCGGCCTCAATCTGGACTGCCGGCTGTTTAATCCTTTCCCTCCGTACGACAGGTTTGAAATAAATGTTCCCGTGCTTATTTCAGGGGATGTCCACGCGCGGGCATGGGTGAGGGTCGAGGAAATACGAGAGTCGATACGGATCATCCGCTTTATCCTTGAAAATATCCCTGAAGGCGGCATATCCGCGCCTATTAATAAACCTGCTCCGGATACGGCCGGTTTTTCGGCAGTGGAGGGCTGGCGCGGCGAAATAATTTACTGGCTTCAGGCAGGGGCGAACGGTGAGATAAACCGATGCATGGTCAGGGACCCTTCCTCGGTTAACTGGCTCGGGCTTGAACAGGCGGTTCAGGGTAATATAGTCCCGGACTTTCCCCTGTGCAATAAAAGCTTTAATCAATCCTATTCGGGGCATGACTTATGATAAGGATACTTCGTCAGATATTCCGCACCGGCGTTATTACGGAAGATGTCTTGACGCCTGAAGACGAACATATCGAGATCGTCGGAGACAGGCTTGAAGAAGCCGTAAAAAAGCTCTTCCGGGGCAGTCTCACCATCAGGCAGGTGGATGCCGGCTCGTGTAACGGCTGCGAGCTTGAGATACACGCCCTGAACAACTCTATCTATAATTGCGAGCGTTACGGCATCCATTTTACCGCGTCGCCGCGCTTTGCCGATATGCTTTTGGTTACAGGCCCCGTATCGCGGAACATGGAGATAGCCTTAAAGAGGACATATGAAGCCGTGCCGACCCCTAAGCTCGTAGTGGCTGTGGGAGATTGCGGATGCAACGGCGGAATATTCGGAGAAAGCTATGCATCGTTGGGCGGAATTGATAAGGTTATTCCTGTGGATGCCTATATTAAGGGCTGTCCGCCGAGCCCGGCCGTTTTACTCAACGGAATACTCAAGGCGATAGAAGGAAAAACAAAGACTTTGATATAAGTTTTTTTCTTTCATCTTTGAAAAATCATGGTGAGATACCATGGCCAAACAGGAAGATATTCCGGATACGCAGGGCTGAATATTCTTTTTTGGCTCCACCTTTTCCTGAAAAATAATCTATAATTATGGCAATGCGTATGCAGGACAAGGGGCGGTGAAAGGATAGCGCCGGAATAGTTATGCCCAAAATCAGCGAAGTCACAAATACCGACGACCATAGTAAATTACAGCTGACGCCATACCACGCCAAATATTTTGCTTATGAGCTTACACGCCGGTATTCATCCGACAGTCTTCAAAAGCTTGCCGCTTCTTTGTCTGACGCGCAGGTTGACCTCAATCCTCATCAGGTTGAGGCAGCTCTTTTCGCATTTCGTTCGCCGCTTTCAAAAGGTGCTATTTTAGCGGATGAAGTTGGATTAGGAAAAACCATCGAGGCCGGTATTGTCATTTCCCAGAAATGGGCAGAACGCAAGAGAAAGATTCTGATTATTGTCCCTTCCAGTCTCCGCAAACAGTGGAATCAGGAATTAGCGGACAAATTTTTTCTGCCCTCGATTATTCTTGAGACAAAATCATTTAATCAGGAAATCAAAAGCGGCAATCTGAATCCTTTTAAACGAGACAGCATTGTAATATGTTCTTACCACTTTGCAAGGTCAAAGGACGTCTATATCAAGCAGGTTGAATGGGACTTGATTGTGATTGACGAGGCGCATCATTTGCGGAATGTTTATAAGAACACCAACAAGATCGCCAATGCTATCAAGGCTGCCGTAGCCCATGCGCCCAAACTTCTGCTGACAGCAACACCCCTTCAAAATACCCTCATGGAATTATATGGACTTGTGAGCATCATTGACGATTATACATTTGGGGATTTGACGAGCTTCAAAAGCCGGTTTGCCCGTTTGACCAACAATGATAATTTTGATGATTTAAAGGAACGCTTAAAACCTATCTGCAAACGGACATTGAGGCGTCAGGTGCTTGAGTATGTGAAATATACCAACCGCATTCCCATAACACAGGAGTTTTATCCTACCGAGAATGAGCAGCTGCTTTATGACCTGATATCCGATTATTTGCAGCGGCAAAACCTTTATGCCTTGCCTTCAAGCCAAAGACAATTAATGACACTGATTTTACGCAAACTGCTTGCGTCTTCAACTTATGCAATTTCAGGCACATTAGAAGCCCTATCAAATAAACTGGATGCAGTTGTTGTAAATCAGGAAACAATGCCTGTGCTTGAAGAAACCGTTTCACAAGATTTTGAAATATTTGACGAGATGCAAGACGAGTGGACAGAGGACGAAGATGAGACAGAAGAAAAAAAGACTTACACGGCTGAAGAAATAAAATCAATAAAAGAAGAAAGCCGGTCATTAAAGGAATTTCATTCGCTGGCCAAGGCGATAAAGAAAAACTCTAAAGGTGAAGTTTTACTGACTGCATTGAAGGCAGGCTTTAGCGAGGCTGAAAAAAGAGGCGGTGTCAAAAAAGCGGTTATTTTTACCGAATCAACCAGAACACAGAAATATCTTGAAAACATTTTAGAGAATACCGAATACTGCGGAAAGATTGTCCTGTTCAACGGCTCAAATACCGACCCTAAATCGCAGAAAATTTATAAGCAGTGGATAGAGAAGCATCAGGGGACTGACAGGATTTCAGGTTCAAAAAGCGCGGACATGAGGGCAGCTTTAGTGGATTATTTCAGAGACGAAGGAATAATCATGATTGCAACCGAGGCAGGAGCGGAAGGCATTAATTTGCAGTTTTGCTCATTGGTTGTTAATTATGATCTTCCCTGGAATCCACAGAGGATTGAGCAGAGAATCGGCAGATGTCATAGGTACGGACAAAAGCATGATGTTGTCGTGGTTAATTTCCTCAACAAGAAGAATGCTGCTGACCTGAGGGTTTATCAACTTCTGTCAGAGAAATTTAAACTCTTTGAAGGCGTATTCGGCGCAAGCGATGAGGTGCTTGGCAGCATTGAATCAGGAGTGGACTTTGAAAAGCGCATTGCACAGATTTATCAGCAATGCAGGACAGAGGAAGAAATACAGACTGCATTTGACACACTTCAGAAAGAAATGGAGCCGCAGATTGATGAGACAATTAACCTTACCAGACAGAGACTACTTGAGAACTTTGATGAAGAGGTTCACGAAAAACTCAGGATCAATCTGCAGGAAAGCAGGGATTATCTCTCAAAATATGAAAACTGGTTATGGCAGGTTACCAAATATTATCTTGAGCCTTATGCCGACTTTGCCGAAAGTGGTTATTCCTTCACGCTGCGTGAAAATCCGTTCAGCAACGAACCAATACACCCGGGGCCTTACAGGATAGGCAAGAATATCGAGGACGCTAACATTTACAGGATTGGACATCCCCTTGCCCGGCGGATTATTGATAAATGCAAATCCTTATCACCGGACAGCCAAGAGGTAGTCTTTGATTACTCGAATACACCGAAGAAGATCAGCGTCCTTGAACCGCTCGTGGGTAAATCAGGCTGGTTGTCTTTATTAAATTTGACGATCAATTCCTTTGAATCGGAGGACAGTATTCTTTTTTGTGGAATAATTGATGATGGCTTGGAACTCGATATAGAACAATGCCAAAGGTTGTTTTCATTAAATGCTGCTGCTATTTGTCATTCCCGTGAAAACGGGAATCCAGAAAAATGCTGGATTCCGGATCAAGTCCGGAATGACATCGAGAGGATTGCCTACAAGCAGCAGGCTGAAATCCTGCAAAACAACGCTGAACGTAATGGAGGCTTTTTTGATACAGAAATGGAGAAGCTGGAAAAATGGGCGGAAGATAAACGGCGTGGCCTAAAGGCGGAGCTGAAGGACTTTGATGATGAAATAACGCTGCTCAAGAAAGAGGCCCGCCTTGCGCTCAACCTGCCTGAAAAGCTGGCTATTCAGAAGAAAATCCGTGACCTCGACGCCAAACGCAACTCTGCGTGGAAAGAATACGATGAAGCGGCAAAGGTGATTGAGCAGCAAAAAGACAGCCTTCTGGATACTGTTGAGGAGCGGCTGAAGCAGGCTATTGAAGAAAAAACGATATTTACGATAAAGTGGAGGATCAAATGAATGAACTACCTGAAAAAATGAACGGCACATCACTGGATATATCTGCCGAGAACCGCGCCCGATTGAAGGCCCTGTTCCCCTCAGTCTTTACCGAAACGAAGAACGACAAGGGCGAACTGGTGGAGTCGGTGGATTTTGAAAAGCTCAAGGCTGAACTTGGCACCTTTACCGACCTCTTTGAAGCCCGCCGCGAGCGCTACGGTATGGACTGGCCGGGGAAAAAAGAGGCGCTCCGGCTGATACAGACTCCAAGCGCCGCAACGCTCAAGCCCTGCCGCGAGGAATCGGTGAACTTTGATACTACAGAAAACCTGTTTGTCGAAGGCGATAATCTGGAAGTCTTGAAGCTCTTACAGAAAAGCTACTATGGCCAGGTGAAGATGATAGACATTGACCCGCCGTATAACACCGGCAAGGAGTTTATCTACCCTGACAATTATAGTGAATCACTGGAGACCTATCTGGAATATGCCGGTCTGATTGACGGGGAGGGTAAGAAGTTCAGCACCAACACCGCCAATGAAGGGCGTTTTCATACCAAATGGCTCAACATGATGTATCCGCGGCTCTATCTGGCAAGAAATCTCCTGCGGGATGACGGAGTGATATTTATTCATATTGATGACAATGAGGTGAGTAATTTACGGAAGGCTTGTGATGAGATATTTGGGGAAGAGAATTTTATAGCTAATGTTATTTGGGAGAAGAAATATACAAGGAGCAATGATGCAAAATACTTCTCAGATAATCACGACCATATTCTCGTATATGCAAAAAATAAAGAAAACACTAAATTCAATCTCCAGAAAAGGAACGAGGAACAAATTTCTGCTTATTCAAATCCCGACAATCATAAAAAGGGGCCATGGAAGGCTACTCCACTCCATGCAAAAAGTGGCTCAAATGCTGACTTTTCTTTTACCTTCAAGAATGGAACCACATGGATCTCCCCAATAGGCACCTTCCCGCGATATTCAACAGAAACGCTTTCTGAACTCGATGAAAACAACGAAATTTGGTTTGGCGATGATGGCAAATCGGTTCCATCCAGAAAATCATTTCTTTCACAAGTTAAGGATGGCGTTACTCCAATAACTATTTGGAAATATCAAGAGGTAGGTCATAATCATGAAGCAAATAACGACCTAAAGGCATTGGATTTAGGGGGTCTATTTGATAATCCTAAACCTGTAAGACTTGTAAGTAGGATGCTTGAACTGTCAGTTAACAATGGCGACATCGTCCTTGACTTCTTCTCCGGCTCCGCCACCACAGCCCATGCTGTCCTTGACCTGAATAAAGACGGCGGCAACCGCAAGTTTATTATGGTGCAGCTTCCCGAACCATGCGCTGAAGACAGTGAAGCCTTTAAGGCCGGATATAAAACGATTGCCGACATAGGCAAGGAGCGCATCCGCAGGGTGATAAGGAAACTCAATGAAGAACAGGCAGGCAAGCTTGATTTAGGCGGCGCATCCGCACAGGATCGCGGGTTCAAAGTTCTCAAGCTCGACAAATCCAACTTCAAACAGTGGCAGAAACTTGCGCCCGATGCCAAACCAGAACAAATAGAAAAACAGCTTTTTGACCATATAGACCATATCAGCCACGAGGCAACACCGGAAGATTTGCTTTTTGAAATCCTCATCAAAGCTGGGTTTATGCCTACGGAAAAGGTGCAGACAATCACTCTGGCGAGTATTCCCGTCTTCTCCATTGCCGACGGCGGCCTTCTCATCTGCCTTGCCGATACTGTCACAAAAGAACTGATCAACGCCGTTGCCGAAGCCGAGCCCATGCAGTTTATCTGTCTGGACAAAGCCTTTGGCGGCAACGACCAGCTCAAGGCCAACGCTGTGCAGACCTTCAATGCCCGCAACATGGGCCGCGAGAAGGCTAACCAGATTGTATTCAGAACGGTATAAGGGGAAGGAATATGAAAAATAAAAACTCTAAAAAAAATAAAGCGTTAGTGCCTGCGGAAAGCTCATTTTTGTTTTATACAACAGAAGACGGCAAAACCCGTATTCAAGTAAAAATGCTGGATGAAACAGTATGGCTCACTCAGAAACTTATGGCAGAATTATTTCAGATATCGATTCCAACAATCAACGTACACATAAAGAACATCTATAAAGAAGGTGAACTGCTTTCAGAGGCAACTATTAGAAAATTTCTAATAGTTCAAAATGAGGGGGCAAGGGAGGTTTCCCGCGAAGTTGATTTTTATAATCTGGATATGATTATTTCGGTAGGATATCGTGTCAACAGCATTCGCGGCACACAGTTCCGTATCTGGGCCACGCAACGCCTGCGTGAATATGTAGTAAAGGGATTTACCATGGATGATGAACGCCTCAAGCAGGCAGGCGGAGGCAATTATTTTGATGAATTGCTTGCCCGTATCCGCGATATTCGTTCATCTGAAAAGGTCTTCTGGCGCAAGGTGCTGGATATTTACGCAACCAGCATTGACTATTCTCCAAACGCTAAAATATCGAAAGAATTTTTCAAGGTCATCCAGAATAAAATGCACTGGGCGGCGCATGGACATACAGCAGCAGAAGTCATTGATAAGCGCGCTGATTCGACCCTGCCTAATATGGGGCTTACCTCTTGGCAGGGCGATAAACCGAGGAAAGATGATGTTGTCATAGCCAAAAACTACCTGAACGAAAAAGAACTGAATCTGCTTAACCGTATTGTTACCGCCTATCTTGAATTTGCAGAGCTTCAAGCTTTGGAGCAAAAGCCCATGTACATGAAAGACTGGATAGCCAAACTCGATGACTTTCTCAAACTCAGCGGAAGACAACTTCTGACTCATGCCGGGAAAATCAGCCATGACGATGCCATTGCAAAGGCCCTTGCTGAATATGAAAAGTTTCGGCAAGCGCATTTAAATGACCTTTCCCCTGTAGAAAAGCATTTCATTGAAGCGATACAAGAGATAAAGGGAATTGAAAAGGCAGTAAAGAAGGGCAAGAAAAAGGGCGGAAGTGAATCGGTAACAAAATGTAACCGGTTGAAGGATGATGTCGAGGCGAAGAAATGAAACTCAAATTCGACA
>Ga0209317_1000925_pt1 | contig 29744 bp, 29 predicted proteins | sample RifGroB2_FD_183994 | JGI IMG/M metagenome (GOLD analysis project Ga0209317, IMG submission 183994) | Soil microbial communities from Rifle, Colorado, USA - Groundwater B2 (SPAdes) (version 2) | ecosystem: Environmental > Terrestrial > Soil > Unclassified | place: Rifle, Colorado | collected...
GCGACATCATCATTCAGAAAGTTTTCAGAAGCATCGACAAGGTGGAGTTGGAAGATAGCGGTACCATGATTGACGTCATTAACCGTGCTCACAAGAGGGGTCTTTTTGATTCGGTCGATGAGATAAGAACGATCAAGGATCTTCGCAACAAGATAGCACACGAATACGCCAGGGAGGATATTGAGTCCGTTTATGCACAGGTCGTCAATTTTACACCTGAAATATTTGCCATCGCAGCCAGGGTAGTATCATATTGCTCTCGTTATGATCGAAAGTGAGTCCTCAGTAAGGCGACTCACAGGGATGAATGGGATGAAGGGGATGAAGGCCTCAACCCGAAAGGCTTTTAAAGCTTTGGTTTGGTTTAACCCAAAGCCTTTGCCTTGATTTAAAGGGTGTTATCCCCTGCATCCCCTTCATCCCTGTTAAACGCCGTTGACGGTCGTTTTATGCTTTACTTTGCGTCTTCGCGTCTTTGCGTGAGGCGATTTCGATTAAGGCGACTCACAGGGATGAATGGGATGAAGGGGATAAGGCCTTAACCCGAAAGGCTTTTAAAGCTTTGGTTGTTGGTTTAACCCAAAGCCTTTGCCTTGATTTAAAGGGTGTTATCCCCTGCATCCTTTTCATCCCTGTTAAACGCCGTTGACGGTCGTTTTCTGCTTTACTTTGCGTCTTCGCGTCTTTGCGTGAGGCGATTTCGAATGAGGGTTTTATGGAAGAGAAACTGAAAAAGATCAAGCTGCTGATACTCGACGTGGACGGGGTGCTCACCGACGGCCGCATCATCTTCGACTCCAACGGCGTGGAGAGCAAGTTCTTCAACGTGAAAGACGGACACGGCATCAAGATGGTGCAGCGCTCCGGCATCGAGGTCGGGATCATCTCCGGGCGCGAGTCGCAGGTGGTCTACAACCGTGCGGTGGAACTTGGCATCGGACAGGTGTACCAGAAGTCGCTCGACAAGCTGGTCCCCTATCGCCAGATGCTGGAGGCAACCGGCCTGACCGACGAGCAGGTCGCCTTCATGGGTGACGACGTGATAGATATCCCGTTGCTCAAGCGGGTCGGATTTGCCGCGGCCCCTGCGGACGCCGTTGACGAGGTCTTCCCGTTTGCCCACTTTGTCTCCAGGAACCGTGGCGGCTGGGGTGCGGTGCGCGAGGTATGCGATCTTATCCTCAAGGCCCAGGGTAGCTGGGACACCGTCACCTCCCGCTATTACGTATAGCCCATTCAGAGGCCACTGCGTTTAACAGGGATGAAGGGGATGCAGGGGATGACTGCTAAACCAGGCAGAGGCTTTAGGGGTAAACAAAGATCTTTTATGGTTAAGGCCTTTATCCCTTTCATCCCCTTCATCCCTGTGAATAGTTTTGAAGGTTAACTTTTGTGCCTTTTTGTGGCAATAGGTTTTGATTTTCCAAAACCGTTTCACGCAAAGCCGCAAAGACGCGAAGAAGGGTGTGAAGATCGCCTTTAGACTTTCTGTCAATTTATAGACACCTTCCCCTTTCTTGACACTTTTACCCGCACCCCACTGTCACAGCCTACTCCTCAAATTCATACAGCTGTCCTTCCTTTCTGTTGATCCCCCTATAACGTAGCCTGGAAACTTCCGCTTAACTCATCCTCAAGTTTGGATAAGTATCAGTCTTTCAATGAAAATGAGTTCGTACACAATGGCACTGACTTCACATTTGTATGGCACGAAAACTGCTTAGAGCAACGCTGAGTTGTTGTAAAGGCAACTGCGTTTAACAGGGATTAAGGGGATGCAGGGGATGACTGCTAAACAGACACAGGCTTTGGGTTAAACCAAAATCTTTATGATTAGAGCCTTTATCCCTTTCATCCCCTTTATCCCTGTAGATAGTTTTTGAAAGATTGCTTTGCGGCTTTGCGTCTTGAGAGAGCGCAGCGAGCGGGCGTGAGGCCCCTTCATCCCTGTAGATCGCTTTGGATTTTTTTTGGTTGCTTCTGTCAGCCCAGATGCCAGAGAGCACGACGTTCCACCGAAGCCCGTATGGTAAGCGCAGCGAAGTGGTTTTTTGAATTTACATCGACTGCTATAAGTGCTATAGACTAACGCTTGATCATTAGCTGCGACTTTTAATTGGAAGGTGCAGTTGTGCGGTCATTTCTGTCGGGTACCGTTTTATACGTGGTTGACGGTACTGTCACAAAGATGAAGCTCCACCGTTTTAATTGTCACGCTACTGTTTCTTGCCCGATCCAATTTCCACTCAATTCATGAGTGATTGTTCCCAGCTCGACTTGCCAGCGCATTACCTGCCGGCCACTCAGTTCAAGAATAAAATCCTTAGTATCCGTGTAGTTTTCGTTTACATTAAAAGTATAACGTGATATATGAATGCACTTGATTGCCTTGGTAATAGCAGCACGTGAGCCATCGTTTTTCTGTCTCCGTCTGGGTTTTTCAGAATCTTGAGTGATATCATGAAGTAGAGGTACAAATCAGCATGAAGAAAATCCTGCTTTTGGCTGCAACACTCACCCTCTTATCAATAACCACAGCTTTTGCCGCCTCCCTGACCGAGGATCCATTCTCAACGCCAGATACAGCTTCTGCAGCGAAATCCAAAGAACCTGATTCCTCTTTGCCATCGTCAGATTACTTCAACTTGCCAGTGCAGTCGGCATCCGGGACGGATCAGGGGCAGGGTAATTCACAACGGCAGCCTTCCAAAGAACAGGAGCCGAACGGATCTAATGCGGATGAGGGACGATTTTCCAGACCTTCAGCTGACAAAGACGGTAAAAAAGGGCTTGCTGCGAAAGAAGGCAAAGAAGGTTTAACCCGGAAAACCAAGGGCGACGAGAAGAAGGTGACCGAACCGGTTGAGCTTTCCGCTTTGGAGCGGGCCATGGGGGAGAACCCCGTTACCGCTGACAAGGTGAAATCGCAACCGTACGGTATCGGGCAACTCACCCAGTTCGGATACAGTTTTTTCAAGCCTGAGGCCGCCGGGTTCGCTTCACAGACCGACGTGCCGGTCGGGCCCGATTATGTCATCGGTGCGGGAGACCGCCTGGTGCTTACCGTTTGGGGGAGCATCGACGGGACCTTCAACCTCGAAGTGAACCGCAGCGGTGAGATAGTCCTGCCCAAGGTGGGTGCGGTCAAGGTTGCCGGTCAAACCTTCGGACAGCTTCCGACGTTGCTCAAAACAACCCTTTCCCGCATCTACAAAGACTTCCAACTCAACGTGAACATGGGGAAACTGAGGGTCATCAAGGTGTACGTAGTGGGGGAGGTGGCTTCTCCCGGCGACTACAACGTGAATTCCCTGTCCACCCTGATCAGCGCGCTCTCTGCTGCAGGCGGGCCCACTAAGAACGGCAGCCTCAGAAATATCCAGATCAACAGAAACGGCAAGGTCGTCGAGACCGTCGATCTCTACGACTTCTTCCTCAAGGGTGACAAGGGGAAGGATATCCGGCTGCAGTCAGGCGACACCGTGCTGGTCCCCGTGATAGGTCGTGTTGCGGGCATTGCCGGCAATGTGCGCCGACCCGGCATCTATGAGCTGAAAGGCGAGGGGAGCCTCCGGGACCTTCTGGCGCTTTCCGGTGGCATCAACCCCACCGCGTACCTGCAGCGGGTTCAACTGTACCGGGTGCAGGCGCACGACAAGAAAGTGGTAACCGAGGTCAGCCTTGATCTCAATGGCAAAACCGCCGAGGAGCTCACTGCCGGGATAGCCATTCAGGATCTCGACGTCGTGAAGGTGCTTGCAATAGACAGCGTGCTCCGCGGCTATGTGCGCCTGGAAGGCCACGTGCTGCGTCCAGGGGACTACGCACTCACATCGGCTATGCGGGTAAGCGCTCTGCTCAAGGCAGACACCATGCTCCCGGAGTATTATGCGGCAGCAGGTCAGATCATTCGTCTTTATCCGCCCGACCTGCACCCGGAGATTGTTTTCTTCGATGTCTCCCGTGCCCTGAAGGGTGAGCCTGCGCACGATCTGGAATTGAAAGAGTTCGACCGGGTGAAGATCTTCGCTCGAAGCGAGATGGAGGAGCTACCGTTCGTAAAAGTGAGCGGAGAGGTGCAGAAACCGGGACAGGTCCGTTACTTTGAAAACATGACCGTCCGCGACCTGCTCATGCAGGTTGGCAATGTGAAGCTGAACGCATATCTGAAGAATGCCGAGATAACCAGAATCAAACGTTCCGGCGAAGCCGTTACCTCCTACTCGATATCGATCGATCTTGAAAATGCCCTGGCTGGTGGGGCAGAAAACATCAAGGTGGAGCCTTTTGATGAGTTGACCGTGCGGCGCATCCCTAACTGGGCCGTGGCCACCGACCGCTACGTCACGTTGGCGGGAGAGTTTGTCTTTCCAGGAACATACCCCATCTACAAGGGAGAGCGGCTTAGCTCCGTCGTCGCGCGTGCTGGAGGTTTCAGCGATCTGGCCTATCTTAAGGGGGCCAGATTTACCAGGGAAAATGCACGCAAATTACAACAGCAGCGCATGGACGAGGCGCTCCAAAAGGCACAGGAAGACATCATAAAGCTGCAGACCGATATGGCGCAGACCGCATCATCTGCCGAGGAGGTCGCCAGTTCCAAGACGACCCTCGAAGGTCTGATGCGCAGCGTCGAGGTATTGAAGGCAAAGAAGGCTGAGGGGCGCGTGCTGGTAGAGATCAGCTCGTTGCATGATCTTCAGGGGAGCATCTACGACCTGGAGTTGCAGGGTGGGGATCAACTAACTGTTCCGAGTGACCCAGGCGGCGTTAACGTCATAGGAGACGTGTACAACCAAAATACCATTGTGACCCAGCGCGGGCGCGACGTGGATTGGTACCTCAATCAGGTAGGTGGGGCGACAGGTGATGCAGACTTGGACGGGGTCTATGTAGTCAAGGTTGACGGTTCCGTCACCAGTCAGGCTAATTCATCAAAGTTTCTGTTCTACAACTCCTTCTGGGGCAAGCAGCTAGACTCGGGAGACACCGTTATCGTCCCGCGCCAGTACGAGAAAACCGCTTACCTAAGGAACATGAAGGATATCGCCCTGATCATTGGTAACATAGCCGTAATGGCCGGCGTGTTGGTAGCCGCCGGGCTTTAATTCTCAAACCAACGCGTTTAACAGGGATGAGGGGGATGCAGGGAATGACTGCTGGCAGGCAGAGGCTTTAGGGGTAAACCAGAATCTTTAGGTGAAACCCTATATCCCTTTCATTCCTGTAGATTGGTTTTCGAATTCGACTCAACTTTTTAAGGATTTAAATGATGGAAACGCAAGACAAGACAGAAGAACATGAAATAAACCTGTTGGAGCTATTAAATGTGCTCGTGAAGCGCAAAATGCTAATCATCAAGATATGCAGCGTCACCATCATAGCCTCAGTCATTTATAGTCTAATGCTTCCCAATATTTACTCCGCAACGGCCAAAGTGCTTCCTCCGCAGAAGGAAAACAGTGGCGGGCTTTCGGTTCTGCTCGGACAGGCGGGGGGGCTGGCTGGACTTGCTGCTAGCGGGTTTGGCGGCGGGGGAGATATATACTTAGGTATTCTGAAAAGCCGCTCGGTTGCCGATGCAATAATAAAACGACTGGATCTTGTTAAGGTCTATAAGCAGAAGACTCTAGACCAAACGAGGCGATCTCTTGAACAAAACGTAAAAGTTCAAGCAGGAAAAGACGGCATTATCTCAATTACGGCAGAAGATAAAGACCCTAAACGGTCTGCTCTTTTAGCCAATACTTTTGTGGAGGAGTTAGGCCGAATAACCATCAAATTAAATTTATCGAAGGCCGGGGCAGAAAGGCTTTTCCTTGAAGGGCGTATAGATCTGGTAAAGAAGGACCTTAAAGCTGCCGAAGATGATTTGAAGAGTTTTGCACAGCAAAATAAAATAGTACAGGTCGATTCGCAGACAAAAGCGTCCATCGAAGGCATTGCACGACTGAAGGCTGAGCTTGCAAACAAGGAAATTCAGCTGTCTGTATTGCGCAACAGCCAGACAGAGCAAAGCACAGAAGTTAAAGCGCTACTCACCGGGATAAAACGGCTAAAGGCTGAGTTGGAACGGCTATCTGGAACTAGCCGTGATGCTGAGGGTATTCCATCAGTTGGTAGTGTGCCTGGTGTTGGGCTTGAATATTCAAGGAAAATGCGGGAAGTCAAGACGCAGGAGGCTGTCTTTGAGCAACTGACAAAGCAGTATGAACTGGCTAAACTTAGTGAGGCGAAAGACTCATCTTCGTTGCAGGTACTTGATGAAGCTGTGGTCCCTGTAAGGAAGAGCAAGCCAGCAAGATCGCTCATTGTTGTCCTTGCAACCGCAACTGCTTTTTTTGCATCAATTGTCTTGGCGTTTGCACTTGAGTATCTGGATAGAATGTCAAATGATGATAAAAATCTTCTAAGAAGCATAAAGAAGCAGGCATTGACATTTAAGTAAAACAGAGCATCGCTTTGATTTGCTCTATGCTGTAGTGAGCGGGCTTTTATTTTGGTTGAATTTGTTTAATTTAAATATACCTTGATTGCCATGGAGTGTTTCTAAGTGAAAAATCTTCTTGTAACCGGAGGCAATGGCTTTATTGGCTCTAACTTTATCCGGCTAGCTTTGCAGGAGCTCTCTGAGTGCCGTATTGTCAATCTAGACGACTTGACTTATGCTGGAAATCCACAAAACCTAGCCAATATCGAGCAAGATGAGCGCTATCGCTTTATCAAAGGCAATATTTGTGACAGTGCGCTACTTGGACAAATTTTTTTAGAAGAGAGCATCGATACCGTCGTCCATTTCGCCGCCGAGTCCCACGTTGACCGGAGCATCGAAGGCCCTGCCGCATTCATACGTACCAATGTAGTCGGCACCTTTACTCTTCTTGAAGCGGCCCGCTCTTCTTGGCTTGGCAGGCAATCATCGGCCGCCGACAACCGTTTCCTGCATATAAGTACAGACGAAGTTTACGGGTCTTTAGGGGATACCGGTTATTTTACCGAAACGACCTCTTACGGTCCGAGGTCTCCTTACTCCGCCAGTAAGGCTTCCTCCGACCATCTGGTCAGCGCCTACTTTCACACCTATGGTTTACCGACCCTGATTACTAACTGCTCCAACAACTACGGCCCATACCATTTTCCGGAAAAGCTTATCCCCCTAATTATTATAAATGCGCTCAACGGGCGTGACTTGCCCGTTTATGGAGACGGCAGCAACATTAGGGACTGGCTCTACGTTGTGGACCACTGCTCGGCCATTCTCGCAGTTCTGCAAGGTGGAAGGCCAGGGGAGACCTACAATGTAGGGGGCAACAGTGAAAAGCGTAATATCGAAGTAGTTGAGACAGTCTGCGATATTCTCGATGAAGTTGCTCCGCCATTGGCCGATCAATTGCCGCGCCGCTCACTTATCCGTTTCGTTAAGGACCGTCCGGGCCATGATCAGCGCTACGCCATCGACGCCTCCAAAATACGAAACGAACTCGGGTGGGAACCTTCGGTACCCTTCGAAGATGGAATTCGCCGCACCATTGATTGGTATATAGCCAACTGGCCATGGGTAGAAACGGTCCTTGACGGCAGCTACCAGGACTATTACCGGTCCATGTACAGCGAACTTCTGGACGCTGGCAGCGTGGAGGCCGCGGTATGAGCGGCATAGGAAAAGGGATCATCCTGGCCGGTGGAGCAGGAAGCAGGCTTTATCCCCTCACGCTGGTCGCAAGCAAACAGCTACAACCAGTCTATGACAAGCCCATGATTTATTATCCGCTTGCCACACTGATGATGGCTGGAATAGACGAGATACTAATCGTCTCCACACCGCACGACACGCCGCGGTTTAAAAGTCTCCTCGGCGATGGCAGTCGCTTCGGTATATCTATTTCTTACCAGGTGCAGGCTGAACCAAAGGGTATCGCCCAGGCCTTTCTGGTCGGTGAAGAATTCATAGCCTGTGATCCCGTCTGCCTGATTCTAGGCGACAACATTTTCTACGGCAAGATGGGACTGGAACGGACGGTTCAGGAATTTTCGTGCGGCGCCGTCATCTTCGGCTACCCAGTGAACGACCCGCAGCGTTATGGGGTGGTTGAGTTCGACAGGGACGGAAGCGTAATCAGCATCGAGGAAAAACCGGCACAGCCCAAATCCTCCTATGCCGTTCCCGGCCTTTACCTGTACGACGGCAGCGTAGTGGAGATAGCAAAAAACATGAAGCCATCGGCCAGGGGGGAACTGGAGATCACGGATGTCAATCTTGAATACCTGCGTCGCGGGGAACTCCGGGTGGAGACACTGGGCCGCGGCATCGCCTGGCTCGACACTGGTACCCATACGAGCCTCCTTGAGGCAAGCCATTTCATCGGCACACTCGAAGCGCGACAGGGTTTGAAAATCGCATGTCTTGAGGAGATTGCTTTCCGCCGGGGCTTCATCGATGACAACCAACTCTACCAAGTTATTTCCGATACACCGAAATCAGGATACAGGGATTACCTTGAACGGGTCTTCGGGGAGCGGGTCTAGATGCGCGTTTCAGAGACAACGATTGCCGATCTGCTCATAATTGAGCCGAAGGTCTACGGTGACGATAGGGGTTTTTTCTTCGAGAGCTTCAATCAGAAGGTGTGGGAAGAAAAGACAGGGCTTCAAACTGTTTTTGTGCAGGACAACCACTCGCGCTCAGTTAAGAACGTGCTGCGGGGACTGCACTACCAGGTTCAACATCCGCAAGGAAAGCTCGTCCATGTAACATCAGGAGAAGTTTTTGATGTTGCAGTGGATATCCGCAAGAACTCGTCGACCTTTGGCAGATGGCTGGGGGTGATACTGTCTGCCGAAAACAAACGCCAGCTTTGGGTGCCGGAAGGATTCGCACATGGCTTTCTGGTGCTGTCAGAGGTAGCTGAGTTCATGTATAAGACTACGGATTACTGGTATCCCGAATACGAGCGGAGCATCATCTGGAACGATCCTGACCTCGGCATTGAATGGCCGATTGTGGGGGAACCTATCTTGGCATCGAAAGACGCCGAGGCTATGAGCTTCAGAAAATCCACAAATACCTTAAAAGGAGATACAAATGAATATCATTCAAGCGCATCAGTTAATGCAGGACTCTTTTGACAGCATGGAGCGATCAGGGATTCTGGAAGAGTCGTTTACTATTGAATCAAGCACAGTTATACTGGGATCAGGTTCCTCTTTAGACTCGCTCGGCTTTGTAACGTTTATATCCGATCTTGAGGAACGGGTAAGCGCTGAAACGGGCAAAGAACACTATCTGATTCTGACCGAAATTCATGAGTTCAATGCCGACCAAGCCTTTCTTTCTGCCGGTACACTGGCGCAGTACATAGAGAAAATTACGGAGTAAACGTGGAATCCTTTGAGACTGCAAAGCCGATTATGGTTGTCACAGGCACCAGTAAAGGAATTGGCAAAGGAATTGCTCAGCATTTTCTCGCCGATGGGTATTGTGTGGCCGGTTGCAGCCGTGGCTTGTCAACGATTGACGATGTTAACTATTTACATACAGTCGTCGATGTGAGCGATGAAAATCAGGTTCGTAGCTGGGTCAGGGCGATAAGGCAGCGTTTCAAACGGATCGACATACTGGTTTGCAACGCGGGGTACGCACCTGCTAATCTTCTGATGTCCATGACACCGGGCTCGGTTCTTACCGATCTTTTACAGGTAAATATTGCCGGTAGCTTTTATGTCTGTCGTGAGGTGTCAAAAGTAATGATGCTACAACGGGCCGGCAGAATCATAACTACCTCGTCCATGGCGGTTGGTCTTCACGAAGAAGGAACCTCTGCATATTCCGCGTCAAAATCGGCGATTGTCGAAATGACCAAGGTCATGGCAAAGGAACTCGCGCCGGCAGGTATTACCTGCAACGTTATTGCGCCATCCATGCTGATGACTGATGCTGTCGAAGATCTCGGCACGGCCATAATCGAACGTGCGCTTAGCAGGTTGACCATCAAGCGAATGGTCACTGTAGAAGAAATATGCAACATCGTCGGGTTTTATTCCGCCCCTGCAAGCGGGTGTATTACTGGCCAGGTGATACACATGGGATTGGTATGCTGATCGCCCAATCTGCTTTGTTTGAATATGCTCAAAATGGCTGTAAGATCACCTGCATTGTGACGGGCGAGAAATGGAAGCAGAATACCTACATCATAACTGAAGACTCTTCTTCAAAAATGATCATTGTGGACCCGGGTGATGAAGCAGAACTGATAATTAAACTGATTGAAGGGGCAGGTGGGACCGTCACCCGTATCCTGCTGACACACCCGCATCATGACCATGTCGGCGCTGCGGAGCAGGTGTCAAAATATTTCAATGTGGCCTGCGAAGTTCACAAGCAGGATGTCAGGCTCTTGATGCACGCCCCGATGTATGCGCTCACTTTCGCACACAAGAAAATTCCCCCCGTCTCATATTTTCTACAGTTTGCCGAGCTTTGCCCGGTTGGCAAGGAACCTGCTGTCCGTTCGGTCCATACGCCCGGACATACCAAAGGGAGTGTCTGCTTTGTATTCGATGGTTTCGTTTTGACTGGTGATACTCTTTTGTATAAGCATGTCGGGCGCACCGATCTGCCTGGAAGCAGTGCAGAGGATATGGTTATGTCCATCGGTAAACTCTTGGACGGATTAGCTGATGAAATAACGATCTTTCCTGGGCACGGCCAGCCATGGTCTGTTGGTGAAGCAAAAAGATGGTGGAGCAAAACAGAGTCATGTCCTCCAAAATACGATAATTTTGTTCAGCTGTGACATAAACGCTCATGCGAGGGCCTATGAAGGTTAAAATTAAAGACATAGAGTACTGTCTCCCCGAGAAAGTTGTCACAAATACGCATCTCAATGAGGAAAACCCTGATTGGGACATGAAGAATGTGGAGATCAAGTCGGGGGTCCTGCAGAGGCACATCGCCGCCGACGGCGAGACCGCATTCGATCTCGCGGCAAAAGCCGCTGACAAGCTATTCTCATCGGGGCGACACAGCAAAGAGGACATAGACGCTGTCATCTTCTGCACGCAGTCGCCTGATTATATAATGCCCTCTAATGCTTTTCTTCTCCATAATTACCTGGACCTAAAAGAAGAAGTTCTGGCGTTTGATTACAATCTTGCCTGTTCGGGATACATTTACGGCCTTGCCATAGCGCGATCACTGATCATATCCGGGACGGCACGCAACATTCTTCTTGCCAATGGAGATACCTATTCCAAGTACATCAATAAGAGGGACCGCTCTGCCCGGGTGCTTTTTGGTGACGGTGCGGCAGTATCTCTGATATCCGCGTCCGAGGATGATGAAGGGATCACAGATGTCATGCTTGCAACTTCAGGCAAAAACTACCAGAAGTTTTTCGTGCCTGCCGGCGGATGCAGGCTTCCCTGCAGTGATCAGACGGCGATTGAGGGAATTGACGCCAGCAGTAACGTTAGGAGCAAAAACGATATATACATGGACGGAATGGGTGTTTGGAGTTTTATTCAATCAACCGTCCCAAAGCAAATAAGAGCACTGTTGACTCGTAATTCACTGGGAGCCGGCGACATTGATCAATATGTTTTCCATCAGGCCAGCAAATTAACCTTGGACTCCTTGGTCAAAGCTCTGCGGCTCGACCCCAATAAGGTTTTCGTCGATCTCGCCGATACCGGGAACCTAGTCTCAGCTTCTGTCCCGGTTGCCTTGAAAAAGGCACTCATGGCCGGAAAGATCGCTCCCGGATCGACTGTCCTCATATCCGGCTTCGGCGTTGGGTTGTCGTGGGGATCGATGTTACTGAAATTCTGATTTTGCTAAAGGATGAAAGCGTGCAAGCAATAACGACAATCACTGAACGTATGCGGCAAAAGGAAACCGAAACCGCTCTTTTTTGGGACGGACGCAACTACAACTATGCCATTTTTCTCGAAATGGTCGAAGCCTGGAGCGTGCGTCTCCCCCTGCACAGTATAGGACGCGGCACCGTTTGCGGTTTCGTAGCGGAATTTTCCCCGCAGGTCTGCGCACTCATCTTTGCTTTGATGCAGGCCAAGGCCATTCTTGTCCCTTTTACCCGTGCCATTGAGCACGAACTGCCCGAATTTATCAAGATCTCTGGTGTCGAATGCCTGTTCAGGTTCGGCACTGACGACACTTGGACCTTTGAGACCTGCGACAGCCCGGTCAGCAACGAATTGACCACATCATTTCTGGCCAGAGAAGTGCCGGGCCTCATCGTCTTCACATCAGGTTCCACTGGCAAGCCAAAAGGCATCTTGCAAGACTGCGCGCGGGTCATGCGGAAATTCGTGGATGAACGACAGGGTTGGAGTACGGTCCTTTTTCTCATGTTGGACCACTTTGGCGGGTTCAACACGCTGCTTTCCACCTTTGCCTATGGTGGGACCGGCGTTTGCCTTCTTGACCGCAGCCCCGAAAGTGTCTGTCGCGCTATAGAACAGTCTCGGGCGACCCTTTTGCCCACGACGCCGACCTTCATAAACCTCTTGATTGCTTCGCGCTGTTACATGAACTTCGACCTTAGCTCGGTGAAGTTGATCACCTATGGCACGGAGGTCATGCCCGCAGAGACCCTTGCCAAAACGAGGGAAATTTTTCCGAATGCCCGGATCAAACAAACGTATGGGTTGTCCGAACTCGGGGTGTTGCGTTCCAAGTCCGAAAGCGATGACTCCGTCTGGGTGAAGATCGGCGGCGCAGGGTTCGAAACGAAAATCGTCGACCACATTCTGTGGATCAGATCTGAGGCAAACATGGTCGGTTATCTGAACGCACCCAGTCCCATCGACGCTGATGGCTGGATGTGCACCGGAGATCATGTCGAGGTGCGCGGCGAATACATGCGCATCCTAGGCCGCAAATCGGAGATGATAAATGTGGGTGGGCAGAAGGTTTTTCCTGCCGAGATTGAAAATGTGTTGCTTGGCGCCGACAATGTCAGAGAGGCGACGGTCGTTGGCGTGCCTCACCCTGTAATGGGGCATGTAGTTAAGGCAAAAATATCCCTCCACGAGCCTGAGGAGCAGTTTCAGTTGGCAGAAAGGCTGCGCAAGTACTGCATAGAACGATTGGCCAGGTACAAGGTGCCAATCAAATACGAAATTGCCAATCAGGAAGATCAGCACAACATGCGTTTCAAGAAGAGCCGCATAGAGAAAACAACTCCATAAGGATAGGGATATGGTACTCAAGGGATCAATAACCACTCTTCGACCGCTGAGCATTGACGACGCTGCTATTACACTTGGATGGAGGCAAGGTGACAGGGCCAGGTTTCTACAGCGCGGGGCACAAAACGTAGAACAGCAGGCGTCGTGGATTGCCGCCAAGCTGAAAACCGACGAACTTAATTTCATCATCGAATTCAAGGAAAAGCCGGTCGGAATGATAGCGCTTCACGACATTAACCACACGCATAAATCAGTCCAAATGGGAAGATTGCTGATCGGTGAAGAAGAGTGGGTGGATAAAGCACCTGTCGCGTTTGAGGCTGACCTCATGCTCTGTGATCATGCGTTCGATGTCCTGAAAATGCATAAGGTCTATGGCGACGTCATGGAAGACAACCATGGCATGCTAAAGACGCGCTTGTACCTGGGCTACAAGCAGGACGGCATTTTACGGGATCATTACGTTTACAACGGTAAGTACAAGAATACTGTGGCTGTATCGATACTTGAAGATGAATACCGCCAGGTCTGCCGTCCCAAGCTTGTCCAGCTGATAACGCTGCTTTCAGGATTGAAATAGTATTTGAAGCCACGTTCCATTGAGGAAGCACATGATGATTAGTAACTGCAAGATCATTGACTTGCCAAAAATTTCCGATCCACGCGGCAATCTTACTTTCATCGAAACGGGCAATCACATCGACTTCCCTGTGCAACGGGTTTATTACCTGTACGATGTTCCGGGAGGAGCCGAGCGCGGCGGGCATGGCCACAAAGCCCTGCATCAGTTGATCGTCGCAATGTCGGGCAGCTTCGACGTGCTGCTCGACGACGGTTTCGGTAAAAAAAGGTTTCACCTCAACCGGTCGTACTATGGATTGTACGTCTGTCCCATGATCTGGCGCGAATTAGACAACTTTTCATCCGGATCGGTTTGCATGGTACTGGCCTCGAACAAATATGACGAAGAGGATTATTACCGCGACTACGATTCGTTTATTAAGGCCGCGAGAGGTGAGAATTGAGCATACCTTTTCTAGATCTAGGAGCACAGTGGGTCGAACTGAGGACGGGATTTAACGCTGCCTACAATCGGGTTATGGAATCCGGGTGGTATGTCCTTGGCAAAGAAGTAGAGGCTTTTGAGTCGGAGTTTGCCCACTATTGCCAAGTGGATCATTGCGTCGGTGTGGGAAACGGACTTGAGGCGCTGCATCTGGTTCTGCGAGCAATGGATATCGGTCCTAACGATGAGGTTATCGTCCCGTCAAACACCTACATTGCAACCTGGCTTGCTGTATCTTATACAGGAGCAACCCCGGTACCTGTGGAACCGGACCCGTCTACCTATAACATCGACCCACTGCTCATCGAAGCTGCGATAACACCCCGCACCAAGGCCATCATTGCTGTGCACCTTTATGGGCAACCGGCTGACATGGACCCGATCAACGCCATTGCCGTACGCCACGGTCTGAAGGTTATCGAGGATGCCGCCCAGGCACATGGTGCGCAGTACAAGGGGAAGCGGACCGGCGGGTTGGGGCATGCCGCAGGTTTTAGTTTCTATCCAGGGAAAAATCTAGGTGCCTTCGGTGACGGTGGAGCGGTTACTACCAGTGACAGGCAACTTGCTGAAAAAATCAAGACCTTGCGCAACTACGGGTCGCAGGTCAAATACCATAACGAAAGTATCGGTTACAATTCGCGCTTGGACGAACTGCAGGCTGCATTCCTGCGGGTAAAGCTGGCCAAGCTTGATGAGTGGAACGGACGGCGTCAAGAGTTGGCTGCCCTGTATCTGGCGGGGCTGGCAGGTAACAAGCAACTGGTGCTGCCCTTTGTCCCTGAGTGGTGCAAACCCGTGTGGCACCTGTTCGTCGTCAGATGCAGCACTCGTGACGCGCTGCAAAAGCACCTTCAGGAGGTTGGTGTCGCCACCATGATACATTATCCCATACCGCCGCACCTGCAGGGAGCCTATCTGGATCTGAACATCGGTGAAGGATCGCTGCCTATCGCGGAAGCCATCCATCGCGATGTGCTGAGTCTTCCCATTGGACCTTCGATGTCGATGTCTGATGCAACTACGGTCATTGTCGCGGCGAACACTGCAATATGACATTGTTGAAAACCAGCAGCCTCAATGCAATTGCAGTTGTTGTCAAACTGCTTGTCGGCCTTTTTCTCAACAAAATACTAGCTGTTTATGTGGGCCCCGCCGGTTATGCTGTCATTGGGCAGTTCCAGAACGCAGTAACCATGATTACGGGGTTTGCAAGCGGAGCCATAAACAACGGTGTCGTAAAATATACTGCTGAATACAGTTACGATGAAGCTAAACAGGTACGGGTGTGGCAGACGGCTTCTAGAATAGCAATATCGTGTTCCATTGCGTTTGCGGTCTTGATAGCCATTTCACATAAGCACTTGGCAATCCTGTTTCTCAAGGACCCCGAGTATGGCAGTATCTTTCTCTGGTTTGCCTGTTTTCTGCTTTTCTTCGTTTTAAATGCGCTCCTGCTCGCCATTCTGAACGGCAAGAAGGACGTTCAACGCTACGTACTTGCCAACATCAGTGGCAGTCTGGTCATGGCCGCAGTGACCGGTGCATTAGCTAAGGGAATGGGGTTATATGGAGCTCTGCTTGCACTGAGCATCAACCAATCTCTCGCTTTTTTCGCGACCCTTTTCCTGTGTCGTAAGGCTGACTGGTTCCGGTTGCACAACATCTGGGGTCGCTTTGATTCTGTTGCATTCAGAAAGTTGAGCGGATTCGCACTTATGGCGCTTACCTCTGCGGCGGTTGTCCCCTTGTCGCAAATGCTGATCCGCAATAAGCTAGGTCAGGAACTGGGATGGGATGCAGCAGGTTATTGGCAGGGTATCTGGAAAATCAGCGAAATGTATCTGATGGTTGTGACCACGACCTTGAGCGTATATTACCTGCCGCGTATCTCCGAGATAACCAACGGCGCCGAGTTACGGCATGAAATAGTTCAAGGTTACAGAATAATCATTCCTATAACGGCATTGGTGGCAGTCGTAATATACCTCCTGCGTGAATGGCTAGTCCAACTGCTGTTCACCAAAGCTTTTGCACCGATGAGCGAATTATTCGTTTTGCAGCTGATAGGCGACGTTGTCAAAATCGCCAGCTGGTTGCTTGGTTATGTTTTGGTGGGTAAGGCTTTCGTCAAAGTGTACATGATAACTGAAGTATTTTTTACTCTTCTTTTTGTTGTGCTGTCATACGTACTTATCCCGATGTACGGTGTCAAAGGGGTTACCAGTGGGTATTTGATTACCTATGTCACGTACTTTTTAACTATTTCATTCATACTTGTGAAATATAAGCATATATAGGTCTGGAGCGGCTGATGTTATTGGTAAGCGTGCTGATACCGGTTTACAATCATGAGAAGTACGTTACGGAGTGTTTGGATAGCATACGTGACAGCGATTATAAAAGCGTTGAACTGATCATCATAGACGATGGTTCCAAAGACACCAGTGCCTCGTTGGTTGAATCCTGGCTGGGAGCTAACGAGCACCATTTCGTGCGCACGCAGTTTGTCAAACAGGCTAACTCGGGGGTTTGCAAAACTGTCAACAGGCTCATCGGGTTGGCTCAGGGTGATATTGTCGTACCGATCGCAAGCGATGACGTGTTACTGCCTTCGGGGATTTCACTAAGGGTGAAGTTTTTACAGAGTAACCCGCAGCTTCTCGCTGTTTTTGCAGATGCTGCAATGATTGACACGGACGGCAAAATTCTCTGCAGAGAGATGGAAAGGAACTTTTACAAGGCAAATAAAGAGGCGCTAGCCGATCCTGAATTCATTGCAGCTGAATTGATTTTGCGCTGGTGTATCCCCGGTCCGGTGTTTGCGGCATGGAGAAGGACCTTCGACCCAGTGCAGGGTGTTGGCTTGTACGATGAAACGATGCTGGCAGAGGATCGGGACTTTTATCTTCGGCTGCTGTCGCGTAAAGCATTAGGGTATTTTCCTGAAGAGGTAGCTTTGTACCGGCATGTGCCAACCAGCTTGAGCCGCATCAAAGTAAAGAACTATTCCATCCACCGAAGCATCCTCCAGTCGGAAAAAGATGCATGCAAAATCTTTTCGGGTAAGGAAAGGTTACTTCTGAGGCTTGTGAGCGTGAAGTCGGAAATCTTTCTTATTGATGCCGGCCATAAGTTTATAAAGCCTTTATGGTTTATATCCCTCCTGCTCAGGATATCGGTAAAGCTGGCGTACCAGGTTCATAAACTGTCTGTTGCGGTCTCCCACCGTAATGCCGAAGGCAAAGTTAGAAGTTTGACCTGCAGTTGAGCTGTCTCCATTATTACACTCTCTGCACACAGTGTCGCCTGCAATGCGGAGCTGTATCTGTGAGCACTCTTTAAACTACTTCCAAGGCGCGGTTTTTAAGTTATTGAAAGCATTAAGACTTAACAAATTTCAGATACTTTTATACGGTCTGTATATAATGCTGGCCTTCCTGTCGTCAGCTCCAACTAATCCTGAGGCGCGGGCCGGATTGGAGGACGCCGGGTACAACCTATTTAGACGCTACGTGGGGGGAGTAATTTCCACATGGGACGTTCTCTTTTTCTCGCTGATTTTCTTGCTGCTCGTCAATAACATGTGTTCCAAAAATCCAGTAAACCTATTGCATCGCGCGGTTCAGAATAAAGTCATAATGCTTTATTTTAAAGTTCTTGCCTTGTCTGTCGTGGTCGGATTGTTTGTAATCACCTGCACTCAGGTTGATGCATTCTCTTTCACTGATTGGTTTCGCCCGGTAGTGCCGATCCTTTATTTATATCTCACTTACTTCCTTGTCGTGAATGTTATCGATACTAAAGAAAAGTTCTTTCAGACTTTTAAACTTTTCGAAATCACTGCATTCGCACTGGTGATATATGGGTTTTTTCGCCTAAAAGCCATACTGACCGGCAATATTACCACCTTGATGGTGGAAGGTATTCCAATAATACTTTATTCAGAATTGCTTTACTTTGATTTGCCCATATGCGTCTACTTTGCCCATATCTGGTGCGGCAAAAAGCTTGGACTGCCTCGCATTATATTGCTGCTTTTAATGATCGGGTTCATCCTAGCTAGTACACGCCGTTTCAACTATATACTGCTGACAATAAACGTAATGCTTGTGCTGCTCGTAGCTCGTAGGGCAAGTTTGGTCACATTTAAGGAGGCATTTGTCAGAAGCAGGTATTTCATTGTTCTGTCATTAGTCGGCTTTGCTACGATCCTTATTGCTGTTCCTGAGTTGGCCGAAGCCATTTGGTTTGCCATAGGAACCATAAATATGTTCTCAACGGCTGGCTTTTCGTACACTGGTGAATTTAGAATCATCCAGATAGAAAATATTTTTTTGAATTTGTGGCAATTCCCGATTACCTTGCTGTTTGGGTTTGGAATTGCAAGCAAGTGGCACATGCTCAAAGACCTTCCGACTACTATAGATGAGGTAGGTGCTCATATGGCTTATGATGCTAAAGTGCTTGCTGCCGGTAGCGACTGGTTCCCTTTCTTTCATGTTGCCTACTTTTCTACTTTTTTTCGATTCGGTGTTATCGGTTGTCTTTTATTGCTCTACATTGTGTATTCTCTGTTCTCAAATGTCAGCTCCATGATCAGTAGGGTTCCAGATCAAGATCAGCGGCTAGTTTTAGTCGCGCTAACATGTTTGGTGTTCATGCCGATTCTTACCATTGGGGATAACACCCCTCCTACTTTCTGTATACTTCTGGGCTTATACCTTGGTTTGATCGAGGCTGCACGGTTGTCCACCCGAAGTGAACGGCACGAGGTGTCCTGACGGCAAGGTGGCCATACACCCGCTGTTTAGATATCCAGTGCGAAAGCCATTACCTCTTGTATATGGTCCGTCAGAGGCGGACGTGCTTCGCTTATTAAATCATAGGTGTCTTTGATGCAAACTGATCTCGTTTCTGTAATCATTCTCAACTGGAACGGCACACAGTACTTACCATCCTGTATTGAGAGTATTCATAGCCAAACTTACAAGAATATAGAAATCATTATAGTCGATAACGGTTCTACTGATGACTCCGTCGCTCTATTGCAGAGGGACTATCCGCAGATTTCTCTGATAATCAATGAATGTAATGTAGGTTTTGCGCAAGGAATGAATATCGGCATTTCCGCTAGCCGCGGCGAAATCGTTTTGCTGCTCAACGAGGACGCCTGCCTTGACCCGCATTTTGTCACTTTGGGAGTTGAGGAACTGAAGTTAGACGAGTCGCTTGCATGGGTAGGCGGTCGGGTTTTTGAAATGATAGGTTGCGCTAGAACAGACGTGGTTATCAACGCTGCTTTTGCTTTAAAACGGCGATTTCAGCTCACGACGCTGCCTGGCACCGACACCCGTCAAAATGCACTTATGGTCAGTCCTTGTGCAATGCTGCTCAAGCGAGCTGCATTGAACGATATCGCATTGGATGGCCATAATTATCTTGACTCGCTTTATTTTGCTTATTGGGAAGATACCGACCTTGCTCTTAGGTTGTTGTTGAGAGGATGGAAATGTTTGTTTGCCCCTGAGATGTGTGTCTGGCATGCAGTGTCTGGATCTGTTGGAGGCAAGCGCAGATTGACCGACAAACCCCCGATGTTTCAAAGGATGTCTTTGTCCAATAGGTACCGGACAATTATTAAGAACGTTCCTATAACTCTGGCATTAGAAATGCTACCGGTTTTAATACTTGTCGAATTGATGATTTTGCCGTACTTTGCGATCAAATCCTTGCAGACGATGAGGTGCAGCTTGGGCGCAGTCCTAGACACAGTCCGGGCACTTCCGGTCATTCTTAAACAGCGCAATTGTATCCTAGAGCGCAGGAAGATTTCAGTAAAGGAACTTCGTGGTTACTTCAGGGGTGTCATATGACTTTGGCTTGTAAGATTTGCGACTGTACCGAAAGCACGGTGTGTGCGAATGTGGATCAGTTCCTCCTTAGACGGTGCAGTAACTGCTCTGCTATTTACCGGGTGGACAAGATGAAAGCCGGTGATTTCGGCATTGAGGAAGCCGATATAAATTTGGAGAATGTGTGGCAAGAATATGAAAAGCTCTACTATGGCGGGCGAGCCGTTACCTATGACAAGGTGCTGCATTTATTGGGTCTGGGGCACAGCAAGCGCCTGCTTGACATAGGGAGTGCTTTGGGCTGGTTTATGGAAAAAGCCGCGCTGAACGGGTATGAGACTTGGGGCATTGAGCCGTCGACGAATGTAGCGCATCTTGGTCAGAAGCGGACCAATCGCCCTGTTGAAATTGCTATGGTGGAAGAGATTCCGCATGACCGGGATTTCTTCCATGTTCTTAGTTTGTTTGATGTACTGGAGCATACTGAAGACCCTATTGTCAGCATGAACGAGATTAGACGAGTTTTGGCGGACGGAGGCATGCTCGTTTTGCGGGTTCCCGATGCAGATGGATTGCTTCCTCGCATGTCTCATTTTCTGTACAATATCACTTTCGGTTGCTACACAAAGCCTCTAATACTGCTTTACCGATTTCACCGATGGGGTTTTAACAAGAAGTCCCTTAGACTATTGCTTTGCAATGCGGGGTTCGAAGTTGTTTATGAGTATTGCGAAGATGCCCAGGATCTTTCGGCGATGAAGCAAAAAGAGTGGGCAAAAAACTCACTGGTTATTTGTGGTGTCACCGCCCTTATATATTTAAGCCAGATTCTCGGCCTCAGAGATGAGAGAGTGATCATTGCGCGAAAAATCGACAGGAAACTATGAACTCAATCAAGGTTCTACATGTGGTCGGCAGCAGTGAGTTCGGCGGGATAGCTCCTTATGTGGCGTCGCTGGTGAAAATGGTGCGCGAGCAGGGTGGAGATGCTGAAGTCCTGGTTACTGCTCCGCGCGTAAAAGAGTACTTCCAGCGTCAGGGGATTGCAGTGGTTTCCCTGGAGGGAATCGACCGGGAAATAAGCCTGACCGGAGACCTGCTTGGCCTCTTCCGCCTTGTCTCGCATCTGCGTACCAATTCTTACAGTCTCGTTCATACGCACACCACCAAGGGAGGGATCATCGGCAGACTAGCAGCGCGTCTGTCGAAAGTGCCGGTGGTAATCCACACCACACAGGGCTATGCCTTTCAGGACTACGCTGACACCGCATTGAAACGCTGGTTTTTCCTCCAGATTGAGAAGGTGGCTACCAGATGGTGCGACCTGATCATCGCCGCCAACAAGTTTGATCGTGATCTAGCCATTGAAACTGGCATTGTAACTGCCGACAAAATCGTGACGGTTAAGAATTGCATCGATCTTGACGCTATTGATAATACTGCTGTTGACGACAACGTGCACCGGTCGCTGGGGCTGGTGAAATCCAGCAAAGTCGTTGGCGTCATGGCACGTCTATCCCAGCAAAAAGGGCTGGAATATTTTCTGGATGCCTTGCCTTCCGTATTGCAGGAATGCCCCTCGCTGCAGATTCTCATAGTTGGCGAGGGGGATCTGCTTAGTAAGTTAAAAGCCCAGGTTGACGATCTCGGCCTCACTGGAAAGGTCGTATTCGCCGGCTTTCGTTCTGACTGGGTTGAAGTGCTGCGGGTAATGGATGTGTTCGTAATGCCATCGCTTTGGGAGGGGTTACCGATAACCCTTCTGGGCGCCATGGCTACCAAAAGGGCTATCGTCGCCACCCGCATCAAAGGGGTTACCGATGTTTGCGGAGACGAGGAATCAGCCATTCTCGTTGAGCCGGCAGACAGCGCGTCACTGGCGCTTGCAATCACGACGCTTGCCCGCGATGAAAATATGGCGTTGCGGTTTGGAAAAGCCGCCAGGCGCAGGGTGGAGGAGGAATATTCCGAATCTGCCATGAACAGCCGTATCTGGAACTCCTACTGCACACTATTGCACCAGCAGAATATTTTGTGATGGGGGAAGTTTTGACTGACAAATGTTGTTTGATAACCGGCGGGGGCGGCTTCATCGGATCACATCTCATCGAGGCCTTCCTGTCCGATGGGTGGTATGTCAAGGTCCTCGATTGCTTCTTCGGCAAGGACAATCTTTCGCCTATCAGCGCGAAACTGGAATACGTCAAGGGCAATTTCGGCGACAAAATCTTGTTAAAGAAAATATTGCCGGGCGTCGATGTCCTGTTGCACCTTGCTTCTACAACAACTCCTGCCATGGCCTACGGTCGCTCTGCATTTGACGTCGAAAGCAATCTTATCGGCACATTGCACTTGTTAGAGGAATCATTGCGGCATGGAGTGAACAGGGTGATTTTCCCCTCGTCGGGCGGCACTGTCTACGGCAAAGTTGAGAGAACTCCCATTACTGAAAAACATCCCACCAGGCCCATCTCATCTCACGGGATCATCAAACTTGCCATCGAAAACTATATACAGATGCTGAGTCATGAAAAAGGCCTGAAGTACACCATCTTGCGCATTGCAAATCCCTATGGACCGAGGCAGAGGCCTGATGCTTCCCAAGGAGCAGTTGCCGTATTCACCGGCAAAATCATGCGCAATGAAAAGGTTGAGCTCTGGGGAAATGGCACGGTGGTGAGAGATTTTATTTATATAGATGATCTTGTAAGTGCGGTTTTATCCGCCATTCATGCTAAAGAATCGGTCAATCAGATATTGAACATCGGCAGCGGGGACGGTGTTTCAGTTCTCAAGTTGCTGTCATTGATCGAGCAGGCAACGGGTAGAACTGCAATGATCGATTTCAAACCCGCCAGGGATTTCGATGTCCCGGTGAATATATTATCCATTGAGAGGGCTAAGTCCAAATTGAGCTGGGCACCCAACGTCTCCTTGGAGACAGGGATTAGCAATACCATTCCCTGGATAGAAAATTATTTACGGTGCTCCTAATGCAAATGGCTTCTCTTTAATTAGATTGCTTTTTATGCCGTCGAGTGTTTCTGATCACCGGCTTGGCCTGCTGCATTTGTTTTGAGTCTTTCGTACATTAGTAGAAGCGACTCGGATTTACGCGCCCGCAGTGCTGATGGACCTTCAGCAGGAAGTATGATACGTCCCTATAGCCGTAGGCCATCCGTTTCAACCATTTGTCTTGTTGTTGATCCCTCGGAGATGGCTGAGGTGGAGGGACTCTCCGATCCACGCTCGTTGCGCCGGCTGAGCCTCTTTCTTGTTCCTGAGCAGGTAGATGGTTGCAAACTGTTCTTTGAGAAGCATGGCCTTGTAGATCGGTTCGTTCAGCTGCTCCAGGCGTTTGAGTACCTGCGTTTTCTTTCGCGACGGCTTGTTGCGCAGCAGGAAAAGATCGGGGCGTTCTTTGCATGCTGTCGAGACGATGAGAGAAATCCTCTGGCTCCATCGCACGCCACAACCTCAATGCCTGCGCGCTCCTTATCGGTCAGGCTTTCATAGAAGGCGTCAAGGACCGTCTTACCGTGCTTGTCATGGTTCCAGATGACGAGGCGCTGGTCGATGTCCACCACGTTGGTGACGTAGGGATGTCCTTTTTTTCCAGGTAACCTCATCAACGCTCATTGCCGTTGGAGCCGGAGAGGGTACTAAAAGATCTTCTGCCTTCTCCTCAAGGATTGTCCGGTCTATGCGGTATACCACCTCATCGTCGAGACCAAGAAACCAACCGGCTTCGGTGTTCGTGGTGATGGCGGTCAATCGGTTCACCTGGTCGGCAAAGCGCTGGTGAAACGGCCTCGCAGCCAAGGCAAATGCTCAACACGAATGCCACCTTAATGGCAGCGACACTTGCGTTTTCCACGTAAAGATAGACGCGAAGACCAGCGATAGGCAGGTCCTCTACCCGCATCTGGCCTCTGCTGTGAACCGTAGTGTGAACCGCCCCGCAGCCGGAACAAACAGGCTCAGTATCGTCAGCGAGTGAAACAACGAAGCGGTGAAGCCTATCGTCACAAGCGAGGGTGCAACCACGATAACATATGGGAGTTTGAGCAACTTCGTGATAGTCTGCAAGTGCACCGGGTTTGACCTTTTTTCTTCGTTTGTCGGGAAACAAACTCTACGAAAATGTCAAGTCCGATGCAACTATCCTTTCTGCTCTCCCTCCTATTGAACCTACGTTTCAACTAATTTGCGAAAGAACTTTGTTTTGAGTCCCTATTACCATTTGAGGGAGATATAGATGCTGAGAAAATTATATTTATCGCCATTAGGTCATGTCATTTCTCTTGTCATGCGGGTGCTAGCCGTAGTGCAGAGGCCATTTGTAGTTTATGGTTACTACAATAGGCCCACCAAGAAGTTTAATAAACTGACCAGAATAAGTTCATCCGCAGTGATCATCGATAAAGATAAGCTGGATATAGCTGATAATACCTGGGTTTGGCATCACAGTATACTTGACGCGAGTAATGGGATCACAATAGGTAAAGGGTGTCAAATCGGAGCATGGGTAGGCATCTTTAGTCATGGCAGCCATATAGCTATCAGGCTGCTTGGTGACAAGTATATAGATGTAGACAAGTCTCAACGGCCGGGATACCAACGAGGTGCCGTCGAAATCGGGGAATTCACTTTTATAGGGGCGCAGTCGATCATCCTTCCAGATGTAAAGATCGGCAAGGGATGTATCATCGGTGCCATGTCAATGGTAGCCAAGTCCGTTCCGGATTACGCCATTGTTTCCGGCAATCCCGCGGAAGTTATTGGTGACACAAGGAAGCTTGATCGGAGGTTTCTGAAAAACCTCGAAATCCAGCAAAGCTACTATGACACGTCCGTCCTTGAAGAGTTTTTAAAGGAGAAGGAAGGTAAGAGAGAACGGTCTGTCACAGGAGAGGCAATCTGACTGCAAATCCATCATAGGGGGCTATCAATGGCTTATGTAAGAGGCTTATCTCGTTTTCTGCCACCTAAGGTAGTTGATAACATCGATCTGGTGCAGTTCCCTGAAAAATACCGCAACGTAATAGCGGCGAAGGCAGGAGTCCTGTCCAGGCGGCACGTTACTGTCGAATGTACCTCTGACATTGGTGCATCGGCTGTAAAGACGCTTATGGAGAAATACAATATCGATGTCGATTCCGTCGATGCCTTGATTTGTGCGACATCATCACCTGATCGTATTCAGCCTGCTACTGCGACAAGGATTCAGGACATTTGCGGTCTGAGAAATGCGTATGCTTTCGATGTGAACTCAGTCTGCAGCGGAGCTGTTTTTGCAATGAAAATAGCTTCCGGTCTGATTCGGGACGGTGCGAACAATGTTATAGTAGTGGCCTCAGAAGTGTACAGTAAGATACTCAATCCGAACGAGTTAAAAAGCTATCCATATTTTGGCGATGGAGCCGGGGCCATCTTGATTTCTCGGGAGCCGGGGCCGTACGAGATCGTTGACTTTGTCCTTGGCAGTGATGGTAATGGGTCCGAGATTATCCAGGTTCCCGCAGGCGGAACTATGCTGCCCGGTCCGTCGGCATGTGGGGACAAGGATTTCTATTTCAAGATGATCGGACCTCAGGTTTTTGAATTTGCCTGTAGCAAGGGTGCAGAAATAATTGAAGCGCTTCGCAGCCGTAATGGCGTGCAACCTGGCATAGTAATTCCACACCAAGCCAACGTCAACATCATTAAGCAAATAGCCGAAACTACCGGTATCTCTCTGGACCAGTTCTTTGTGAACTTGGACCGTTATGCCAATACTGCAGGTGCTTCAGTTCTGATTGCACTTGATGAATACCTTGACAATGGAGCCGAAGAAAACATTTTCCTGGTTGTCTTTGGCGGCGGACTTTCCTGGGGTGGATGTTATCTCAAAAAGACGGTTTGATTGTTTTAACTTGTTAGATAGGAGAGATATGGTGATGGTCGAACGTGCATTTTTACCTTTTGCCCTTCCTGATATCGGGGAAGAGGAAATAAATGAAGTAGTGGACTCGTTGCGCTCCGGCTGGTTGACAACGGGGCCAAAGACAAAGCGATTTGAGGAAGAATTCGCTGCTTTTATCGGTGATGGTTTTGAAGCAATTGCCGTGAATTCTGCTACAGCTGGCCTGCATCTGGCTCTGGAGGCGGTCGGTGTAGGCCCCGGAGATGAGGTCATCACCACTCCTTACACCTTCACTGCAACGGCTGAGGTGGTTCGCTACCTAGATGCAAATCCTGTTTTTGTCGATACCGATGCTGTTACCTTCAACCTTGACCCAGCCAAGATTGAATCTGCCATTACATCTCGAACAAAAGCGATCATCCCAGTGCATTTTGCCGGATTGGCCTGTGACATGGCGTCAATTATCGCGCTTGCCCGTAAATATGACCTCAAGGTGATTGAGGACGCCGCTCATGCCCTGCCGACTACTTGCAGTGGCCAACTCATTGGGGCATTGGATAGTGACGCAACTGTTTACAGCTTTTACGCCACAAAAACCATTACCACAGGTGAAGGCGGGATGGTTGTTGTTCGTAATCCTGAAGTGGCCAATCGTTGCCGGGTTATGCGCTTGCATGGAATCAGTCGCGATGCTTTTAACCGCTATACCTCGACAAAACCCTCTTGGCACTATGAAGTGGTAGCTCCCGGTTGCAAGTACAACATGACCGACGTTGCTGCCTCTCTGGGACTTCATCAGTTGAAGAAGGCATGGCAGTTTCAAAAGCGAAGAGAAGAGATGGCAGCGTTTTATGATGCAGCATTTGCAGATTTGCCAATCATGCTCCCGTCGCATGCGCCCACTGGAGATACACACGCCTGGCACCTGTACGTGATCAGGCTTACTGATAGCGCCCCGGTTACACGCGACCGCTTTATTGAATTGATGGCTGAGCAAGGTGTGGGGTGTAGTGTCCACTTCATTCCGCTACATCTCCACCCTTACTGGCGTGATCGTTACAATTTGAAGCCTAGCGACTTTCCAAATGCCCTTGAGAACTATCAAAGGGCTGTGAGCCTGCCGTTATTTACGAAAATGACCGCAGCCGATCAGGAGCGGGTGGTCGATGCTGTTAGAGGAATCTTATCTTGATCGCAAAACGTATCTTTGATCTGTGTTTTTCTTCTACTGGCGCCATGCTTTTGTCACCGGTTTTTGTTTTTATCGCTGCCTGGATAAAATGCGACTCTAAGGGACCGGTCTTTTTTCGCCAGGAGCGGGTTGGTCGTTTTGGAAAAACGTTCCGCATCTTTAAATTCAGAACAATGTGTCTAGATGCCGAGGCCAAAGGTAGGCAGATTACGGTCGGTGCTGATCCACGAATTACCCAATCTGGGAAGTTCCTACGGCGCTACAAGCTGGATGAGCTCCCTCAGTTGTTGAACGTGATAATTGGCGATATGAGCTTGGTCGGCCCTCGCCCGGAGGTCCCCCGCTACGTAGCTTTATATCCTGCTGAGGTGCGGGAACTGATTTTGTCAGTGCCTCCTGGCATCACTGATTACGCCTCTATTGAATACAAGGATGAAAACGCCATTCTCGGCCGGGCTGCAGATCCTGAAATTGCCTATATCGAAGAGGTTATGCCTGTCAAGCTCCGTTATTATCAACGTTATGTTCTTGTGCGTTCTTTGTGGGTTGACTTCAAACTGATTATGGCGACATTTAAAGCAATAATAAGCTGACCACAGTGGTCTTTAGCCTCACCGGCACAAGCGAGGGCTTGGCAGCTTAAAACACAGAGGCGTTTATAACTCCTTGCCCTAGCAGGTTGTTGAAATCCAAATAGATAAAACAGCCCATTTTATGGTACTTTGTCGCACGTAACGAACTGCTATTGTTGAGGATTTATGCGCGGATCTAACAGCAAGATGGAAGCACTCTTCACCTATGTGACGCCAGAATCTTTTGTTCCTAAGGATCACTCGCTACGAGCCATTCGAAAGATGGCCGATACAGCCTTCGAAGGGGTGGATAAAGAGCAAGTAGTTCGGAAAAAAAAGGAACCACAATTACACAAAGATTTTAAAAAACGTCTAGAAATGGTTGCTGCTCCGAATTGGGCGTTTTTTCAACGATTTGCTAGCATGGGATACTGCCTCCGCTGTGACCTGCCGGCCGGTCCGCACGACTTTTAAAGCTTTTGTAAGTTGTTTGTTGTCCATTGTGAACTCACATGCACCTCTTGTCAGTTAACATTGACCTTTTGCGAGTTAACATAGCCCTTTTGGGAGTCAACTTAAGCCATTTACGACGATGTTTCGCCAAAAAGCATGCCTAAAACGGATTAGCCGGGGTTCAATAAAGCAAATAATGCACGAGATTGGCAGGAAAACATTTTTTTCTGACCGCTGTGAAGTGACATTGCCCTGTTGTTTGTTCACATTACCCTGTTGTTGATTCACATTGCCCCGTTGTGAGTCCACATGCCCCTCTTGGGAGTTCACATGCTACCTTTGTTACGCACAAAAGGGTGAAGTGGGTGAACTTGGCGGGGGGATTCGGTGCGAAGGTGCGCAAACAGGAAAAAAACGAAGAACGGGGATGAGGGGGGATGCGGGGGGGAACGGCGAAAGATCTTTCACGCAAAGCCGCTAACGCAAAGAGAAACGAGGCCAAAGGCGCTTAACAGGGATGAAGGGGATGCAGGGGATAACTGCAAAAAAGAGGCAAGGGCTTTGGGGTATAACCAGCTCTTAGGCCTGGTGGCTCTATCCCCTTCATCCCTCTCCTCGAACAAACCCGCAAAGCCCGGGAGCCACAAAAAAGCACAAAAAGTCACAAAAAAGAACCCTTCTTGGGGTAAAGGATCAGAGCTTCATCCCTGTAGATAACCTTCAAGGTTCTGTTTTTTGTGAGCGCAGCGTACGGGCGGGATGGTAGCTGCAGTGCTAGGCGAAAGCTGGTTCACGCAAAGCCGCTAAGACGCAAAGAGAAACCAAGGTCAAAGGCGTTTAACAGGGATGAAGGGGATGCAGGGGATAACTGCAAAAAAGAGACAAGGGCTTTGGGGGTGAAACCAAAAGCTCTTATGGCTTTATCCCTTTCATCCCCTTCATCCCTGTGAGTCGCATTTAGCCTTTCTTTGCGCCTTTGCGTCTTTAGTGAGCGCAGCGGACGGGCGTGAGTACTAGGTGGTTTCAGGGGTAAACCAGGGCTCAAGGGTTATGCCTTTATCCTGTTTATCCTCTTCATCTCTGTAGGCATCATTTGAGGTGTTTGTGTCGAGGAGAACCACTCATTTTCGTCAATCCGCTCGCATCCCTCCTCGATGGCTTGGGTCATCTTTGCCAGATCTTTCAGTCTTGGCCTTTATCCCTTTTATCCCCTTCATCCCTGTAGATAGATTTTCTGTTTCTTTGCGTCTTTAGTGAGCGTAGCGAACGGGCGTGAGTCACAGTCTTTGGGGCCTGTAGATCGCATTTCTCAAAAAGAGACGCCCGCGGGAGGCGGGCGTCGGGTGGGGATTGCTTCAAGTCGGCATAAAAGGGAACCTGATTAGTGCTCATCTGCAGCTAGCCTCAGCCATGACTCTGGACGGCTGCCAGTTCTGACAGCAGCATAAAGGAGTCTGGGCAGTATGCTAGCAAGGTCGAAGCGACGATTAAA
>Ga0209317_1000926_pt1 | contig 29694 bp, 25 predicted proteins | sample RifGroB2_FD_183994 | JGI IMG/M metagenome (GOLD analysis project Ga0209317, IMG submission 183994) | Soil microbial communities from Rifle, Colorado, USA - Groundwater B2 (SPAdes) (version 2) | ecosystem: Environmental > Terrestrial > Soil > Unclassified | place: Rifle, Colorado | collected...
CACCACCACCCAGGGGGCCGACCACACCGCCGGCTACGCCATCGCCACCAACATCCTCAAGGTCGGGGGCGACGTCGACCCGCTGAAGACCGAGGGTCAGATCGAGCTTTCCCGCAACCTGCAGATCGCCACCGCCGCGATCGACTCGACCGGCATGTGCCTCTTCATCGCCTTCGCCATCCTCGACCAGCCGGAGACCTTCCAGGCGCTGCTCGACATGCTGGGCGGCTTCCACGGCATCGAGATGACCGGCGACGACGTGGTGGCGCTGGGCAAGAAGGTCCTTATCGCCGAGCGCGACTTCAACACACGCGCCGGTTTCACCAAGCATCACGACCGACTGCCGCGCTTTTTCTACAACGAGCCGATCGCTCCGCACAACCAGACCTTCCTGATGAAGGACGAGGAGTTGGACGAGGTGTTCAACTTCGGGTGACAAATGGGCATGGGGTAGGGAAGCTGCCAGTTGGCAGGGATGATCGTCAACCTGAAAGCCCAATGGAGGTGCGCGACTATCCTGCCGGCGCCCCTCCCCATTCCGCCTGCCGTGGAGACCATAAAACGATAGGCCCGGTGGGAGTGTTTCCACCGGGCCTATTCGTTGTCATCTGCGGCATCTGCGAAAAAAGAACAATCGAGCTTTGCGAGCCGATGCCTCCGGCTGTTGCGCCTTCAGGTCATCGGGGATCTGCGCTGCTTCTTGAGGTTTCCGCCAGGTCTTTTTCCTTATGATGCGGGTCTCTTTGATGAATCGATTCCATGTCGCTGCATCGCATTACACGAAGGCGTTAGAACGGCAGCTTGCCGTACGCCATGAGCCCGAACGCCGGTACCAGAAGGCAGGTGAAGCTGAGGACCAGGAACATCACAGCGGCAACCTTCGGGTTTACCTTGCCGTAGGTCACGCCGGTCACGGTAAAGCAGATGACCACGAAGGTCAGGTTCATGAACGCGAGGTAAGGGGTCACGCCGATGAAGGTGGTGCCGTCGGGCTTGACGCCGCCGCCGGAGGCGAAGAGGTACGCGTAAACGGCGCAGACAAAGCCGACCAAGAGGGCGCCGTTGCCCACTGTGCGGAGGTCGGTGACACCGGTCATGAGCGCATGGCCGGTCTGCAGGTAAAGAACGCCGAATACGAACAGCAGGCCGGCGGTAAAGGGATCGGCGAAAACGGCAGCCTGAAGAAGCGCTCCGATGACAACGAGCCCGCCTACTACGGAGCTGACGAAACCGGTGGTTTTCGCCTCGCCGTGGCCAAGAAAGAACATGCCGACCGGAACCCACATGATGCTGATCAATACAAGAAGAGCTAACGTCATCGTTTTTCTCCTGAGTGTCTGTTACATCCCCTCTTTCCCGCCTATGTGGTCAGGAAAGAGGGGAGTTGGACCTGGACCTATTCGGCGCTGGTCGGATCGATTATGGCACGCACCTGGGACACGCTGTTGGCGGGGAAACCGCCCTGTCTGGCGTGCTCAAGCACCGTCTCGCTGTCGGGTGCTATGTAGATGCAGTAGATTTTGTCGTCGGTGACATAGCTTTGCACCCACTGGATCTGGGGGCCCAGATCCTTGAGGACGCCGCATGACTTCTGCGATATCGCCTGCAGCGTTTCGGCCGGCAGGTTCCCGGCTCCGGGAATTTCCCGCTCGATGACGTACTTGGGCATGGCTTGCCTCCTGTTCGTTTTGTCGGCGCTTCGATTGCTCCGGTGCAGGGAACAGACCGAACCATCGTCTGACGGTCTAGAAGAAGAAGAATGTGCCGATAGCGACGGCGTCGGCGTCCTGCTTGGCGCCGTTGAACCACTCGTTGGTGGTATGGGTGTATTCGGCCATTACCTGCCAGGACGGGGTGATGTTCTGGTAAACGCCGACGGTGAGCGAACCCGCTTCCTCGATGCGCGCACCTGCGGCGCGGGTGGCGGTGTCGTTAGCTGTCTCGTCCATGAGGTTCATGCCGTAGTTGATCCCCAACTTGGTGCCGGTAGAGGCGATCTTGTAAGAACCTTGCACCAGGAAGCCGGCGCTGTCCCGCTCTTGGCCGACCGCGTCGAGCGAATCGATGTCGAGCAGCAGGATGGAGCCGAGCGCCTTCCCTTTGAAGCCCGAAGCCATCAGTTCGGCGCCCTGGTAGATCACCTGCACCCCGCCGGAAAGGCCGGAAGCTGTGACCTCTGAGAACGTTCCACCGGCGAATTTAGCGGTCTGGTAAAGTCCGTTTACCCAAGCCTGGGCCGTGCCGCCTTCAAACTTGGTGGCATAGGAGACTTCACCCTCGAACCCGGGGCTTTCCTTCACGGTCGCCGCGACATCGCCCTTGATCTGGCTCGGGTCGATGAGGCTTACCGCAACCTTGAAGCCGCTCAGGTCGGGGGAGGTGTAGCGGATGTTGGGACCGAACTGCGCGTACAGGTAGCCGGTGCCGATGTGTCCCAGGGTGGTGCCGGGGCTGTTGGGCCCGCCGGTGGCGCCTACGCCGAAGAGGGACATGTCGGTCAGGATGCTCTTGCCCTGGAACAGGTTGAGCGCCTTGCCGGCCAGAACCTGGCCGAATTTGCCGTCCGCTGCGAACCAGAGTTCGCGGGTATCTATCTGGCTGTTGAAGTTGGTTCTGGTTCCGGCGTTCTGGATCTGGGGGTAGAAACCTACGCGGGCGGTGATGTCGATGCCGTTGGCGCGGGGAGCCTTGACGTTGAAGCCGATCAGGCCGGGGAGGAGTCCCGTCCGGATGCCGCTCGATTTGCCCGCGGCTATGGTTCCGCCGATTACATTGGCGGGTCTCGTGTCGCCGTCCTCGAAGACGTAAAAGGTGTTCAGGAAACCGTCGGTGCTGAAGCTCCAGCTTGCGGTGTCGGCTTTGTCGCCGGCAAGGATGATCTCGGCGTCTGCTGTCCCCACATTTGCAGCAAGGAGCAGAGCTGCAGCCAGTGTTGCGACTGATGTTTTAAACATTTTGCCTCCCTAAGATAGATACGTGATTGCATGCCTACAGCAGAACAGATCCTGAACAGACCGACTGAACGGTTCTGGTACCGGATCGCCCGAGCTCTGTCGGCATCGGACCGGGATCAAGGTTCCCGTCTGCCCATGCCAAGCTTCAAGCGGGGACAAAGCGGGGGTCGACTCGGGGCCTCTCTGCTGCAGTTATTTCAGATTCCCGCCCGATACCGGTAACCCGTTTTATTTCTCCTTCTTTGCTGCCGTTGGACCTGGTTCGGAACCCGTACTATTGCGGTTGCACGGGGCGCTCTCAGAGCATTGCTAGCTGGTTTGCAACCGTAGTGCCAAACTATAAAACAGTGATTTATCGCGGGATGCGGTGCTGCAGGAAGGTCAACCTGGCCCCCTGGCATGCCGCAAGGTGGGTAAATATGGGACGCTGCAGGCATGACGCCCCTTAATTAGCGGCTTCATGGATGTGGGGCGTATCTCTACAGCGTGGAGTATTTGTACAGAAAATTGTCCTGCCGGACCCTCCGATGGCCGCGGCGCCTCCCGAAACGGCATAAAAAATACAAAACGGACGTTTTTGTCACTAAATAAAACTTCGTTTGACATGGTGGCATGGCATTTGCTAGTGTATACGTGATGCGCCCCTCCCCTTGGGCGAGCAAAGAAAGGGTTTTTCAGGCGCAGACGCAGGGATTCGTACTAGGGAAGGAGCCGTTGATGCAAGAAGGGACCAATCTGCTGACTCATTACAAATTCGAGGTTCCGGAGATCGTCTTTGGGCGCGGCATGCTCTCGCAGGTAGGTTCCTGCGCCCGTCGCCTCGGCGGCCGCAAAATCTTCCTGGTGAGCGATCAGGGACTCTTCAACGCGGGGTGGGTGGACCAGGTCATGAAGAGCCTCATGGAAGCGGGGCTCGATTTTGTATATTATGATCACGTCAGCATCAACCCAAAGGACGTGGAGGTCGAGGAGGGGGCGCGCGAGTACCTGCGTCACGGGGCAGACGTCATCGTGGGACTTGGCGGCGGAAGCGCCATGGACGCCGCCAAGGGGATCGCCATCCTCTCCACGAACGGCGGCAGGATACGCGACTTCGAGGGGACCGACCGCATCGTCCGGCCGCTCCCCCCCATGGTGCTCTGTCCGACCACCTGCGGCACCGGTTCCGATGTCTCCCAGTTCGCCATCATCAGCGATACGAAAAGGCGCTGTAAGCTGACCATCATGAGCCGTTGCGTGGCGCCGGACATAAGCCTCACCGATCCCGATACCTTGAAAACCCTCCCGCAGGAATATATATGCACCACGGCCACCGATGCGCTCAGCCACGCCCTCGAGGCCTTCTTCTCCATCGCCTCCACCACGCTCACCGACGTGCATGCCATCAAGGCGATACGCCTTTTGAAGGCAAGCCTGGTCCAGGCGGTGCGCGAGCAGACACCGGACGCCATGGAAAATCTCTCCCGGGCCAGCCTGCACGCGGGAATGGCGTTTTCCAACTCCCTGCTCGGCATCGTCCATGCCCTGGCCCACCCGATCGGCGGCTACTACAACGCCAACCACGGCAGCATCAACGCCGCGCTGCTTCCGGAGGTGATCCGCTACGACCTGCCGGTGGTTGCCGATAAACTGGGCGAATTGGCCTGGGGGTTCGGCAGCGATGTGAAGGGGGACGACGAGGCGGTGGGCGAGGTGGTGCAGGGGGAGGTGGAGTCGCTGCTGGAGGCGTGCGGCGCCCGGCGCAGCCTCAGGAGTCTCGGCGTGAAGCGCGAGGATCTTCCAGACCTGGCGCTGAAGGCGCTGGACGACGCCTGTCTGATCACCTCGCCGCGTCAGGCCGACGTAAAGGACCTGTTGACCATCCTGGAGAGGGCCTACTGATGAAGGAGATTCTGCGCACAACCGTCGACGAGGCGAACCTGGACCGTCTGCTCGGCCTGGAAAGCTCGAAGATCGGCTATTATGCCGAGGTGAAGCAGAAGATCCAGGAACTGGAGGCGGCCAACCTGGGACTCCGTTCCAAGACGCGCGAGCTCCAGGCGGTGTTCGATTCCATCGGCGACGGCGTGGCCATCTACGACGGCAACGGCTACGTCCAGCACCGAAACCACGTCTGCCCGAGCATGTTCCCGATGCAGACGCTGGTAGGCAGATCGTGCCGCGAGCTGTTTCACCCGGACCAGGAGACCTCTCCGGACTGCCCGGTGGAGCGTGCCCTGCAGGGGGAGAGCGTGCAAATCTCCTTCGCTTCCGCCGTAGCCGATATGGACACCAGGTATTTCGACGCCACCATTACCCCGATCGAGGACAACCACGGCAAGCACCGCGCCCTTTTGTTCCTGCGGGACGTCACCGAACGACGCTCGCAGGAACTCCACCTGGTGCAGGCGGAGAAAATGTCCAGCATCGGAATCCTGGCGGCGGGGGTGGCCCACGAGATCAACAACCCGCTCTCTTCCGTGGCCGGCTACGCGGAAGCGCTCCTGAGGCGCTTTCGCGACGAAGCATGGCTTTCCGAGGACGAGAGGATGCAGGTGTTCCGGAGATACCTGGAAGTCATCATGAAGGAAACCTACCGCTGCAAGGGGATCATCGACAGCCTGCTCAGCTTTTCCAGAAAATCGGACGGCTCCATAGGCCCCGTCGACCTGAATCGGGTGCTGCAGGAGGTGCTCGAACTGGTGCGCTACAAATCGCGCTACGAGCAGATCGAGATCACGGTTAACCTGCAGCACGACCTGCCGCCGGTGTTCGGCGACGACGCCGGGCTGCGACAGGTTTTCATGAACCTGCTTTTGAACGCGCACCAGGCGATCGCCGGGGCGGGGATGGTGGAGATAGCCACCTTCAGGGCGGGGGGGATGGGGGTGGTGCAGATCAAGGACAGCGGGTGCGGTATCGCCGCGCAGCAACTGGCCCAGATCTGGACCCCGTTCTTCACCACGAAAAACGTGGGGCAGGGGCTCGGTCTGGGGCTCGCCGTCACCTACAACATCATTCAGAGGCAGGGGGGAGAGATACAGGTGGAGAGTCAACAGGGAAAGGGTACGACATTTACCGTGAGGTTGCCGCTATGCCGGGATTAACAAAGGGAAAGGGTGCCAAACTGCTGATCGTCGAGGACGACAGGCCGCTCAGGGAGCTGCTCCAGATGGAGCTTACCCGCAGCGGCTACAAGGTGGAAGTGGCTATGGACGGTGAAGACGGTTTGCGCAAGTACCGCGAGGAGAACTTCAACGTGGTGCTGCTCGACGTCAAGATGCCCGGAATCGACGGCATCGAGACCCTGCGCCAGATGCGCGCGGAGACCATCATCCCGGAAATCATCATGTTTACCGGCCACGGCTCCATAGAGACGGCGGTGGAATGCATCAAGCACGGGGCCTACGACTATCTCACCAAGCCGGTGAAGCTGGACGAGCTGGAGATGGTGATCGACAAGGCCTACGAGAAAAACCGGCTCAGGCTGGAAAACATCAACCTGAGGCTGGAGGTGAGCAAGTTCGACAGCCACCGGATAGTGGGGCGCAGCCCGGCCCTCATGAAGGTGCTAGACGTCGTCAAGCGCTGGGGACCCGCCGAGGAACACGTCCTCATCTACGGGGAGAGCGGCACCGGCAAGGAACTGATCTCCCGGGCCGTGCACGACGCTAGCCCCCGGGCCGACAAGCCGTTCGTCACCGTCAACTGCGGCAGGCTCAACATCAACACCGCCGAGAGCGAGCTGTTCGGTCACACACAGGGGGCTTTCACCGGCGCCAACAAGGGGAGGGCCGGGCTTTTCGAGCTGGCCGATACCGGGACCCTGTTCATGGACGAGGTCTCCGAGACCCCGCTGGACGTCCAGGTCAAGTTGCTGCGCGTTCTGGAGACCGGCACCTTCCGGCGCATGGGGGGCAATCACGACATCAGCGTCGATGTCCGCTTCGTCTTCGCCTCCAACAAGAACCTGCAGGAGTGCGCCAACCGCGGCGAGTTCCGTGACGACCTCTTTCACCGGATCAACCTGCTCCCGATCAACCTCCCCCCCCTGAGGGAGCGCCCGGAGGATATCATCCCGCTCGCCTACTTCTTCATGAAGTCGCCAAACGGCGGGGGAAACGAAAACTGGGAGATCACCGAGGAGGCAATGGCCGCCCTGACCGCCTACAGCTGGCCCGGCAACGTGCGCGAGCTGCGCAACACCATACGCCGCGCCTGCATCCTTGCGACCGACTCGCAGATCACCTCCGAGCTGCTCCCGTTCGCACCCGCCAAGCAGTTCCCGCCCCGGGTCGCCACCCCCTCGATACCGAGCCAGCTTCCGCTCTGGGTCATAGAACGGGACCACATTGAGAAGATCCTGGAACAGGTGGAGGGGAACAAGAGCCGGGCGGCGAAGATCCTGGAGATCGACCGCAAGACCCTCTATACCAAGCTGGAGCGCTACGGACTCGACGCGCAGGCGGCGCCCGCCGGGAAGGCGGCGCTATGAAGCTGGTGGATCCGTTCGGCAGGAAAATCAACTATCTGCGCCTCTCCGTGACGGACCGCTGCAACATGCGCTGCAGTTACTGCATGCCGGAGCACGGGGTCGATAAGCTTCATCATCAGGAGGTGCTGAGCTACGAGGAACTGCACCGGATCGCCCGGGCGGCGGTCAGGCTGGGTGTCCGGAAAATCCGGGTGACCGGCGGAGAGCCGCTGGTGCGAAAGGGGATCGTGCCGTTTCTCGCCGGGCTTTCGGCCATTCCCGGCCTGCAGCAGTTGGTCCTCACCAGCAACGGGGTGCTCCTGGAGGAGATGGCGGACGATCTGCGGGCGGCGGGGGTGCAGCGCCTGAACATAAGCCTCGATTCGCTCGATCCGGTCAGGTTCGGCCAGATCACCAGGGTGGGCGATCTGAAGCGGGTTCTGGCCGGAATCGCCGCGGCCGACCGGGCCGGCTTCCCCGTGAAGATCAACATGGTCGTGATGCGGGGGGTGAATGACGCCGAGGTAGAGGCCATCGCCTCCCTCGCCATCGACAGGCCTTACACGGTCCGCTTCATAGAATACATGCCTTCCTCGCGGGAGGAGCGCTGGCAGTCGCTTGTGCTTTCCGGCCGGGAGATCTTGGACAGGCTCTCGGCCAAGTTCCCGCTTCTGCCGATAGGCCGAAGCGAATTGGCCGGCCCCGCCAAGGAGTACCGGATCGCAGGCGCGGCGGGGACCCTCGGCATCATCACCCCCGTCACCGGGCATTTCTGCGGCGATTGTAACCGGATCAGGGTGACCTCGACCGGCCTGGCCAAGGGGTGTCTTTTCTCCGACAACAAGCTGGATTTGAAGCCCTTCCTGGGCGAGGACGACGCGGATCTTCTTGAGGAGGCCCTGTTGAGGATAGTCGCCGGCAAGCCGGGAAGGCACGAGATGTCCGCCCTAAGCGCCAACCACACGCCCTTCGCCATGTCGGCGATAGGGGGGTAGTTTTTTCCCATAAGGAGAGTTTTATGACGGCACGCATCGTCGACGTCTGCGTCAGCGCGTCGAAAGGCGAGCGCAAGACGCCGGTCGCATCGGTGGAATTGCGGGTGAATCACGGTATCGAAGGGGACGCCCACGCCGGGGAATGGCACCGGCAGGTAAGCCTGCTCGCGGTGGAGAGCATCCGCAAGATGCAGGCCCTGGGGCTTTCAGTCGGAAACGGCGATTTCGCGGAGAATTTCACCACCGAAGGGATCGAGCTCTACACGCTGCCGGTAGGGACGCGGCTGGAGATCGGGGACACGCTGCTGGAGGTGACCCAGATAGGGAAGGAGTGTCACACGCGCTGCGCCATCTTCTATCAGGCGGGGGACTGCGTGATGCCGAAAGAGGGGATTTTCGTCAAGGTACTGAAGGGCGGAACCGTGGCGGCGGGAGCCGAAATCAACCGTATCGAGCCTTAGCGGGGAAGATCGATCTCTCTCAGGAGCCGGCTCCGTTGCTGAAGATCGGGCGCGTTTTTCCGTTTGTTGCAATTCTCCACACTTTTGCGCCCCAAGGCCCCGCTCGAAGGGGTGCTTCCCGTTTTCCTCGCCGCTACTCTCCTGATTCCGTTGATTTTTGCGGCATTTTCACCATTAGTTTTTTGTTATCTGGGGGATATTTACCCAGTGTAGAGAAATTCCACGGTATTTCGGGCCGTTTTGGAGTGCGGCGCCTAGTTTTTTTTTACCTCTCTTCTCCTCCCACTTCGGGGGCGGGGACGGTTTAGAGGATGGTTTAGACCTTAACTTAATAACTTAATGGCAGTGGGGGGGCGTTTGGAGCTATGATGGTGGAAGTTGAATAACCAAAAGGATGATCGGTATGGCAGGATCAAATTTGGCTGAAACGCTCCGGCTCGCCGGGCTGCGCCCCCCGAGGACGCTGACCATTGCCGTGACCGGCGCCTGTAACCAGCGTTGCGGTCACTGCTGGCTCTCGGCGGACGGGTCCGACCCGATCCGCCACGTTCCGGTCGGGACGCTGCGCAGGTTGATCGGTGAGTTCGCCGCACTTGGGGGTGCGGGGGTGCGCCTGACCGGGGGGGAGCCGCTTTGCCACCCGGACTGGCTGGACCTGATACGTTTCGCCGTCGGCGCCGGATTCGGCGCCGTTTCGCTGCAGACCAACGGTACGCTTTTTAATGATGCCGGCGCGGCGGCCATGGCGGAACTGGATTTCCCGGGACTCGGCATCCAGATAAGTCTGGACGGAGCGACCTCCGCGACCCACGACCTGGTCCGGGGGGCGGGGGCCTTCGACTGCGCCGTGCGGGGGATGCGCCGGCTGGTCCGGGAAGGGCTGGGTCCGCGCATCTCGATTTTCTGCACCGAGATGCGGCACAACCTGGAGGAGATTCCGGACCTCCTGGCGCTTGCGGAGGATTTGGGGGTGGCCTCCGTCACTACCGGGACCATGGTTCTCTGCGGGCGGGCCGCCGAGGAATCGCCGGTCGCGGCGCCCGAGCCTGCCCGGTACCTGCGCCTCTTGGAGCGCTATCGTGCCGACCCGGAATTCAGGAGACTGTACGAGAAGTTGGGGAGGGTGGCGGCGCTGGAATGGAGCTGCGGCGACACCCCGCGCGGGGAAGCCTGCACCTTCGTGGAAAACCCGTACCTGACCTCGGGGGGGATACTCTATCCCTGCGTTCTTTGTCATGCCGAGCCGTATGCCGTCACCGGGCTCTTCGGGAAAAGTCTGGGCGACGCCTTTGCGCAAGGGGCGCCGCTTTGGTCGAAGCTGCTCCAGGCGAGTAAGCTTCGGTCGCAGGAGATCGCCAAGTGCCAGGCGTGTCCGGAGCTTCTGACCTGTGCCGGCGGATGTCTCGGGCGGGCCTGGGGGAGTTTCGGCGACGTCATGGCGGCCGACGACCGTTGCGAGATAAGACGGGCGGTGCGCGACTGGAGTCGGAAGTAACGACCTTTGATTTGGCCTTCCTGTCTGTATCGTTCCCACGCTCCAGCGTGGGAACGCAGCCTTTGGCCTTCCTGCCTCTTCCTGACGCGGTGTTTACTAAAAATCAAAACACGATGCTGCTACGGTAATTTTTTTTCCACGAACGGCAGTTTGTTCGGTTCCTCGCCTTTCAACACGCCACCATTTCCCTTGCCGCAAGCCAAAATTGAACGGGGCGATTTTCCTCACTGTGGAAATACGCCATAGCTCTGGTGGGCGCAGAATCGACTTTGCCCCGGAAATTGTTACATAATTCCCCGCTTCGCCTTCCTTGCCGCTTTGCCGAGATACCCTAAAACGCCGTGTTTACACGTTTATAAACCAATGTTACGTTTTGGCATTGCCTTTGCTATAGGGTAGACATGCGGTTGCACGAAGTCTCGTAGTGGCTTTAAACAGGTTGAAGGTCTTTCTCTCTTAAATTTCGTATAACAATTTTTTAAGAGGTTGAGGCTGCTGCAGTAAATGGTTGCAAATGTCGCAATGTTGGTTAGTTTTTTTGCTGAAGCGGAAGTGAAGGAAAAAACACACACCTAAAAGGAGGTAGTACCCATGTCACACAACAAAGACGTAAAACGCACCCTCAAGAACGAAAGGCTCGAGTACCCGATCAAGATGATGCACGCATATCCTTCCGTGAACGTCGGCTGGGGTGCACATACCATGGTTGGCAACGACGCCAAGGCACTCGGCATGACGAACGCACTGATCGTCACTACCGGCCTGCGCGGTACCGGCATCGTCGAGACTATCCAGGGTGTATTGAAGGCCGCCGGTGTTGCTTCCGAGGTGTTCGACAAGGTTACTCCCAACCCTAAAGACTTTGAAGTTATGGCCGGCGCCAAGGTGTTGGCGGCAGGCAAGTTCGACGGCATCATCAGCCTCGGCGGCGGTTCCTCGCACGACGCATGTAAGGCTATCAAACTGGTTCACAGCCACGACGGTCAGGATGTCAGAAGCTTCGAAGGCGCTTTCAAGGCGACCAAGGCGAACACGATTCCCCAGCTCGCCATCAACACGACTTCGGGTACCGGTTCCGAGATTTCCTGCTTCTCGATCATCAACCACACCGAGAAGAAGTACAAGATGGCTCTTTTCGATCCCAACTGCACCCCGAGCAAATCCATCAACGACCCGTTGATTCACCAGTGCATGCCTGGCGACCTGGCCGGCTACACCGGCATGGACGCCCTTGCTCACGGCGTTGAAGCAATCACTTCCCGTCTTGGCGTCGTCTCCGCTTACGGCCCCGGCCTGAGCGCGATCTCCCTGATCTTCCAGAACCTGCGTCAGTCGGCATGCAACAGGAACAACGACAAAGCAGTCGAGGCGATGGTCTGGGCCGAAATGGCAGCAGCATACAGCTTCAACAGCGCCGGTCTCGGCCTGATTCACAGTATGGCTCACGCCCTGGGCGGCATGTACGACGCTCCCCACGGTCTGTGCAACGCCATCGGCCTCGGCCCGGTCATGAAATTCAACCTCCCGGCCTGCCCGGAGCGCTTCAGGCTGATGGCTCAGGCTGCCGGTATCGACACCAACGGCATGTCCGACATGAAAGCCGGCGAGTCCTTCATCGAGGCTTGCCTCCAGCTGAAAGCCGACCTCGGCATCACCAAGACCTTCAGGGATCTCGGTCTGCTGGAAAAAGACATCGAGGGGCTGTCACGCTTCTCCGTGAACGATATCTGCACCGAAGGCAACCCGACCGACACCGGTCTGCAGGACATGATCGGCATCTTCAACCAGTGCATGTAATTTTCACCTGATTCAAGTTTTGCCTTTGTAACATCATGACGCCGGCCCCGATGGGAGATTCCCTCACCGGGAGCCGGCGCCATACTTTCCGCCCGTCGGTTTGTTCATTTACTCTCCTTCTCCCCCCGCGCCTGCGCCGGGGCTGAGGGAGCCTGCTCGAAGGGGGCAGGGGGCTCGCGAAACGCTCCGGCTCAGGATCCGCGCTAATGAATTATTTGTTGAAGGACCGCCAGGGTCCCGAAAAACGTTGAAAGTTTTCTCGCCGAGGCGCAAGGTTTGCAGAGAAAGAGAGCGCAGCGGCAGTTCGCCGGCTCTCTCCTTTGCAGGCGGGATAGGCGCTGCCGTCAAAGTTGAAAATAATCCTGCAGGAACGGCGTTTCCGCCTGATACACGCCGCGGCTATCGCGGCAAGAATGCCGCTCCTGCGGAAAACCAATAGATACGAGGCCGTCATGATTACCGAACAAGGGGTTAAGGACTTTCTGCACCAAGGTGGATACATCGCCGACGACGCCATCGCCACCGCCGTTTTCCTGGCACTCCGCATGGAGAAGCCGATTCTGATCGAGGGCCCTCCGGGGGTCGGGAAGACCGGACTTGCCAAGGCGCTCTCCTCCTCCCTGGATTTCCCCCTGGTCAGGCTCCAGTGCTACGAAGGGATCGACGAGGGGAAGGCGCTTTACGACTGGGAGTACGGCAAGCAGTTGCTCTACACCCAACTGCTGCGTACCCAGTTGGACGGCTACCTTTCCGTATCGGCCGACCTGCGTGAGGCGGTGGAGCGCCTTTCAGCCGAGGAGAGCCTCTTTTTCTCCGAGAATTTCCTGGTTCAGCGCCCGATTCTGCGCAGTTTCCTGTCAGAGAAACGCTCGCTGCTCCTGATCGACGAGATCGACCGCTCGGACGACGAGTTCGAGGCTCTGCTCCTCGAGTGCCTGAGCGACTTCCAGGTCTCGATACCGGAGCTGGGGGTGATCGCGGCGAAGCGCAAGCCGCTCACCATCCTGACCAGTAACGGCACGCGCATGATCTCCGACGCGCTGCGCCGGCGCTGCCTGTACCTCTATATCGGCTATCCGGAGCTGGAGCGGGAGGTGGCGATCGTCCGGGTGAAATACCCCGATCTCTGCGAGGGACTCGCGCGCCAGATGGTGGAATTCCTCAGGAAGGCCCGTGAACTGAACCTGCGCAAACCGCCGAGTGTCTCCGAGGCCCTCGACTGGGCCCAGGTTCTTTCTATCCTGAAGGCGACGCAGCTTACCGCCGAACTGGTCGCCAACACGGTGGGGGTGATCGCCAAACACCAGACCGACCTGCAGAAGGTAACGGACCTGGCCGTGCAGGAATTGAGCTAGCCATGGAACGGATAATCGTGCGTTTTGTTGCCGCGCTGCGCGAAAGCGGCATCCGCGTCTCGCCGGGGGAGAGCCTGGACGCGGTCCAGGCCCTGTCCATGGCGGGGATCGAGGGACGCAGGTCGTCACGGCAGTTGCTGCGTCTGACCCTGGTGAAGAACGTCAACGACATCCCGGTCTTCGACGCGGTCTTCAACCGCTTTTTCAACCGCTTCCAGTTCGACGATCCGGAGATCGACGTCCCCGCGCTCATGGACGCCGCCATCATCGACATGGAGGGGGAGTTCAACTACCTGGACGTGCGCCCGGACGACGACCACGACGAGGGCCCGCTGCTGAAACTCGACAGCGAGATCGACCCGGAAGATCTGCGCGATCTGAAAAGCCTGACCGAGATCGATCCGGACGACTCGGACGGCAACGAGATCGTCGTGCAGATGAAGGGTTACCGCGGCAAGGCGAAGGCTCCCCGCCCCTCGCGGCGCTACACGCAGAATCCGCTCACCATCGAGCTCGGCAAGGGGAACGCCGTCGACAGGGGTATCACCTTCACGGCCGAAGAGCAGGCCGCCATGCAGGAAGTGGTTTCCCGCATGATGCTCCGGCTGCGCAAGGACATGCGGCGCATGAAGAACGACCAGAACCGCGGCAAGCTCCACGTCATCAAGACCATCCAGAAGAACTACCGCCACGATATGGTCCCGTTCCAGGTGGCGCTGCGCCGCAAGCGGCGGGAAAAACCGCGCCTGATCGTCCTTTGCGACGTCAGTTTTTCCGTGAGTCATGCCTCCCGCTTCATGTTGTTGCTGCTGCACACCCTGCATAACCAGTTGCTGGACGTGCGCAGTTTCATTTTCAACCGTGAACTGGCGGAGATCACCGAGATGCTCGCCAACATGCCGGTCAACGACCTGATGCAGACCATTGACCGGGGGGATATCGTCGATCTGGATGAAAACAGCAGTTTCGGGCAGGTTTTCCTGGATTTCAAGAAGAAGTATCTGGAAAACGTGCGGGGGAGACCGGCCTTCATCATCCTGGGGGACGCGCGAAACAACTACACCGAGACGAACGACTGGGTGCTGGACGAGATCCGCGAAAAGGCCCGCTACATGCTCTGGCTCACCCCGGAAGAACGTGATACCTGGCGTCGCGGCGATTGCATGATGGAAACCTACGGTGCCTACTGCGACAGGGTGGAAGTGGTGAAAACGGTGGAGGACCTGAGCCAGGTGGTCGAAGACCTGCTGCGGGACATATATGCCGATCAGGCGCATCCGCTGGATAGAAAACTTCTGCGGGAAGCCAAGGCGGCGGAAAGCTACGATTACCAGGATTATTACACCCGCGGCGCAACCGGCGGGGGGGAGTCGGGTTTCGACCCCGGCGGGCGCAGTCATTGGTGACAAGGTAACGGTCTCAGCCTCCATTCAGGGTGCTGTCCCCCGGAACTACAAGAAGATGATTCGGTGAATTACCTTGAAAAAACCTCGCGTAAATCGCGCCCACCAGATCGAGTTGGAGACCAAGATCGAGGAACTGGGCAAGTTCCAGGAGGAACTGGAGACCTCAAGGAACAAATACGCCCTGCTCTACGACTTCGCCCCGGTGGGGTACTTCACCTTCAACCGCGACGGGGTAATCCAGACGGTCAACCTGACCGGGTTGCGCCTTTTGGGTCTGGAGCGGCCAAGCGTGGTGGGGCGGCGTTTCGAGGACCTGGTCGCCGGGGACGACCGATTCGTTTTCGTGAACTACCTGTCCAGCGTGTTCCTCAGCCAGGGCAAGAAGACCTGCCGCCTGGGGCTCGCGCAGCGGGACAAGCAGCCGCTTTATGTGAGAATCGAGGCGATGGTGACGGAGTCGGGGGAAGAATGCCTGGCCGTGCTGGTCGATATCACCGAGAAGAAGCTGGCGGAGCGCGCCCTGTCCGAGAGCGAATACAACCTGGCCAAGGCGCAGTCCATGACCCACGTTGGTTCCTGGAGCTTCGACCCGCGCAGCGCCGAGGTGAAGGCCTCGGACGAGTTGCTGCGCATCATGCATCTCAGACGGGAGGAGGCCACCCAGGAATCCTTTGCGGGCGTGGTGCACCCGGAGGACCGGGATAAGGTCATAGCCCACCTGCGTCTGGGCATCGAGCATGGCAAGAACTACGAGATCGAGCACCGCCTGCAGTTTCGCGACGGCAGTTGCCGGTGGGTATATTCCATAGTCGAGCCGTCGGTGAACGGCGCCGGCCAGGTGGTGCGGCTCTACGGCACCACGCAGGACATCACCGAACGAAAACGCGCCGAGGTCGAGCTGAGCAACAAGACCAGCGAGTTGCAGGCCATATTCGATTCGATCAGCGACGGCATCATGGTCTACGATCACGAAGGGCGTCTGCAGCACCATAACCAGATCAGCCCCGACCTGTTGCCGGGGGCCATCGAGCGGGGGAAGCAGTGTCGGGATATCTTCCATGCCGAACCCCCCGGTCCGCCTCACCAGTGCCCTGTCGAGCTCGCGCTGCGCGGCGAGCGAGTGGAAACCTCGCTGGTATATATCAGGGAAGGGCGGAAAACCCTGTACCTGGACGTGACCGCTACTCCCATCAAGGACACCTTGGGCAAGAACCGGGCGCTGGTGTTTCTGCGGGACGTCTCCGAGAAGCGCCTGCAGGAAATGCACCTGATCCAGACCGAGAAGATGTCGAGCATAGGCGTACTATCCACCGGCATCGCGCACGAGATCAACAACCCGCTGGCGTCCGTCGCCGGATGCGCCGAGGGACTGCTGCGGCGCTTCAAGGACACGCCGGGGCTTGCCGACGACGCGAGGCTCGACGTCTTTCCCAACTACCTGCAGGTAATCGTGCGCGAAAGCTATCGCTGCAAGGGGATCATCGACAACCTGCTCAGTTTCGGCAGGAAGTCCGACGGTCTCTCCCTCAACGTGGACCTGAACAGGATCCTGCAGGAGATCATCGAGCTGATCAGCCACCAGCCCAACTACCGCCAGGTGCAGCTCCGCGCCAACCTCAAGGAGGGGCTCCCCTGCGTGCACGGCGACCCCTCCGCATTGCGCCAGGTCTGCATGAATCTGCTGATCAACGCCCACCAGGCCATCACCGGGGACGGAGTGGTCGTGTTAGAGACCGCTTGCCCCTGGGGAGACATGATCTCCATCACCATCCGCGACAGCGGTTGCGGCATTTCCCCGGATAACCTGGACCGGATCTGGGACCCGTTCTTCACCACCAAGGAGGCGGGCAAGGGGATAGGCCTGGGGCTGGCTCTAAGCTACAGCATCGTCAAGCGTCATCACGGCGAGATCCAGGTGAAGAGCAAGCTGGGAGAAGGGACCGAGTTCACCGTACTGCTGCCGGTAAGCAGGAAGTAAGGCAAATGCTATAGGTTGAACCGAAGGGCTTTTTACCCTTATCTTGAAAATGGAGGACTGAAATGAGTTGCGACAGCGAAAATCACCAGATGCATATGTGTGTTCTCAAGAGGCAGGGGCTGGACGACTGCATCAAGAGCTTTTCCGACAACCCCACCGTCGAGTGCAGAAGTTGCGGCGCCAAGGCGAACAGCTCTAAAAACCTCTGCGCCGCCCATCTGGTGGAGGACACGGCGCCCAGCGTGGAAGGCGGTCACGGCAGTGTGAGCCTTGAGGATATCGGCAAGCCTCACTAAGGAGAGGAGCGACCCCTGAAAGGGAGAAGCGGCAACCGCTGAGGGTACTCGCGAGGAGAAGGGATGATCCGTATGCTACGTGCGCCGGGCAGGTATGTCCAGGGAGCCGGCGCCATCAAGGAAATAGGTCGTCACGCGGCGCAGCTCGGCAAATCCGCCCTGCTGGTCGGCGGTAAAACCGCGCTTTCATTATGTGGCGGAGAGATAGCCGCCCACCTTGCGGAAAAGGGGATCTCCTGCCATGAGGAGTGTTTCGGGGGCGTATCCTCCCGCTGGGAGATAACGCGCCTGGCCGAGGCGGCGCGATTGCGAGGTGCGGATCTGGTCATAGCGCTGGGTGGCGGTGCCGCGATCGACGCGGGCAAGGCGGTATCCCACGAACTGAAGGCTCCTGTCATCGTAGTGCCCACCATCATTGCCACCGATGCCCCCTGCTCCGCCTTGTCCGTCATCTATACCGAGGAGGGTGCCTTCGAGAGCTACCTGCATCTCTCCCGGAACCCGGATTGCATCCTGGTCGACACGGCCCTGGTGGCGCAGGCCCCGGCGAGGTACCTGGTCGCGGGCATGGGTGACGCCTTGTCCACCTGCTGGGAATCCGACACCTGCGCCAGAAGCGGCAGTCCCAATCCCTTTACCGGGGGTGCGAGGCAGACGTTGGCTGTGGGGGCGGTTGCGAGGACATGCCTTGAGACACTTCTTGAACTCGGTCTTCAGGCAAAGATCGATGTCGAGAATAAGACCGTTACACCCGCTCTGGAATCCGTGGTCGAGGCGAACGTTCTCTTGAGCGGTCTCACCTCGGAAAACGGCGGCCATGCCGGCGGACACTCCATCCACAACGGCCTGACCCTGCTGGAGGCCACCAGGTCCGCGCTTCACGGCGAGAAGGTTGCCTTCGGCGTCCTGGCCCAACTGGTTCTGGAGCGGCGTCCGGCAAAGGATATCAGGGATCTGCTGGGGTTCTGCGCCTCGGTGGGACTGCCGATTTGTCTTGCCGATATCGGCCTGACGGCCCCGACCCCTGAGGATATCAGGAAGGCCTCTGAAGCGGCGACCGCGGAGGGAGAGACCATTCACGCCACCTGGTTTCCCGTCACGGCGCCCATGGTCGAGGCCGCCATCTGGACCGCGGATGCGCTTGGTAGGGAGTACAGGAAGACAGGCGGTTAATCAAAACATCAGCAGATGCAGCACCCCGCGCAGCAGGATGCCGAAGGCGGCGCCGGCTATGGCCGGGCGCACCACGGAACCGCAACGGGTGCCGGCCGAGACCAGTACGGCGACGCCTACTATGTCGCAGGGATTGGTGAGAAAGCCGGCCATCCGGTTCAGCTCGACGGTGGTGATGGCCCCCTCCTGCAGCAGGTTGAGCGTTACCCCCATCATGGCGGTCCCGCCCGCCAGGTATTTGGTGGCCAGAGGCAGCACCGCCACCGCGGGAAAGCCGATCAGGCCGAAGAGCGGCGTCAAGGCGGTCTCCAGCAGGGCGATGGCGCCGACCGCCTTGAGGATGTTCACCAGGAAGATGGCCAGGATCAGGATCGGTATGGCGCCGATTATCACCTGCACCGCCTCCTGACCCCCCAGGATCATCAGGTTGAGAGCACTGCTTTTCCTGCCGCCGGTAGCAGCGCCGGCCATCTGCTCCCCGGCATCGCCGTCTCTTGGCACCGAGCGGGCCAGCAGGTAGTAGGTCAGCGCCGCAGCGGCGAGTCCCCCCACCAGCGAGGTCATCAGGATGGCGCCGATGTCGAGGCCTACTGCGGCCATGGGGAATACCACGTTGGCCTGGGACATGGTGAAGACCATAGCCAGGGTGGCCGCTATGGCGCGCCTGGGCGTGCCGTCCTTTTCCATGATGGACAAGGTGGCGACCGGAGCGGCGAAGCTGACCAGGAGCAACTGCAGCATGGCGAAAGCCCCGGCCCCGGGGATTCCGAAAATCCGCAACACCGGCCGCAATACGCGGGCCACCAGGGCAAGCAGGCCGCGCGCCTCGACCAGCTTCATCAAGGCCATCATGACCACCAGCACCGGCAGCAGCGTATAAAGCGCCAGATCCAGGCCCGACTTTCCCGACAACAGTATTATCTTTACCGCCTCTTCCATCCCGTTGTCACTCCATCCGTCCCGCTAAAACCCATGACTTGAAGCTCAAGAGCTTCCCATGCGCCGTTAAAAGATGTGGGAATATACAACCAAATTCGGTTTATTGCCAGAAAGATGCAACGACAGGCGGGTCGGAGAGGAGCAAGAAAATACGATGCAAAAGGCCTGAAGCGCTACGGCGCGCAAGCGGAGGCTGGGACAGGGATGAACTTGCGGTGGTTTGGACAGGGGTTATCGCCCGTCATCCCCCCGTTGTCTTTTGCAGGCTCTGCTGCGTGAAATACCTCGCCACAATCAGCGTGTGCATGCTGAAACCAAGCTCCATGGGGCGGTCGATGAGCAGCACCTCCTGGGTCTCCTCAGAACTGAACGGCTTCAGGACCCTCAACGGGTGCGGCGCCGCCAGGCCGAAGATCACCAGGGTGCCGTCCAACCCGTTCATGACGTCGAATAGGGACAGCTCGCCGGCCTCTATCTCGATGCCGGTCTCCTCCAGCAGCTCCCGTTTGCCTCCTTGCTGCCAGCTCTCCCCCATGTCTATGAACCCTCCGGGGAGGGTGAGCGTCCCTTTTTGCGGCTCGATATTCCTCCTGACCCCGACGAGCCCCCCGGCTACCGGCACCAGTACCACGACTACGGGCAGAGGATTCAGGTAGCTTCTGTTGCCGCAGGCGGGACAGTCTCTGGGCCAAAGCGACTGGGACGGATACTTTGTCCCACAATAGGAGCAATAACTGTTCTTCTGTTGCATGGTTTCCCCTTTTTCTTGCGCGATACGCGCCGCCGCTGATGCGGAGTATCCACCCGGGTCAAGGGGGATTCGAATTCAATTCCGGTCAGGTCGTGTCAAATTCCCCCCACCCCCCTGTCAAAGGTGGAAGTCAAGAGGGTTTGTTCAAGCGGCCAACGGAAAAACGTCACGATCGGCGATTTTTTCCGCCTCCTGACGCATCATATTCCCTCTTGCTCCTCATGTAGACCAAATTTCTCATAACAATAGTTTATTTGTCTGTAGACAATATCCCCGTTGTGGAGAAAAGCGTCAATCGCCCCGTTGGCCGGAATGCTCCGGCTCCTGCCGGTTGTCCCATTTCTCCACATTTTCGCCGCGCTCTTAAAGGAACCGACCGGAGGAGCCTGCCAAAAACCTTGTATAAATCGGCGTTTTAAAAACTTGGCACCGGCGTTGCAATGAAACGTATACCAACGCCGCACGATATCGAGGCGGCAAAACAGACACAAAAAGGAGAAGCAAAATGGAAACCAAGATCGAAGCAGTGGAAGTATGCGTTGAGGAGCCTTGCATCATCGAAGAAATCAATGTCGAAGAGCTGGCGATAGACGGCATCTGCGGGGTTTACTAGGATGGCTGCGGCAGGCATAGCGCTCCATCCCGCCTGCCGCGTTCGGCGTGAGGGGTTCGGCCTCCTGTTTTACGATTTAAGGGGGCCGCGCCTACTCTTCGCTGAAACCGGCGCATTGATTCCGGTAGATTTCTTCGGGACCGCAAGGGGCAGGGACGAACTCCCAGAGGGAGTGTCGGATGGACAGAAGACGGTGTTGCGGAAATTCATCGCGCAACTTCTAGAAAAAGGATTCCTTCGTGAGCAATAAATATGTCGAGAAGGGGCTAAGATCCCCGGTAAATCTGACCTGGGAAGTCTCGCTGGCCTGCAACCTCCGTTGCACGACCTGCCTCTCTTCTTCGGGGGAGCCGGCCCAGGGCGAACTGACCACTGCCGAGGCGCTCGACCTGGTCGAGCAGGTGCACCAGGCAGGGGTTTTCCAGATCAACTTCGGCGGCGGCGAGCCGTTCATGCGCCCCGACTTCGACCAGATCCTCGCGGCGTGCCATACCCGCGGGATCATGACCTGCATCTCCACCAACGGCACCCTGATCGACGCGGAGCGCGTGGCCAGTCTCTCGAAGAGCAGGGGACTGGTGGCGATCCAGGTGAGCCTGGACGGCGCCCGCCCGGAAACCTGCGACGCGATCCGCGGCAACGGGGTCTTCAACCGGGCCATCGACGCGGTGAAGCTCCTCGCGGCGACTTCCATACCCACCAGCATCAACACGGTTCTCACCACCCAGAACGCCAGCGAGATCCCGGCCATGTACGAACTGGCCAGATCCTTGAGCGTGTCGCTCAGGGTGAGTCGCTTCCGTCCTTCGGGAAGGGGTGCCGACAACTGGGAGAGCCTCCGTCCCACGGCGACCCAGTTGATCGAGTTTTCCGACTGGCTGGCCGAAAGCGGAGACGTCAGGACCGGCGACAGCTTCTTCTCGCTCACCTCGCAGGAGCGCCAGGGGCTGGGGCTGAACCTCTGCGGCGCGGCTAAACTCACCTGCTGCGTGGGACCTACCGGCAACATGTATCCCTGCGCCTTCCTGCAGACCGACCGCTTCCATGCCGGATCGCTGCGCGAGCAGAGCTTCCAGGAGATCTGGGACGGTTCCGAGATCTACGAATCCTTCAGGAGCCTCAGGATCCATTCCTGCGAGGACTGCAAGCGCTTCGACCAGTGTCACGGCGGCTGTCCGGCGGTGGCGTGGCATCTGAAAAACGACCTTAACGGCGGGGACCCCGAATGTCTGGAGCGCTGCGTTACTTCCATCGCCGACACGGCGAGAAACGCGGCGGCCGCCTGATTGCAATTTAATGCCTCCCCTTCCCGAAAGGGAAGGGGAGGGTGTGAAAACCCACTAAAATCGCTGCACCCGTCCCCCCTGACCAGAGGCGGAGATCAAACTCTAGGAGCTACTACCATGATGTTTCCGAACCTGTTTTCACCCCTTAAGCTCGGCACCGTCGAGGTTAAGAACCGCATATCGTTCCAGCCGCACCTGACCAACTTCGCGGTGAACACACTTCCCAGCGAGCGCCAGATGTACTACTGGGGCGAGCGCGCCAAGGGCGGGGCAGGCCTCATCATCACCGAAGAGATGAGCGTGCATCCGACGGATATGGCCTACGAGAAGCTGATCGACGTCTATCATCCCGAGGTGATCCCCGGCTTTCGCAAGATCACCGACTACGTGCACCAGTTCGATTCCAAGATCTTCGCCCAGTTGAATCATAACGGTCAGCAGTGCGACGGCGCCATTTCCAGGCTTCCGGTCTGGGCTCCCTCGCCGATGCCGGACGTACTGTTCCGGGAGACGCCGAAGGAGATGGAGCCGGAGGACATCGAGGAGGTGGCCCGCTACTTCGCCAAGAGCGCCATCCACGCCAGGGAAGGGGGCTTCGACGGGATCGAGCTGCAGTTCGGCCATTCCAGCCTGTCGCGCCAGTTCCTCTCGCCGCTTACCAACTTCCGGACCGACGAGTACGGCGGCTCCCTGGAAAACCGGATGCGCGCCCCGCTCAAGTTCATCAGCGCCGTGCGCCGCGCCGTGGGGAACGACTTCACCCTGGGCATCAGGATGTGCGCCGACGAGATGATCCCGGGTGGACTCGACCTGGGCCAGGTCCAGGAGATCTGCGCCCTCTTCGAGGCGAGCGGACTGATCGACTTCATGGACCTCTCCATCGCAACCTTCTACAACCTCTACCTGGTGGAAGGTTCGATGCACACCCCGCTCGGCTACACCATCCCTCTCGCCGCGGGCATCCGCGAGAAGATCAAGCTGCCGGTATTTTGCACCGGCAGGATCAACGATCCGGTCATGGCCGAGAAGGTGCTGGCCGCAGGCCAGGCCGACATGATCGGCATGTGCCGCGCCCTGATCTGCGACCCCTTCATGCCGAAGAAGGCCCTGGAAGGGAGGCTGGAAGACATCCGCTACTGCATCGGCGACAACCAGGGGTGCATCGGCCGCATGGGGGTGAACAAGTCCCTGGGCTGCATCCAGAACCCGGCGGTAGGCCAGGAGAAGCATTGGGGTGAGGGTACCCTGGAGCAGGCAAGCGTAAAGAAAAAGGTGACCATCATCGGCGGCGGCCCGGGAGGCATGTGGGCTGCCAAGATGGCCGGGCGCCGCGGTCACCAGGTCGATCTCTACGATCGCAACGAGACCCTGGGCGGGCAGGTGCTGACCGCCATGAAGGGAGCGGGGCGCGACGAGTTCGGCGTCATCATCAGAAACGAGAAGGGGCAGGTGGATAAGGCCGGCGTCGCTGTACACCTGGAGAGCGAGCTCAACTGCGAAGAGGTGCTCGCCCAGCATCCGGACGTGGTGATCGTCGCCACCGGAAGCACACCCAAGTCCCACCCGGTGGGAGGATCGGACGGCCCGGCAGTCTACAACGTCTGGCAGGTGTTGAACGGCGAGGTGGAGATGGGGGAGAATGTCTGCGTCATCGACTACGACGGCCACCATCGCGCCTCCGCGACGGTCGAGTTCCTGGCCAACCTGGGGAAGAAGGTGCACGTGATCACCCCGAGCCTCTTTATCGGGGCGGAACTGGGACCTACCCAGGACCTCTACCTGACACGCCAGCGGCTCCTGCAAAAAGGGGTCACCCTCACCCCGGACATCGCGGTGATGGAGGTTTCGGGCGAGGCCGGCGCCAAGGTGGTCAAGGGGTTCAACGTCTACTCCAACGCCTGGGACGAGTGGGGTCCTTTCGACGCCCTGGTGCTCGCCATGGGGCAGAAGGCGGACGACGACCTGTACCAGTCGCTGAAAGGCAAGGTGCCCGAGCTGTACCGGATAGGCGACAGCGTCGCTCCCCGTAAGGTCGACATGGCCATCTGGGAAGGGCACCGGGTCGGGAGGGAGATCTGATGGCGCAGCAAGGCAAGATCCTTGTTTTTGTCGACCTCCCGGAGGGGGCGCTTGACGAAACCGGCAGGGGGCTCCTCTCCTACGGGGCGCGCCTCTCGGCCATAGTCGGCTCCCCCTGGGGCGTGGTGGTACCCGTCGCCCCCGACCAGGAGGCCCGGGCCGATTTCGCGCGCTTCGGCACCCCGTGCGTCACGGAGCTTCAGGGGGGCGGCGAGCTTCTCGACACCCCTGCGCATCTGGGAGGCGCCTTGGCCTCCATGGTGTCCGAGCTGGGCGCGACGCTTCTGCTTTTACCCCACAACAACCTCGGCGCGACGCTGGCGCCGGTAGCCGCCGCCCGCCTCGGAGCGGCCATTTTCACCGAGACGGCGAGCGTGAAAAAGGTCGAGAACGGCTTCGAGCTGTACCGGCAGTTGCTGGGCGTCAGGCTCTCCGAGACCAGGAACTGGGACGCCAAGGTTCCCCTGGTAGCCACCGTCCCGACCCGCTTGCTGAGCCAGGTGCTCATGCCGACGGTCAGGCCGAGCACCCCTGCTTACGCGGGGTTTACTCCCGCGGCGGCGCCGGCCGGCGCCACGGCGCGGGTCACCGGGCGCATCCCGCCCGATCCCCAGACCGTCGATCTGAGCGAGGCCGAGGTGATCTTCAGCGCCGGCAAGGGGTGCGACCAGGCGACCTTCGCGCAGTTGCAGGAACTCTGCCGCCTTCTGAACGTCTCCTGCGGGGTCACCCGTCCGGTGTACGACCTGGGGTGGACCGGTTTCGAGCGGATGGTGGGGCAGACCGGGCGTACCGTGACCCCCAGGCTCTACGTCGCCCTCGGCATCTCCGGTTCCATGCATCACGTGGGGGGGATCAAGGACTCGCGCCTGATCGTCTCGGTTAATTCCGATGCCAAGGCCCCCATTTTCCCGAATTCCGACGAGGGGTACGTGGCGGATCTCAAGGAGATCCTGCCGCGCCTGATCGATCGTGCCAAGACCGCTGTGGGAGGTGCCCTATGACCAGATCATTTCAGGCCATCGTAGTGGGCGCCGGACCCGCCGGATCCTCGGCCGCGCTGAGCATGGCGCGGGCAGGGCTGGACGTGGCGCTCGTGGAGCGGGGAAGTTTCCCCGGTGAGAAGAACATGTTCGGCGGGGTGCTGCATAGGCTCCCCGAGCTGGAGAAGATTTTTCCCGATTTCTGGGAGCGCGCCCCGCTGGAGCGACACATCATCAAGAAGGGCGTCACCTTCATGACCGGCGACTCCAGCTTCAACACCACCATCGAGGCGGGGAGTTTCGACAAGCCCCCCTACAACGGCTACACCATCTTCCGCCCGCGCTTCGACGCCTGGCTCGCGGACGAGGCGGTCAAGGCGGGGGCTACCCTGATCACCCGCTCCAGCGTCGAGGACGTGCTGCAGGACAACGGCCGGGTGACCGGCGTCACCATCCAGGGGAGGAAGGGCGCCCTGAAGGCCCCGGTCGTGATCGCCGCCGACGGCGTGCTCTCCTTCACCGCCCTCAAGGCAGGGCTGAGAAGGCCCACCTTCGACGCGGGACAGATGGCGGTGGGGGTCAAGGCGCTCATCGATCTCCCGAGCGACCTGATCAACGAGCGCTTCGGGCTGGTCCGGGAGCAGGGTTTCGCCAACGAGTTCGTCGGCTGTACCTCGGGGGTAAGGGGGGGGGGCTTCCTCTACACCAACTACGATTCCCTCTCCGTGGGACTGGTCTTCCATCTCGGTAGCCTCAAGTCGAGCGGCAAGACGCCTTACGACCTGCTCAACGAATTCATGGAGCAGCCGCAGGTAGCCAAGATGGTGCGCGGCGGGAAACTGCGCGAGTACTCGGCCCACCTGATACCGGAGGGGGGTTACGACATGATCCCGGAACTCTTCGGAAACGGCATCCTGGTCGCGGGGGACGCGGCGGCTCTTTGCAACGCCACCGGCCTGAACCTGGAAGGGATCAACCTCGCCTCCCACTCCGGGATACTGGCGGGGCAGGCGGTCATCGCGGCGCACAAGGCGCAGGATTTCAGCCGTAAGGGACTCTCCAGCTACAAGAAGCTCATGGACGAGAGCTACGTCATGAAGGACCTGAAACTCTACCGGCGTGCGCCGAAGATGCTGCACAACAACCGGATCTACAACGAGTACCCGGAAATGGTCTGCTCCGTCATGGAGTCGCTGTACCGGATCGACGGCGGGGCGAAGGAGAATCTGTCCAAGCTGTTCATAAAGGCCGCCCGCGAGAAGGTCGGCATCAAGAACCTGGCTGCTGACGGTTTGAGCGCATGGAGAGCACTATGAATATCGACGAGATCTTCGACTTCACCAGTTTCACCATAGACCGGGAACCCCACATCGTCCTCGACACCGAGGTCTGCGTCGGATGCGACAGCAGGGGATGCACCAACTCCTGCCCCGCCCGTTGCTACACCTGGAACGAGGAGGAGAAAAAGATGACCTTCGTGCACGACGGCTGCCTGGAGTGCGGCACCTGTTACGTGGTGTGCGACCGCAAGGCGTTCACCCGCTGGCGCTACCCGCGCGGAGGGTTCGGGGTGGCTTACCGGATGACTTAGGTTTTTGGGCGCGTGGGCGGAGGAAGCCCAGGGTGAAGGTGGACCCGGCGAACCCGATGGACTTGGGCGAACATTCTTCAAAGAACGGAGCAAACTATGACATTTGCAAACTTGGACATACTGGTTCTTCTCCGGGAGGTGGCTGATCCCAGACCACCTGCACGCGCCACCACTCGTGGCGCGGGCGTCAGTGCAAAGGGGCTGAGACTGCTGCCCAACCCGTCGGACCTGGCCGCCCTGGAAGAGGCTCTTTGCTTGAAGGACAGGCTCGGCGCCAAGGTGACGGTCCTGGCCGTAGGGCCTGAAAGCCTGGACGACACCCTCCGGCTCGCCTTTTCCATGGGAGCGGATCGGGCGATCCGCTGCTGGGATCACTGCATGGAGGGGGGCGACGCTGCCGCGGAGGCCCGCGTCCTGGCCCGGATCGCGGACGTGCTCAAACCTACGCTGGTTGTCACCGGCAACCGCCTGGCCGACCGCGGCGATGATCCGGCACCGGCGCTGGCCGCCGCCTTGAACGGCGCCCCCTGCATCGCCTCGGCCGTCTCCCTGACGCTGAAAACGGGTGCGGTGGAGGTGCTTCGCAAGGGGGACCGCGGTTCGCGTCAGACGGTGACGGCCCTGTTCCCCTGCATGGTCCTCTTCGAGGAGGGGAGCGTGCCGCGCTACCCGTCGGTCGAGGCGATCATCGAGTCGCTCTCCGCTACCATCGAGCATTGGGAACTCCCCGAGTTGGGGCTTCCCTTTTGGGAAGTGGGCGCCCTGGGGGCGGCCCTTCCTGCCGCTCGAGTCGGCACGCCGCGCCCCGATCCGGTCAGGGTGGTGACTCCGGATCCGGGTCTTCCCGCCTTCGAGAGGATACTGTCGCTTCTCTCCGGCGGTATCAAGGCACGAGAGGGGCGGGTGCAGAATCTTTCCGCCGATGCTACGGCAGCAGCACTTTGGGATCTCTTCCGCAAGGAAGGGGTGGTACCGGAGGCGGCGGCATGAATTACCGCATGGCGCAGGGCGTAGAGTTGGTGCAGAAGGAGGGGGGGGATTTCCTGATGTCTAAAACCCCCCTTGCCTTGGTGCGCCTGAACGCCCCGCTGGTCGAACTGGCCAGGCGCGCCATGGCCGGCCCGATCGCGGCGGCCGGCGCCGCTCAGGAGAAGGTGCTGGAGCAACTGGCGCTGAAAGGCTTCCTGGTGCGGCTTCAGGATGTAGCGCAGCCCGAGGCGACACTTCCCACCATCAGCATCGTTATCCCGGTCCTGGACCGGGCGGACGAACTGGCTCGCTGTCTCGCTTCCATAGCGCAGATCGATTACCCCAAGGAAAAGATCGAGGTGATCGTGGTGGACGACGGCAGCCGCGACGACTCCGCCAAGGTGGCGCTGAACCACGGCGCGCAGGTGGTCTCGTCCGGCGGCGTCCGGCGCGGTCCGGCCGCGGCGCGAAACGTCGGCGCCGCGCAGGCCGGCGGCGAACTGCTCGCCTTCATAGATTCCGATTGCACCGCCTCGCCGGGGTGGCTTACCGAGCTGGTTCATCTCTTCAGGGACGACAGGATCGCGGCGGTCGGGGGGATGGTCGAGGGGATGTGCAGCGCCTCCTCGGTCGATCGTTACGAGGCGGTTATGTCGAGCCTCTCCCTTGGTTCCCGGGAGCGCTTCGGCGGCGGCGGGGACGACACCTTCTATCTGCCGAGCTGCAACCTCCTGGTGCGGCGCGAGCTCTTCGCCTCGGTCCAAGGGTTCGAGGACAGCATGCACGTGGGCGAGGACGTGGACCTGACCTGGCGCCTGCGGGATGCGGGATGGACCATCGCCTATCTGCCGGCCGGCAGGATCTACCACGAACACAGAAGCTCCGTGCGCTCCTTCATGTCGCGCCGATTTGATTACGGCACCTCCGAAGGGATGCTGCAGAAATTGCATCCTCTGCGGCGCAAGAGATTCGTGCTGCCGCCGCTTCTCGGGATCGTGCTGGCGCTTTTACTGCTGGCCCCCTTCCTTAGCTGGTGGCTCATTCCGGCAGCGGGGGCGCTTCTCGCGGCGGACGCCGCGGTTTACCGGCGTCGCCTGGCCAGCCGCGGAGTGCCGCTTGGCTATGGGAGCATTTTTGGGGGACGCCTGCGGGCCCTGGGAGGGCTCAGCTACTACCTGAGCTATCACTTGGTGCGCTATTACGCGCTGCCGCTTTGCGCCCTGGCCCTGCTGCTGCCCGGTTTCTGGGCGGTGCCCATGGCGGCCCTGTTCACCTGCGCCGGCGTCGATTATCTGATCAAAAAGCCGCGCCTGGCGGCGGTGCAGTTTACCGCGATCTATCTACTGGAGCAGCTAGCCTACGGGGCCGGCGTATTCTGGGGCTGCCTGCGCGGCAGGGGCTTCGCCAGCTACAAGGTGACCATCCTCGGCCGGGTGGAACTTACGGCTTAAACAAAGGATCCTACGGATCGGACCGATCAATATCCGGATCGGTTCGATGAAAACTTTTCGTTTCTTTCTCCGAGCCTTCCCGCCTACCGGGTTTTCACCCCACGGCGCGAGGCCTACGGGTTCCGCGGGAAACTGCGGCGCCTCCCTTTGGAAAGGAGAGCCAACGCGGGCCTTGGCCCGCATCATTCAACAGAGAAAGGGAGGAGCTGGAAAATGGACAAGATCGCACGCATCGACATGGGGGCCGCTGGTGGCCCGAAAGTAACCGTAGGACCGCTCGGAGAATACAAGGGACTGGGTGGCCGGGCCATGACTTCCCTGGTCGTCGCCGCCGAGGTTCATCCCCTGGCCCATGCCCTGGGAGCCGAGAACAAGCTGGTCATCGCGCCGGGCCTTTTGAGCGGCACCACCGGCTCCATGACGGGCAGGCTGTCGGTCGGCTGCAAGAGCCCGCTCACCGGCACCATCAAGGAATCCAACGCAGGCGGCCAGGCGGCCCAGGTGCTGGCCCGTCTCGGTTACGCGGCCGTCATCCTCGAAGGGAAGCCCGAGGGGAGCGACCTCTACAAGATCGTCATCAACAAGGACGGCATCCAGGTCATCGTCGACAACAGCCTGAAACTGATGGACAACTACCCGCTGGTGGCTAAACTGCGCGGCGAGTACGGC
>Ga0209317_1000929_pt1 | contig 29638 bp, 27 predicted proteins | sample RifGroB2_FD_183994 | JGI IMG/M metagenome (GOLD analysis project Ga0209317, IMG submission 183994) | Soil microbial communities from Rifle, Colorado, USA - Groundwater B2 (SPAdes) (version 2) | ecosystem: Environmental > Terrestrial > Soil > Unclassified | place: Rifle, Colorado | collected...
GAGCAGCAGCTGATTGAGCTGGCGAAGATCGAGTTCGGCCGGGGCCTCTAAGGCCAGGTCCGGAGCCGCCTCTTCCAGCACCTTGAGGAAATCCCGCTCCAGCGCCGTCACCCGAGTAAGATGCCTTTCGGCGCTGTTCTGCACCTTGTGCCGCACATAGGCGGAAAGGATGGTTTCCTTGGTGAGCAGGCCTTGCTCGGCCATGTCGTGGAGGGTGCGGAGAACCCGCTCCGTCTCCGAATCTTCTTCCCCTTCCGCCTTAGCAAAGGATGGAAGGCTGGCCAGTTCGTCGGCGCTGAAGCCCTTGTTGCCTGGCCTTTTCTCCATCATGGCGGCAAGGATCGAAAGCCACCGCGCCCGCTGCCGCGCCGAAAGGTTCAGCTCGTCGATCTTTGTTTCCGCCTCCGTAAGGCTCCTGACCCGCGGCTTGCCCTGGAAGATCCTTGTTTCGTTTTCGTTGCGCTGCAGATACCCCGCCCGTTCGAGCCACGAGACGGCGGTCCGCACCCGGGTGTCGCCGTCCGCCAGCTGCTGCGGATCGATATCGACCACCTCGAGCCGCAGCAATTCGCCTGCGGTTAGCACCACCTCCTCACCGCTTCGGGCGGCAAAACGGATGCCGCGCAGCAGCTGGGCGATTTCCCGTTGGCTGAGCCGTGAGCTGGCACTCAAGCGGAACTGGCTTTCGATATCCTGCTCGGTGAAGATCAGAATGCACTCGGCCTCGTCGCGGTCCCGCCCTGCCCGGCCGGCTTCCTGCAGATAGTTTTCCAGCGACCCCGGAATGTCGGCATGGATGACGAGGCGGACATCGTCCTTGTCGATGCCCATGCCGAAGGCGTTGGTGGCACAGATGACGGGCGTGGTTCCGTCGATGAAATTTTCCTGGATGCGCTTCTTCAGAGACGGTTCAAGACCGGCATGGAAGGCTTCGGCCTGATAACCCTCCTGCTGCAGGAATTCGGCCAACCTCTCGGTCTGTTTCCTCTTGGCGCAGTAGATGACGGCACTGCCGCTGCGGTAGCGGGCCTTGAGGAGTCCCAGAATCGTCGGATACTTCTCGCGCGCCTCCACCGGCCAGACCTCGTAGTGCAGATTGCTGCGCTCATGGCCGCCGGCAAATTTGACCATCCGCAGGCCGAGCTCGCTCTCGACGATGTCGACGATTTCCGAGGTCACGTCCTGCTTGGCGGTGGCTGTAAAGCACTGCACCGGCGGGATGGCGGTCTTTTCCTTCCTGGCGAATTCGCGGATGAAACGGATCGCATAGAGGTAATCCGGCCGAAAGTCATGACCCCACTTGGAGAGGCAGTGCGCCTCGTCGAACACCCAGGCGCCGATCTCCCGCTGGCTGACGGTTACGGCAAAGCTGCGGTTGCGGAGCTGCTCGGGCGAGATGTAGAGCATGCCGACATCGCCCAGCCGCACCGCCTCCAGCACCTCGCCCCGTTCCGGCAGGGTGAGCATCCCGGACAGGGCGGCGGCCATCCGGGTGCCGGTCTGCCGGGAGAAATTATCCACCTGATCCTTCATCAGGGCCTGGAGCGGCGAGACGACGATGGTCAGCAGATTGCGCCGCTGGTAGCGCATCAGGGCGGGGAGCAGATAGCAGAGCGACTTGCCGCCGCCGGTGGGCAAAGTGGCAAAGAGCGTGGCGTCCCTGGCCGCGGCGGAAACGATCGCCTCCTGCAGGCTGTCACCCGCAGCCGTCGCCGGCTCCGGCCGGAAGGCCTCAAAACCGTAGTACTTCCGCAGCACGGTGAGCGGCTCGTGGTGCTCCCGGCAGTAGGCGCAGTGCGGACTTTCGCAGGGGCTATCCCGCAGCTGGTGGAGAATGACCGGCACCTGGGGAAAGCGATGCCGCACCCAGGGCGGCAGGACCGAATTGCTGCCGGCGACCGTCAGCCAGGCGGCGACATAGGCGAGAGGGGCAGGATCAAGCGTGCCGTCCTGCAGCTGCAGGGCGATACGGTCCACCGCCGACAGACAGCTCTTCTTTCTGGCCAGCCAGGCAAAGGCCTCAACAAGATCGTCATCCGGCAACAAAGGAATACCCATGGCCGCCAGGGCCTCGGCGGTCCCGGCGAACCCCTCGTCCCGGTGCAGCAACGCCCGATACAGCAGCGGCCCATCGGCCCCCGCCGTCAGCTGCTCGGCGAAGGCCTGCCATTGTTCTTCAAAGACCCGTCCGGCCAGCAGGGCATCCTGGACCGGATCGTTGACGCTGTCCCGGACGATCCGGTAGTTCTTGACCAGTTTATGGTAGGGATTGGCCGGAAAGGCGAGAGGCGAGAGGTAGAGGGTATCGACGGCCGGCTTCTCCAGGATGGCAAGGGACGGGGCGATCTCCCACAACCTCGGGATATCGTGGGCCAGGACATTGTGGCCGAGGATGAAGGAGGCCGCCGCGCCGAAAGCCTCGAACTCGTCAAGCTGCCGCGGACCGATCGATTTGCCTGGCGGGATCAGGAACGATTTGCCGCAAAACGATGCGCCGATGGAGTAGATGCGTTTATTTTCGCCTACTTCGATGTCAAACAGCAGACACTGGTCCAGGAATTCCCGGCAGGTGTTGAGAATCGGCATAATCCGGCGGTCGCGTTGATTGATCCAGGTTCTTGCGGGGCAATGTTTTGTATCTACCGCAACTATTGGTCAACATCCATCTTTTTGTCACCTCTCTCCCCGAAAGAATGGACCATCTTCACCTTTTCATAGAGAGAGAAAACGGCTATAACCGTTTCAGGAGAAGTAACATCAAAAACCCTGCAGAACGAAGAACCTGTATGAAACCGCTGATCGGAATCACCACCTATTTTGTTGCAGATAAGGAACTTGACGGGCGCCGGGTGCGAGGCACAGTCGGCCAGGATATGCTGATGTCCAACCTCGACTACGCCCGGAGCGTCTACGAAGGGGGCGGCATTCCCGTGGCCCTGCCGACCCTGGAGGGGCCGGAGGCGGCCGCCGAACTGATCGAACGGCTGGACGGCCTGTTGCTCGCGGGCGGCGAGGATCTGGCCCCGGCGCTGTTCCGGCAGGAGCCTCAGCCGGGGCTCGGGCCGGTTATCGAACGGCGCGACCGGCACGAATGGGCACTGCTCACGGCGGCGCTGGCCAAGGGGATTCCGGTTTTCGGCATCTGCCGGGGCTTTCAACTCATCAACGTCTACTTCGGCGGGACCCTTCATCAGGATCTGGCAACCTGCTACAACACTGAAATCCCCCACTTCAGCGCCCATCTAGGGCGGGAGGCGCTGGTGCACGAGGTGGCGCTCGCGGAAGGTACCGTCCTGCGGTCGTGCTACACAACGGAAACCCTCTGGGTGAACAGCCTGCACCATCAGGGCGTGGCCACGCTGGCCCCGGATCTCATCCCCGCGGCGGTGAGCCGGGAGGGATTGATCGAAGGCTTCCAGCACCACACCGGCAAGGTCTTCGGCGTCCAGTGGCATCCGGAAATGATGACGGAGCGGTATCACGAGCACCGCAGCCTTTTCCGCTTCTTTATCGGCCAGGCTCGCTGATCACGGAGAATCGGCAGCGCTCAGGGCGTCGCCAGGCCCAGGGGTTCAAGAATCTCGCGGTTGAAGCGGCCCATGACTCTTTCGTCCGGATCGTGACCGATCGTTTCGGCAATTTCCTCGATCTGCCCTGCAATCCGGCTGTTGCGCGCCCAGCAGGTGCGTCGCGCCTGCTCGATGCGACGCCAGTCCCGATCGGCAACAAACTGCTGCCAGGCCTCGATGATCTCCGGAAAAAGCTTGCTGCGAAGACCGTCGAGGAAGGTGAGATAAAAGCCGAGTGAGGCATCCCGCTGCTCCCTGACAAGATAGGCAAGGAGCCCCTGCGGATGGGTATCGGCCAGGATATCCTTGATCGACCGGCCGACAAATTCGATCACGGTGCCAGGAAAATGGCCAATAACTGTCTGCAGAGTCTCGGACTTCAAGGTGGTTTGCAGAATTTCTCCGACTTCATGCGCGATGAACAGATCCATCTCTTCTTCGACCATGGTATCCAGTTTCGCCCGCAGCAGCTCCCGATCAAGGCTCCCGTCCCGGAATACACCGTAGTACTGCAGCGCGTATTGCAATGATTTCCGGCAGGAGGAGCGCACCTCCTGAATCTGGTCCCATAAGAAGAAGCGAAGCGACTCCCGGCGGATGATGATCAGGCCGTCCTGAACCATGGCAAAAGGGCTGGCCATCTCCCTTGCCCGCTCCCGGCCTAGGATTAAAACCGGGCAGCCTTCCGCCCGGCGCTCTTCGAGCTTTTCGGCGAGAAAAAAAACCGCCTTCATCGACCGCCCAAAGCCTGCGCCATAGAGCAGCGTCTCGTCCTGCAGCGCCCCGTTGATCTCTTCGAGCTCCAGCGGCTCAAGCCGCTTCCCGCCAGCCGCAAGAGAGCGAAACGGCTCCCCGGCAATGGTGGCCCAATAATTCTCTTTGCCGTCGATCCAGTCGAGGAGGTCGGCCGCTTCCGGCTCTTCCCACGGCTGCAGGTTCTTTTCCCATTTGTAGAGGTTGCGAAGTTTCAGCACCATGGTACACATCGAATAGATGCCGTGATCCCGGGCATCGGAGATATCGCAGTTATGCTGGATATCGGCGATGAAGGGCGTGAGGTCGGTGAGTGATGACATAATTAATCCGGTTTTGGTTGATAATCTTTTTCCCGCTACTCGTATTATATGCATTAACTCGATGCCTATAGAAAGAAAAGCTGAAGGACAGCTACCGAAAACAGGGACAAATCTCGATCAATTGGCTATTCTTTTTTGTTCATTCCCATAATTTTTCGAGTTGAATCCTACTGACGGCATATCATAACTGAAATACACGAAACCTTCGGGAGATCACCCATGGATATAATCCTCGATGCAATCGAAGTCCGGGTGCTGGGCAGCCTGATGGAAAAAGAGCTGGCTACGCCTGAATACTACCCCCTTTCGCTAAACGGGTTGATCAACGCCTGCAACCAGAAGACTTCCCGCTTACCGGTGATGTCCCTTGACGAGGGGGAGGTGGCCGGGGCGCTGCAGTCCCTGAAAGACAAGCGGCTGGTCTTTCAAAGCGACGCCAGCCGAGTGCCGAAATACCTGCACAATTTCGGCAAAGAACATAACCTGATCAGACGCGAGGCGGCGCTGCTCTGCACCCTGCTGCTGCGCGGACCGCAGACGGCGGGAGAGTTGCGCAGCCGGACGGAGAGGCTTTGTACCTTTGACAGCCTTGAGGAAGTAGGCCAGGCTCTGGACAATCTCTCGGCGATCGGGCTGGTCGAAAGACTCCCTCGGCAGCCCGGCCGGAAGGAACAGCGCTACGCCCATCTGCTGGCCGGCGAACCTGAGAACCTCGACCAGTCGGCCGCCTATTGCGTACCGGTGATAATGACGTCAGATGCGGATAACGATCGCCTCGCCGAGCTGGAAAAATCGGTGGCATCCCTGAAGGAAGATCTTGAGATGCTGAAGAATGAGTTTGTGTTGTTCAAGAAAGAATTTCAATAATCATTGATGAAATAACGATGTTCTCCATGCGCAACCTGGTTATCATCTTCGCCCTGTCTCTCGCCCTCTGCGGCTGCTCGTACCTCGGCAATACCGTCAAACAGGCCGGGTTGTCGGCCCTCTTCCGGCAATCGCCGGCCCAGAGGGTCTACAAGCATATGCTCGCCGCCGACAATTTCTTCGTCTTCGGCAAGATCGAAAACGGCGACGGCAAAAGTGAGGAGGCGACAGCCGTGATCGCCGTCTCCAATCTCTACCAGGAAAACGAGGTGGTCGATGTCTGCCATTTTTCCCGAAACAGCTCCTTCTACGGCCTCAACCTGCCGGCCGGGGAATTTCGACTGCTGGTGGTCGGCGACCTGAACCGCGACGGGCATTACGATGAAAAGGAGGTGGTGGGCGGTCGGCAGGTGACACTCGACCCCAAGTCCATGCCGGAGAAGGTAGTGGGCGACTTCGACATCGATCTGGCCACCCCACTTGCCCCCTCCTCTCCCGTCGTTTTTCAGGTGGAAACCAAAAAGTCCGAAGCCCTGACCGAGTCCCTCTTTTATCCCAAAGGGTCGATCAGAAGCCTCGACGACGAGATCTTCGGCCGACAGATGGCGACGCTCGGCATGTATCAGCCGGCCGCCTTCCTTGAGGAGGCGCCGATGATGTTCTACGCCCTGGAGGAGAATGCGGGGTATAAGGTGCCGGTGGTTTTCGTCCACGGCATCGACGGCAGCGCCCGGGACTTCGCCGACATCGTCGCCGGCCTCGATCGCCGGCACTACAGCCCCTGGTTCTTTTTCTATCCCTCCGGTGAGGATCTCGGCCAGCTGAGCGAGATGTTCTACAAGATCTTCCTTTCCGGCAAGACCATTCCGCTGGGCGAAATGCCGCTGGTGATCGTCGCCCACAGCATGGGCGGTCTGGTGGTGCGGGATGCCTTGAACAGGCAGTCCGGCAAAAAGGATGAGAACAGGGTTGCCCGCCTCGTCACCGTCGCCAGTCCACTGGGCGGCCATCCGGCTGCGGCCATGTCCTCCCAGGGCCCGATGGTGCTCCCTTCCTGGCGGGACGTCGATCCGAACAGCGAGTTCATGCAGCGGCTATGGCGAAAGAAATTGCCCGACGGCCTTGAGTACCACCTCATCTACGCCTTCGGCAACGAAAGCATGGTCAAGCTCGGCGACAACAGCGACGGGGTGGTGCCGCTGGCCAGCCAACTCTGCAGCCGGGCCCAGGACGAATCCGCCGCCCAGTTCGGCTTCAACGACACCCATACCGGCATCCTCAGGAACCGCGAGGCAATCAAGCGGCTGCTCGGCGTGATCGAGACGGTCAAAGGCCCCTATCCCGAAGATCATATGAACGAGTTTATGAAAGGTGGTTATCAGGTGACCCTGAGCGACGATTACCATCCCTTAGGAAAGTACATCATTACTCGTTTCGGCCACTGGCTGGACGCCCTGGCGGCAGGGCGAATCGCCCCGATGGATCAATATAATGCCCATTTTGTTCAAGTCTGTCGGGGCGAGGAGTCTCCGAACACGCCGATCGAAGAATCCTGGATACGTTTTGTGAAGGAGTATCCGAACCGAGACAGGCTCTAAAAACTGCATTCGACGGAGATGCAGAAAACAACACAGGAGGCAGCGATGCAGTACGGTGCTATGAATTTCCCGGTTATGCCGGTCCTGGAAGAAATCGAGAATATCGCCCGGCTGGGCTTTGATTATGTGGAACTGGCCATGGACCCGCCCATGGCCCATCACAGCGTGCTGACGGCGAATCGAACGGCAATCGCCAAGACCCTCGCCGACACCGGCCTCGGCCTCGTCTGTCACCTGCCGACCTTCGTCTCCACCGCCGATCTCACCGAAAGTCTGCGGCAGGCCTCGGTCGACGAGATGCGCCGGTCGCTCGAAACGGCCCATGCCCTTGGGGCGAACAAGGTGGTGCTGCACCCCAGTATGGTGGGCGGCATGGGGGCCTTCGTGCCCGCTACGGCCAAAGGCTATGCCTTCGAATTTTTCGCGCAGATGGTCGCCGCCGCCGAGGAACCGCAGATCACCATTTGCCTGGAAAACATGTTTCCCCGCAACCGCATTGGCGTGACGCCCGAGGATTTTGGTGAGATCTTCGCCGCCCATCCGTCCCTGCGCCTCACCCTCGACACCGGCCACGCCAATATCGACAGCGAAGGCAACAGTCGGCTGCTGCAGTTGGTCGAGCAGTTCGGCGACCGGCTCGGCCATCTGCATTTCTCCGACAACCGCGGCAAACGGGACGACCATCTGGCCGTCGGCCGCGGCACGGTAAATTTCACCGAACTGGTCCGTCGCCTGAAAAAGATAGGCTACGACGACACGCTGACCCTGGAAATCTTCGAACAGGACCGGCAATTGCTGGTCGACAGCCGGCGAAGGATCGAGGCCCTGTTCGGTCGTTAAAACGACCGCTGAAAACCGACGGTCGCCCGAAAGTCCGGGGACTCGTCGCCGATGCCGGCACCGGTGCAGGGCGATGATCATCGTCCTGACGGACAGGACGTATCCTGTCGCATTGGACTTGATGACCTCCTGCCAAAACCCAAGTTTTCCACAGTTTCCCGCAGTATGGACCGGATTTGTCGGCCTTCCCGGAAATGGAATGCGAATTGCTTTCCATCAGAGATTGTTTCCTGACACAGAATATGCTTTTGAATTTTCACTCCGGTACTGCATCTCCATGGAGGAAACCTATGGCAATTCATGAACACGAGGCAGGGATGGGCGAGGGAGGTTGTTCCCGCAGGAATTTCATGCAGTTGATCGGGGTCGGGGTTGGGATGGTCGGCGCGACGCTGCTGGCTCCGCCGCTCAGAAGGCCCCTGCTGGCCCATTCTCCCGAACAGGTCCTGGCCGCGGACGACATGGTCATGATCAAGCTGACCGTCAACGGCAGCTCCCGGACCGCTACGGTCGAGCCGCGCTGGTCCCTGCTCTACGTTCTGCGGGAAATCTTCGGACTCACCGGCAGCAAGATCGGCTGCGACCGGGGTGAGTGCGGGGCCTGTACGGTCCTTCTCGACGGCGTGCCGCACTATTCCTGCCTGACGCTCGCCGTGGAAGCGCAGGACCGGGCCATAACCACCGTCGAAGGACTGCTTGACGGCGAGCAACTCGGCCCGGTGCAGACCGCCTTCGCCCTGGAGGATGGTTTTCAGTGCGGCTACTGCACCCCCGGCCAGATCATGGCTGTGGAGGGTCTCTTGCGCCGGAACCCGTCACCCTCCGCCGCGGAAATCCGCCAAGGTTGTTCCGGCAATCTCTGCCGCTGCGGGGCCTACAAAAACATCTTCGCCGCGGCCGACAAGGCTGCCCGGCTGAAAAAGACCTGAAAGGAGCGTTCATGGCAAACGACGACACCATTTATTACACTGCAGGCCTGCCGGTGCCGGAAACTCCGGCGGAAGGACAGGCTCCGGAGCCGTGGCAGCAGACCGACCTGATCGGCAAACCGCTGCCCCGGGTGGACGGCTACGCCCGGGTCAGCGGCTCAGCGGTCTATCCGTCCGACATCCTCTTGCCGGGCATGCTCTACGGCGCCATTCTGCGCTGCCCCCATCCCCATGCCCTGGTAAGGAAGGTGGATTCCGCCACGGCGGCAAAAATGCCGGGGGTCAGGGCGATCCTCACCGGCGAGTCGATGGAAACTCAAGGCGTGCGATGGAATTATCAGGACCGGCAGGTCGCCCTCTTCGATGCGCACTGCCGCTTCGAGGGTGAGGAGATAGCGGCGGTGGCGGCCGATTCCTGGTACCAGGCAGCCGATGCCGTCCGGGCCATCGCGGTCGACTATGAGGTGCTACCCTTTGTCGCCGACTACGAGAAGGCACTCGATCAGAACGCGGCCAAAGTCGGGGATGAAGGTAATCTTGTGGGCGAAGACAGCCACCAGCGGGGCTCGGTCGAACAAGGCTTTGCCGCGGCGGATACCGTGCTGGAGGAAACTTACCGGACCTCCAGCGAATTGCAGACCCCCGTAGAACTCCACGGCTGCGTGGCCGACTGGGACGGCAGCCGTTTGACCCTCTGGGAATCGAGCCAGGGCGTCTTTGCCGTCCAGTCGACGATTGCCGGCGTTCTCGGCCTGCCGCTCGCCCGGGTGCGGGTGATCGGCCATTACGTCGGCGGCGGTTTCGGCAGCAAACTGCAGCCGGGCAAATATACGGCAATCTGCGCCCTGCTCGCCAAAAAAGCGGCCAAGCCGGTCAAACTGCTGCTCACCCGGGAAGAAACCTACCTCTGTGTCGGCAATCGGCCGCCAAACACCATGCGGCTCAAGGCGGGCGTCACGAGAGACGGCCGGCTCACCGCCCTGGACTTCGACTGTATCGGACCGAGCGGGGCCTACCCCGCCGGCGGCGCCCAGCTGGTGGACTGGCTGGTGCGGGATCTCTACCGGTGCGACAACGTCCGGACCACAAGCCGGGATGTCCTGATAAATGCCGGTCCGGCCCGGCCCTTCCGCGCCCCGGGACATCCCCAGGGCGCCTGGGCGCTCGAACAGATGATCGATGAGCTGGCCGGGAAAATCGGCATGGATCCGGTGGAACTGCGCCTGAAGAATATCTCCGAAACCAGTCAGGGCCGGGAAAATAATCCCCCTTACACCAGTACCGGCTTACGCGAGTGTCTTACAAAGGGGGCCGAAGAGTTCCGGTGGCAGTCGTCGCTGGCGAAAATCAAGGAATTCAACCGCCAGTCCGCCCATGTCAAGCGCGGGGTGGGCGTCGCGGCCTGCCTGTGGATCGCCGGCGGCGGCGATCCGCCGTCCACGGTCATCGTCAAACTGTTCAAGGACGGCTCGATCAATCTCAACATGGGGGCGAGCGACATCGGCACCGGCACCAAAACGGTGATGGCTCTCGTCGTGGCCGAGGAACTTGGCGTGCAGCCGTCCGTCATCCAGATCGAGCATGCCGATACCGCCACCACCCAGTTCGCCACCCCGAGCGGCGGCAGCAAAACCGTGCCCACCGAGGCGCCGGCCGTCCGCAACGCCGCCATCGCCCTGAAACAGGAGCTGCTGCGTATGGCAGCCGAAGACCTGCAGGTCGACCGGCAGGAGCTGGTCTACACCGGCAAGGAAATAGTCTCACGCAGGGATCCGAACAAAAAGATTCCAATCACCGAGATCACCAGGCTCAAGAAACGCGGCGAAGTGATCGGCGTGGGCTATCGCGGCCCCAATCCGGAAGGCAAGGCGGTCACGCCCTTTGCCGCCCAGTTCTGCGAACTGGAGGTCGACACCCTGACCGGCGAGATCGGGCTGCTGCGTTTCCTCGGCGTCCATGACAGCGGCCGGGTCATGAACCGGCTGACCTACGACAACCAGGTCTATGGCGGCATCGTCATGGGCATCGGCTTCGGCCTGACCGAAGAACGCCGGCTGGACGAGCGCCAGACCGGCAAATTATGCAACAGGAACTGGCACGATTACAAGCTGCCCACCGCCCTCGATATACCGCGTGAAATGGCGAGTCTACCGATTGAAATGGGCGACCGGGAATGCAACAACACCGGGGCTAAAGGCTTAGGCGAGCCGGTCACTATCCCGACGGCGGCCGCCATCGCCAACGCCCTCCATATGGCCACCGGCATCCGGTTCACTTCGGCACCGGTGACGCCGATGGAGGTGATCCGAAAACTTACACGGCGGGAGGGCTAAACGATGTTACCGAAATTTTCCTATGTGCGCCCGGACATGCTGAGCAATGCGGTCAAACATCTGCAGGCCGAAGGCGCGGCCCTTCATGCCGGCGGCACCGACCTGCTCGGCTGTCTCCGCGAGAGAATAATTGCCTGTGACAAGATCGTCAGCATCAGCGGTCTTACCGAACTTGCCGGGATAAAAACCACGCCGGGCGGCGGGCTGCGCATCGGCACCCTGACCACCATCACCGAGCTCGCCGAAAATGCGACGGTAAGGACCAACTTCCCGGGGCTCGCCGGCGCGGCCGCCGAGGTTGCCAGTCCTCAGCTGCGCAACCAGGGAACCGTCGGCGGCAACCTCTGCCAGAAGCCGCGCTGCTGGTATTACCGCGGCGATTTCCACTGCCTGCGCAAGGGCGGCGACCGGTGCTTTGCCATGGCCGGCGAAAATCAGTTCCATGCCATCTTCGGCCACGACCATATCTGCGCCATCGTCCACCCGTCCGATACCGCACCGATGCTGGTCGCCCTTGATGCCAAAACGCTGGTGACCGGACCGCAGGGTGAAAGAACGATTGCGGTGGCCGACCTCCACGTGCTGCCGGCGGTGAACGTCCGGGCGGAGACGGTCCTCGGGCAAGGCGAAATCATCACCCATATCGAAGTCCCGCCGCCGGCAAAAGGCCTCTCCACTTCATACCGAAAGATCCGGGCCCGGCAGTCCTGGGATTTTTCTCTCGCCGGCGCGGCACTCGCCCTCGTCAGGGAGGGAGATAAAGTGGTCCGGGCGAATATCGTTCTCTCCGGCGCAGCGCCGATCCCCTGGCGCAGCCGGGAAGCGGAACAACTTCTCACCGGCCATCCGCTTACCGACGACAGTATAGCTGCCGCAGCACAGGCGGCGGTGGCCGGCGCCCAGCCCCTTCGGGCCAACGGCTATAAGATTGCGATGTTTCAGGGCATGCTGAAAGAGGAACTGCACAAGGTGAAGAAAGGGAAGAATGAAGAGGCCGGATGAACCGGCATGATCTCCCGCGGCGGTCAATCGACCTTTTCCCGCGGGAGTGAGCGATCATCGTCACGGCTTCAGTGTTTTACTACGTTCTTCCCTATGGATAATCGTCTTTTCCTCCTGGAAGGTGGGGGCTATGCCGTAGTGGGTGTGAAGCCCCTGATGAAATTCCGACTCCGACATAAGTGCAGGATTCGGCACATTATTCAGCTTCGATTTGTCAACCGTCAGCCGGGCATTGTCATCGGTGAACTGGAGAGCTCCGAGCGGCACGGCGACCGCTATAGATTCTCCGGCACCCATGGCGTCCTCTTTCTCAACTATCACGTAATCGATTCTGCCGGTACTGGTATCGACCTTCAGATCCTGGACCTCACCGATATTTTCGCCATCCTGGGCTACTACCGGCAGTCCGATCAGCTGTCCAGCCGAATCTGTGCGCGACAGGCCTGAGCGCACCTCTACGGTTCGACCGCCTGTCTGATCGATCGAATCCGTGTTATTGTCCTCCAGCATGGTATTCTGGTTGAATGTTGTTCCTCTAGCTTGATGACTCCATTGTTCTGCAGCATACAGCGGGCTTACCAAGGCCAGCGATGCCAATACAGTCAGTACGGAATGTGTGATCCTTTTCATATAAAACCTCCTTACATCTGCATATAATCATGCGATCTGTTCGAATGGGACAAGAACCTTCCACTCTCTCATAAGAGTTCGGCTTCTCATCCAAACACACTTTTTTTCTTGCAATATTCCTGCCATGGAACCAGAAACGACAGTGAAAATAGAGCTGCCATAGATTACCGACAACTCTCGCTTCCTGTCACAGGATTCGGCGGAATACGGTTGTGAGATGCGGCGGAAAAAGACAAATTCGCAAAGAGAACCGCCGGACAGGCCTATTGAACCGGTCCGGCAGTTTCAGGGGATTTTTCATTCCCCGGAAGCGTCACGTGACGCTCCTTTCAGGCAAGTATGCAATGTGATGGGGCCGAGTGCCCTGTCTCAGCAACAAGACCTCGGCCTATGTGATATTATTGACTTCTCTGCTGCTGTTGCCGTCCGGACTCGCCTTCCATCTTCATCTGCGGGGACTGGGTGCCGGGAGACTGCATACCGGGTTGACCCTCCTGCCATGCCGGCGAAATGCCGTAGTGGCTCTGCAGACCGCGCTGGAATTCCTGATCCGACATGCCGGACTGTTTCGGGGCATTGTCCAGCTTGCTCTTATCGACTGTCAGCTTGGCGTTTTCTTGAGTGAACTGGAAAGCTTCCAGCGGCACGGGGATACCCTCTTCACCGCCAATGCCCATTACGCCGCCTTTCTGAACGGTCACGTAATTGACCCGGCCGGTGCGGGTATCGAGTTTGATATCCTGGATCTCGCCGATATTTTCTCCATCCCGAGAGACCACAGACATCCCGAGAATCTCCTCGGCCGATTGCGCTTGCGACATCGACCGCTGCTGCTGGCCGCTACCGGCTTTGAGCTCCCCGCTTTCGGTTTTTGCGCCAGATGTTCCTTTGTATTCACCTGCTGCATATACCGGGGCAGTCAATGCCAGTGCGGCAAACATGGTCACTATGGAAACCGTAATTTTTTTCATTTTCATCCTCCTGTACTTGGAAATGCAATTCTACTTGCCTTTGAGCCTGGATAGAGAACATTGAAGACTCGTATCCAAGATACCCCTCATTCAGCAAGTTCCATGCCAGGGGTAAAAAGAGGACAACAACGCCGCCAACATCTTGGCAATATTAAAATTGTACCAGTAAAACTGCGGCGTTCAGGCTGATGAATTCCGGTATTTCAGGAATCTTTCCTGTCACAAAGGACGAGTATTGATGCGGGGGGGATGGAGCGGACCGATGCGGTCAGTTCAGCCATTCTTGTCCGGTCCGGCCATAGGCCAGGAGGATCCGGTCGAGATTGGTCATCTGCAACAGTCTCCTGTCATCGGCCAGGGTACGGGGAATGATGATGGTCACTCCGAAGCCGTTTTTCAGCAGATTCAATTCAGCTGTGTAATTTGCCGGCTGCATCCGGCCGGCGTCCGGGGAATTGATCTTGATCGCGTTGTTCTGAAAATAGCGAACTATATCCTGAAGATGATTGAGACCGATGGTAAACATGGCGGATTGGTTATGGATCATGCCATCATTGAGCTCCCTGTCGACGATCGCCGGAATTTTCTGGAGCAGCACCGCTGTCCGGACTTCCTGCAGATATTGCAGCTGGGCCAGTCGTTCCTGCGGCGATGACTGGGCGGTGCCGGTGGTCTTCAGGTTGCGCAGACTTTGGAAAACTGCATCATAGATACTGCGATCCTCCACCTGGGAAACCCGCAATCGGCAATTTTCCTTGAGGAGCATCTCGGCATTGACGAACCGGCTCTCATCGGCAAGTTTCTGGCGGAGGAGATAACTGTCCAGCTGGCTCGATGAGCTGTGGGCAAGCGCCGGGGGACAGGTTTCGGCTGCAGTGAAATACCCCTCCGGCAACAGCAGCTGCAATTCCCTGTTCCGGTGCAGCCATTCACCGATACGAAAGATATCGGTCTGGGTCTGGATGGTGGTACTGCCGTTGCGTCCGGTCTCCGGATCGCGGTGACTGATCCCTATGATATAGAGCTGCTTGGGGCTGTTTTCGTTGATACGATAAATCACCTTGCCGTATTCGAGCGGCATGTCGGAGAATCCTGCCACGGGGGGAGTACTTGCCATTGCGGTAACGGGCAGAACCATCGTCAGCACATACAACCACGCGGACAAGAGAAAAATTATGGCGTTGGACGGTCTGCGGCATGATTTGCCTGCGCAGAGTGAAAATGGGGCATGAAGAAAGTTTTTGAACAACGAACAATGATTCTGCATATCTCAGATTCCTGTTGGTACCAATCCATGTCTTGTCCAGCAGGAAGATAAACAGAATATGTAGTGTACATATCTGGCAATCCCGCTGTCCTAGGGCAACATCCCCCTTAGACCGGTGATTTTGCGTCCTCACCTTTCGGTAAGGTAGCCTTTTTCAGATAGTAGTTTTTAATACTTGTGACTAAAAACGATTCTCAATTGGAGTCAGACTATCATACCTCCCAGGCCTCGTCAATGCTTAGAAAGGCTCTTTTGGGGTCGCATGCCGGGCAGATTTTCGGTGGCGCTCCTTAACTTCAGGATATGGCAGAATTTATCCCGATTTCCCCGGAGGAATAAAAAATTAGTTCGATATTTCACTGTCTTGGCGTGACGTGATCAATCAGGCGGAGGACGACGGCGGAGTCCAATCGCAGCGGGCATATACATGTAAAAGTGAGCTGGAGGACAACGGCTTACGCTCCATCGATGTGTCTAGGCAGAACCGTTTGGAAGACTTCATACAATGAGCGATTTTCACACAGAAGTTCTTCTAATGGGGCAATTTACTCTTGAGGGGGGCGTGAAAGCCGGGGCGGGGCGTGGAAGAAATCCAATCGGCTGGGGAACGTCTGGTCCTGCCCGTTACGTGATGCTGCCAGGGCAGGCAAGGCTGCCTGCCTTGGCAAAAATGGGGCGAATCGTTACCTGATTACCTCCAGAAGGTTCCGGCATTCCTTCTCGCAACTGCGGCAGGCAGCCCCACAGAGTTTACAATGTTCATGCATACTTGCATGTTTTTCACATTCCGCGGCACAGACGCTGCACGCCACGGCACAGGCCTGAACCAGCGACCGGAGCAGTTCCCGGGAAGGCTGGGTCAGGCGCGACAGTACGGCCCCGGTGGCGTAGCAGATATCCGCACAGTCCAGGTCAGACCGGATGCAGCCGACCAGCTCGGCGATATTCTTTTCGCCCAGACAGGCGTCGGCGCAGGCGGTGCAGGCCTGGGCGCAGATGTTGATCTCGGCGATTGCCGCCGCCAGCTTTTCGCTGTCGCAGAAAGGCTCAAGCGGATGGGCTTTAATCATGAGTTTTGTTGTTTTCATGATGGTACTCCTTTTTCCTGCAGCCCCTCAATGGGGCTTTTCCTCCAATGCCCTTTCGATATATTCGAGATGACGCCGTTCGTCTTCTCGGGCCAGGGCTATCATCTGCTTCAAGTCCGGGGACATATCCCAGTACTTGGCAGCTTCGTATTCCTTATTCGTCAGTTTCTCGTTGGTATGCATGGCATTCAATGCACCTTTCGTGCCGATTGCGCTACGCAGGGAAGTAAAACCTTTGATGAGATATCCCTTGAAGTCGAGGGAGAATTCCGGTGGGGTTCCACCGAGCCGCCGGATCTCTGCGGACAGATCGGAAATATGGCGTTCATGGTCCTGGCGATACTGGGTCAGGTGCTCGCGGACCTGGAGGTCGTCGACTTTTTCGATAGCCTCCTTGTAGGCGTGCACGGCATCGATATCAAGCTGCACCAGTGAGCTTAATTTTTTGGCGATCTCCTTGTTATCCATACTCAACCTCCTGTTGACTCCTTAGAAAATTTGTCGGTTCCGCAATCATTGTTCCGGCACAGCCTTCCGATCCTGAAAACGTTTGACAGGATGTGGCGCAGTGACGAAGCGGTAGTCCTCGCCCTTCTGGCTGATATGCTTTTTAACGACTTCCTGGCTGGGCACCATCCCTGCATTGACCTGTGCCTGATAGGCGTGATAACGGTGATCGCCGGCAAGGGAGTCGACCGGCACGAATTCGGTGCCGTCGGCAGTCAGTTGCACCTGCTCTTCAATGACCTTGCGGATGTACTCGATATTGGATTCAAAGGTCAGCGGGGCCGGCGTCTCCTTGGGCATGAAAGCCGCCGGATCATCCTTGCCAAACTTCTTGTAGAGTTCGACGGCTGCCTGCAGATGACCGAGTTCCATGTCGAGATGCATCTCCCACAGCTTTTTCACCCGCGGATCCACTTCCTGTTCCATAAAGGCGTGATAGAGCCAGGACTCGTGGAATTCATGCATGACCATGCACATCAGCCAGGTACAGGTGGGGTCCAGCAGCGACTCGTAATGGGACACGTGCTGCTCCTCGATCATGCCGATCTCGGTGTATAAGCCACGCAGAATCGGATCTTCATACTGGTTCGCCACATTCATGTAAAAGTTCATCGTCTGCTGCTCCGCTGCCACCAGGGTCATGACATTCATCATGGTGATCGGAGCGGCCTTCTTCATGTCCATCGGCTTGCGGATGGAATCGAGGGGATGCCGGTGTTCGGCGACGGTCGGCCTGCCCGGCATGATTTCGGTCAGCTTGCCGACGATGCTTTCGGCCTTCATGGTGCCGGCCTGCATGTCGAGCATATTGGCGTACCGGTAGAGATGATCGAAGTCCTCGAGCAGGGCAAACTCGTAGGCTTGGCGCATGTAGGAATCCGGCTCATTGCGGGCGCACCAGGCGGTGAGATCGACGGCCACCTGTTCATAGCCGATGGTAGTCTCGAGGGTGGATTCGTTGCCGGGGATAGCTCCGCTGACTGCCTTCTGCTGCTGTTGCTCGATGCGGCGGGTAACGGCCAGGGCCTTCTTCAGATCAGGATCCGGGGTCATCCTGGCCATCATATGCTTGAAAATTGCCGCATCGACCTCAATGCCGTTCATGGTAATGATCCGCGTTCGGGTGTAGGGATGAACCTCCTGTTTTTTATACTGAAAGGCGGTGAGGTCTCGCCAATTGCGCGTCTGCTTGTCGAGCGGCATGCCTTTTTCCTGAAGGGGATTGAAAGAAGATGACTTTGCCATATTTTCTCCTTGACGTTGAGGAAAATTAAAGTGATCTCGTCTCGTTCAGGATAATTCGCTTTTTACCTTCTCCTTCTCTTGCTGGAAATTCTGCATGATCTGCTTGAAGTCTTCCTTTTCCATTTCCTTCTGAGCGAGTTTGAATATTTCTTTTTCCTCTTCCTCGATATGATGCTCTACCAGATCTTTCAAGACCTTTAACTTTGCACCCCATACCTCTTCTTTTGCCGGAATTTCCTCCAGTTGCCTGCATACCAAAGTTGTCAGATCGTGCTCCTCTTTCGCTTCCATGGCATGTTGCCGGCCATTTTTTGTTTTAAGCAGCGCCTGATAAAAGGTCGCATCTTCCGCCTTCATATGCGGCACCAATTCTTCCTTGAGCTTGGTAAACAACTTTTCTCGGGTTTTTTCGGCTGACTGTGAACCGGACTTCATTTTTTCCAGAATATCCTTTACCTCTTTATGATCTTTTTTTAATTCGTCGAAAAATGCTTTCATAATATTTCCTCCTTTGATTGATCCTCACGACATAATTTGCCGTCCTACTGGTAATTATCAGGTGCCATGAGTACGATGGCATTGATACCGGAATTTTGCAGGTATGCAATTACCTGTAACGAGAGAAACAAAAACTGGTCATAAGTTTGCACAAAAAATTGATCCTGACACTTTTTTACCTTATTTATATATTGTCAATGGGCCGATGTTTTTTTGTCGAACTCCGATTAGCAGCGGAAATAGCCTGACCTACTTAGGTGGCTTAATAACTGGCGATGGGGGTACGTGCAAGAAGAAGAGCCTGCCCCCGACGGGAAAGCTCTTCTCCGGGGATATGTGGATGGATTATTCGATGGTGCAGATGGCGTCGGCCCGGCGGATGAGGAGGGCAAGGGTCTCGAAGACCCGGAAGATATGGTTCATGTTCTCCGCCGCCGTGTACGACGTGACCAGATCCTGGCCCACGGCCAGGTTGAGGTTCTGGATGCCGGTGGCGATAACCACCGCTTTTTTGTTCTTTACGGCGGCGCTGGGGTAGACGTTGCCCCGCAGCAGGGCCTTGACCTGATCGAGTTCAAGCATCCCGGTGTTGCCGTAGACCCGCACGGTCTGCCCGTACAGATAGGGACTGACGGCCATCACGTAGGGCCCGTAGTGCCCGGCCGAAGTAAGGGCATTGACCGCCTGCACGGCATCGGCCAGGGGGCCTCCGCCCTGTTGCCAATCTCCCATGCTGACGGTCAGGCGACCGTCGGCGTTGAGCAGTCCCTCGACCGCGAGTTGCTCACTGCCGTTGAAGATAAGATCGTCCTCCTGCAGGGCGACATCGGCGGCGGCGACGGCGGCGATACTCACATCGAGCGGTATCCCGAGATGACGATCCGCCTCGACATCACGCCAGAAGAACTTAAAATCCTTGAAGAGTATCGGCAAATTGACGGTTTGGCGACGGTCGGCTTCGACGGTCAGGTCGCTGCGGTCGCCGGTCATATCAATGCCGGCGGGGTTGTGGCCGCTGAAGATTGCATAGGGGAGCGAATAGACGCCGGGGCCTAAAGGGCCGAGTACTTCTATCATCTTCCTCCCGACCAGCATGTTGCTGGCCGTCTTCACCACCGCCTCGTCGACACGGCTCCATTCTTCCCCGGTCAAAGGGGCCGACTTTCTGTCCAATATGTCCATGATCCCTCCTTGAGCTAAAATTTTTTACCGAGAAGACTCCCCACCGTCTGCGGTACCGGCTCATATTCCGTTTCCTGCCCCGACTCCGATTCTACTGTCAACCCTGTCGCCGTCTCCTCCTGCGCCTCGACTTCACCCTCGACCACAGACGCTTCCACTCCGGCTACCGGGCGTCTCTCCGAAGCGGTCCCCTCCGGTGCGCCTGCGGCGATCTTTGCCATGATCTCGACAACCTCGGCCTCTCCCTCGGCATACAGCGCTGTTTCAGTCGGTTCGAGTTCCTCCAGCAGCTTGAGGAATTCGCCGGCGTGGACGACCTCCTCGTCGGCGATATCCGTCAGAACCTCCTGAGCCAGCCGGTTGTCGGTCGACTCCGCCAGTTGCATGTAGAGCTGGACTGCCTCGTATTCGGCCGCGATCATGAAACGGATTGCCCGAACCAGTTCCGCATGCGTCACCTTGCGGTCGGCAGCAAATCCTGCGAATGGGTTGGCAAATTCTGGCATCTTTGTCCTCCTTTATGTAAGCTTTTCGAAAATCTATTTTATGATAGGCTATACGTTCGGGCGGTATTTTGCAATATCTTTTGCTGGTGCGCGTCGCCCCCCGGCATGAAACATCATTCGAAATTTTGAACTGCTCTGTTGACTGCCCCGCAGGCAAATGAGAGATGCCTGGCAAAGATCGATCTTGATGCCGATCCTTGCCAGGCAAGAGATGGGTGCCCGTTATTTTTTCTGCAGCTGTTTCGCTCCGCCCAACTCGGCAAAGCCGGTCTTCTCCAGATCGGTCCAGAGAGTGCCGTCGCCAGCGTGAATAATATTCAGCTTCATCGCCGGATTGAGGGTATCGGCGAACCGCCACTGCGCATAGGCCACCGGATCGTTGAAGACTGCCGTCTTCAAGTGCAGGCCGTTCGCTCTTTCACCGTCCACCTTTTGCAAGGCGGCAGCCTCGGCCTCGCCGAGCACCCGGACCCGATCCGCGGCAATGGCGGCGGTGAGTTTTCGGACCTCCGCCTCCTTTTTCAGGGTTTCCGCCTGAATTTCAGCCACCTGCTTGCCGAGATCGGCGGCAATTTCGGCTTTGATCTTTTCCGTTTCCTGCAGCACCTGTTCACCGCGCTGCTTGATCAGCGACAGCTCGGTGTTCAGTTCGGCCTGCTTGCGTGCGGTATTCTGCCGCTCCTTGTTGGTGAGGTCCTGCTCGATGGCGATGCTCGCCTGCTGGATCGGGTCGCGGATCTCATCGGGTACTTCGACGTGGCGGATGAGGGCGTTGTAGACCTTGATCCCCTTGGCGCCGAGCGTCTGCTCCAGCGACACGGTAAGGTCGCTCTGGAATTTCTCGCGGCCCTCGCCGACGATGAAATCCTTGGCCCGGTATTCGGAGCCCTTGTTACGCGAGATCGAGGTAATCTGCGGCATGATGATCTTGTCGACCACGGCCGGCAGGTCGCCGTAGCGCCGGAAGATGCCGGCAATGGCATCGGGCGAGAGTTCGAACTCCACCGTCATGTCGAGGCTGATCTGAAAGCCGTCCCGCGACGGGAAGCTGACCAGTTCGGTCAAATTCATCGCCCCTTCTTCCAGGGGCGCCGGAGCCATTGCCGCGGGCGCCCTGCCGGCCTCGAAGTCGGCCCGGGTGCCGGTTTTGAACTTCTGGTCCTGGACGGCGGAAGAGGAACGCTTACTCATATAGTCCTGCCGTTTCGCTTCCTGCTTTTCGAGGACGGCGGACTGCAGGACGTTCAGGGCCTCGTTGGTGCCGAGCTGCCGGGCCTTGGTCACCACCTTGCCGCCGCTACGCCCGAGCAGCGAGACCTGGTTGATGCCGATCTCCAGCACGTCGACCTTGTATTCCTTCGGGTTGACGTAATAGAGTCCCGGCTGCAGCACGTCGCGGCGGACGCCCTTCTGCTTTTCCGCCGCAAACTGGCCGTTTTCGGCCTGCTCGCCGGAGAGCGAGGTGATAACCCCGGCATAACCGATCGGAATCGAGATGGCATCGACGATCTCGATGTTGTAGCCATACGGGTTCATGCGATACTTGCCGGGACCGAGGACCCCGCGCCAGATCCCCTTCTCGCCGCGCTCGGCGATGAACTCCCCCTCGGCGAGCTTGCCGCCGATCTTGGAGGTGACGACGGCCACCTTGCCCGGATCGACGATGGTGACGCTCACAATCTCCCACTCATGGAACAGCGGGTTGAGGAAATGGCGTCCTTCGCCCAGGGTTTCCTCCCGGATGCCCTTCTGGCCGGCCCGGGCGAGGATCTGCCCCGGTTCAAGCGACTCGCCGCTTTTAGCGGTGACAATGGCCATCTGGTTGGGCCCGACGTAAAAGCGGCAGAAGCCCCACAGCCAGACGAATTGCGCGAAAACGCCGATGGCAAGAAGAGCCAGGATACGCATGAAAATTTTCATCTTCCACCTCCTTTGCCCGCGGCAGCAGGCGCCGGAACAAACGAGCCGAAGATGCCGCCCAGGCCTTCGGCGGAGTCGCCGCTCAGCACCGACAGCACCTGCGGCCCGAGCTTTTCGTAGAGGGTGTAGCGGGCAAAGTTTTCGCCGCTGCCGAAGGAAGTTACGCGATTCTTTAAGACGGCCGCCTCCGCTTCGTTCTTCGCCTTGATGGCGTCTTTCTCACCGCCCGCGGTAAGCAGAATGGCCTCGGCCTGAAAAAGCGCCGCCTCATATTCGAGCTTCGCCACTCCCAGCTCCTTTTGCGCGGCGATGAGCCGGACGGCCTGATTCTGCTCGGCATCGATCACCGCCCGGATGCGTTTAGTGTCGGCCTCGACCTTCTCCTTGCTCTGAATGGCCAGCATCTCCTGCTTGGTCAGCTCCGCCTTGGATTTGGCCTGGACGATCTGCTGCTCGTACTTGGCGGCATCCTGCACCGCCAGCTCGCGATCGCGGTTGATGCTGGCGATCTCGTCCGGCACGATGATCTTGCGCACCAGAACCGATTTGATGTCGATCCCCCAACCCTTCGACCTGGCCCGCAGGTGGCTTTCCAGATCACTCTGGAATTTCTGACGGGTCTCGCCGACGATGAAATTGACCGCAGGGTGCTTGCTCCCTTCGATCCGGCTGAAGCCGCGGGCCCGCGGCAGGATCAGCTTCTTGATGATGTCGTCCATATCGCCGATGCGGTGGGTGAGAAAGGCAGCCTCCTCCCGTTCGATGCTGAATTCTATGGTGCCCTCCACGGTCACGGCAAAGCCGTCCACGGTGAGGAAGTTGATGACGTCCTGGCCTGACATCTCGAACCGCTGGCTCTGGATATTCACCTCGACGATATTATACATGTAGGGGTTGAGATAGTGGGTGCCCGGTTCGAGCAGCCTGCTCGACACCCCCTTCAGCCCTTCCTGGATCATAAAGGTGTTGCGTTCCGTAGGCGTTAGTTCGTCGACCAGCACATCGCGGCCGGTGAGCATGGTCACCACCCCGACGCTGCCGGGGGTGATGTGGGTGGCATCAAACAGGGCGACGTGGTAGGCGTAGGGGTTGATCCGGTACTTGCCGGGGCGAAGAATCTCCTGCATGATGCCGCGCTGGTTGTCCAGGGCGATGATCTTGCCGGGGGGCAGCTCCTCGCCGTAGAGGCGGGTCATCACCCCGAGCTTGCCGGCGGGAACATCCAGAATGCGATGGATTTTCCAGCCCCAGATATAGGGATTCTTGAAGTAGCGGCCTTCGGAGAGCACTTCCGGCTGGATGCCCTTCTGCCCTTCCCGGGCGATCACCTGCCCCTCGGGAAGATTCTCGCCGGTCTTCTTGATCAGGACGGCAATCTCGCCGGGTCCGGGTTCGATCCGGCAGAAAAACCAGATGAAGACGAAGGCCATGACCGTGGCGCCGGCCACGAGCAGCGGCCGGAGCGGGAGTTTCGGCAACACCGGCAACCGCCAGCCGAAGCGCTTTTTGGCGGATACCGGTTCTTTTGTTTCAGTCATACGATCCCCTTTCGATGGTGAAAATAATAACTCCCTGAATGATCCAGGAGTTCCTGCCGCCTATCGGCTTCCGACTCGAAACAATTCACCGAGAAAGGCACGCAGTGTCCGGCTTGGAAAAAATCCATAACCAATCCGAAGATAAGTATATACCTAATAGTTCTCAGATCAAAACCGAACTTTACTTGAACACTCCTGGACTTATTGTACTGCCATGAGCAGTTTTTTATCGAGCGGGCCTGGATTAACCGCATTCCGATACGATATAATCGACTTCATATCCTCTGAGATCGGAAAGGTTTTCCGCCCCGCAGCAAGGTGGGGGAAGACTCCCTCCCTGATCATCCACAGACGATATGGAGGCGAAAAATGGATAAGAAATTGATGCAGCATGGTGCGATCAGCTGGTTCGAACTGATGACGAACGATGTGCAGGGCGCGAAGGAATTTTACCAGGTCATCTTCGGCTGGCAATACAGCGCCTTTGGCGAAGACCCCGCCGGGCCTTACACCATGATCAAGGTGGGCGGCGACGAGGTGGGCGGACTCATGCGGACGCCGGCGGATTGCCCTTACAAGGCGCCGGTCTGGGGAGCCTATGTCACGGTCGATAACATCGATGCCACCGCCGCGAAGATCGAAGAACTGGGCGGGAAAATACTCGTGCCGCCGACCGATATCCCCAATGTCGGCCGGTTCTGCGTCTTTGCCGATCCTGAGGGGGCCGTGCTTTCGGCCATCACCTACTACCCACAAAAAGCTTAATTTTTCGGAGCGAAAGATGGAGAGGGAGATCCGTACATCCACCGTCTCGGCGAATATCAAACGGAACAGGCTGGATATCACCCTGCGCGGTGCCATCTCCAAGAAGGAGGCGGAACGGCTCTACACCGATATCCGTTTCTGCACCTCCGACCTCGAGCCCGGTTTCGCCGTCATCACCGATCTGACCGAGGCGAACCTGGGTCATCTCGCAGCCATCGGCACCTTCCGCAAGATCACCAAATATCTGGCGGAAAAACAGGTCGGCCCGGTCGTTCGGGTTGTCGGCCAGGCCAGCATCATTTTTCGCCAGATCGCCAAACTCTCCAGCGAAACGAGCTACAAGCCAAAATATACCAAGACCAGGGAAGAGGCGGAACAACTGTTGGCCGAGCTGGCGGAAAAGGTGGCGGTCGCCTGATGACGGTGCGGGTAATCCGGCTCTGTTCGGACCTCAGGGCGAAAATTATTTCGCACCTACGCATCCACGGCAACCTCGGCTGGTGAGAATCGGCTACTCGGTCTTGGCCTTTTTCCAGGTCTTCTCCCGGCCGTGGCACAGCCGGTCGATGTTCTCATGGTGTTTGATCCAGATAAGCAGGCCCACCGCAGCCGCCACCACGATGCTGGTCTTGGACGCCCCCAGCAGATAGAGCCACAGCGGCATGAGGGCTGAGGTCAACAGCGAACCGACGGAAACAAAGCCGGAGATTGCGACGGAGGCCACAAAGACGGTCAGGCTGATGGCAATGGCCAGCGGCGAAAGAAAGAGAAAGACCCCAAGACTCGTGGCCACGCCCTTGCCGCCGCGAAATTTCAGGTAAACGGGAAACATGTGACCGATGACGGCGCAAAGACCGGTGAGAGCGACCGTCAGGTCCCGATCCTGGCTCTCGGGCAGAAGATACGCCGCCAGGGCCATGGGCAAGAGCCCCTTTAAGCAGTCGCAGACCAGGGTGACGAAGCCGAGCTTCTTGCCGAGCACCCTGCCGACATTGGTGGCGCCGATGTTGCGGCTCCCCTCGTTGCGAATATCGATGCCGGCCATCCTGCCGACAACCAGGCCGAAGGGGACGGCTCCGAACAGATAGCCGACGAGGGGAAAGAGAACATTCATAGCTGGATCCATGGCGTAAAGGGATTGAAAATTCAAAGATTCCTGGTTTCCTTGCGGTGTCGTGATCGTTCACCGGTACACATCAAAAGACTGCATAACCCGGATCTGTAACCGTTTATCCAGTGCTCCAGGTTCGTTCAAGCAGGCCTCCGAGCTATAGTTGGCTATGTGAGGGGGCCTGATCGGACGAAAATGGGGTGCTGGTGAACGGTTACGCGGTGTCGGTTGAAAATATGTGGAAACATCGACCTGCACAAGTCTTTTTTTACACTATCTTCATCACACGGAGAACCGCCTCCCGCCACTCCTCACCCGCACTTCAGGCAGCACCGCCCCAAATAGAGCCTTCCTCACGATTATTGCCGGAGAATCATTACTTTTCCGCGAAATATGCTTACTCTTCTAACCGTAGCCAAAAAACCGCCGCTATGGTACATTGTCCAAAGTGTTGCCTCATGCCAGGCACGTCATTTTTTCGTTTTTATCGATAATTACATTTACAATGAGTATTCAGAAAATATTCCAATACCCTGATCCGGTTTTACGCAAAACAACGGAAAAAATAACCGCCTTCGACGAGAATCTCGCGAGGCTGGTGGAAGATATGGCGGAAACCATGTACGATGCCCCGGGCGTCGGCCTTGCCGCCCCGCAGATCGGTCAATCGATCAAGCTGATCGTGGTCGATATCACTGCCAGAAATGAAGGTGACCGGCAAGAAGGCGAACGACAGGTCATGCCCCTCGTCAATCCGGAGATTATCGCCCACGAGGGTACCCAGCTCGACGAGGAGGGCTGCCTGAGCATCCCCGAACTCACCGCAACCGTCGAACGTTTCAAGAAGATCACCGTTTCCTTCCAGGACCTGCAGGGACAGCCGCAGGAACTGACCACCGAAAATCGTTTTGCCGTGGTTCTCCAGCATGAAATAGATCACCTGAACGGCATCCTCTTCCTCGATCATCTCAGCCCCTTGAAAAGGACGCTGTACAAGAAGAAAGTCAAAAAATGGCTGGCTGAAAAATAGGAGTCTTCTATGACGACCGCACCGCTTCGCCTCATCTTCATGGGAACGCCCGATTTTGCCGCAACAATCCTGAAGTCGCTGCTGGCCGGCCCGGACCAGGTCGTCGCGGTGGTCACCCAGCCGGACAAGGCCAAAGGACGGGGCAAGAAAGTCATGCCGCCGCCGGTCAAGGTGCTGGCCGAATCAATGGACATTCCGGTACTGCAACCGGTCAAGATCAAAACCGAGGAATTCCGCAACGGCCTGCTCAGCTACCGCCCGGACCTGATGGTGGTTGCCGCCTACGGCCGTATCCTGCCCCAGCCGCTCCTCGATTTAGCCCCGCTGGGCGCAATCAACGTCCACGGTTCGCTCCTGCCGAAATACCGGGGCGCCGCACCGATCCAGTGGTCGGTGATCAACGGGGAGCCCGAGACCGGCATCAGCATCCTGCAGATGGACGCCGGCATGGACACCGGCGACGTGCTGCTCAAGGCGAAAATCCCCATGAAACCGGAAGAGACCGCCGGCAGCCTCTTTGAAAAACTCGCTGTCCTCGGCGGGGAAACAGTGTTGAAGGGGATCAAGGGCATAAAGGAAGGCAGTCTCATTCCCGTTCCCCAGGATCACTACCAGGCGACGGCCGCGCCGATGCTGAAAAAGGACGACGGTCTCGTCGACTGGACCAGAGACGCGAAGGAGGTCGACTGCCTTATCAGGGGGATGGATCCCTGGCCGTCCGCCTACTGCTTTCTCGACACCACCCGCCTGCGGTTGTTCCGCCCTCAGGTGGTGGAGATGGACGTAAACGCCCCGCCTGGCACAATGCTCCGGGCCGACCGGCAGGGCATCCTCGTCGCCTGCGGCAAAAATGCGCTGCTGATCCGGGAGATCCAGCCGGAAGGCGGCAAGCGCATGCCCGTCGAGGCCTTCCTCTGCGGGCATCCGCTCGCAGCCGGAACCTACCTCGGCCGATAATCTTTTTGAATACGAACACATGACGACACCTCTCCCAGACAGGCGCATTGCCTTTGCCGATTGCTTTTCCGGGATCAGCGGCGATATGCTGCTCGGCGCCCTGCTCCATGCCGGACTGGACGCCCGAGTCCTCACCGACGAACTTGGCAAGCTGCACCTTCCCGGCCTGGTTTTCACGGTCGAGGCGAGGACGCTCCAGGGCATCGGTTGCATAAAGGTGGAAATAAACAGCGACCGGCGTCAGGATCTCCGGACCCTGCCGGCTATTCTGCACCTGCTCGAAAGCAGTTCCCTCGATGAACAGGTTGTCGCACGGGCATCAGCCGTCTTCCGAACGCTCGCCAGAGCAGAAGCGAAAGTCCATGGCATCGCCGAAGACCAGGTGCATTTTCATGAGGTGGGGGCGCTGGATACCATTGTTGACGTGGTCGGTGCAGTGATTGGCCTGCAGCACCTGGGCATCGACCGGCTGATCGCATCACCCTTGCCGCTCAGCCACGGCTTCGTGCAATGTGCCCACGGCCTCCTGCCGCTGCCGGCGCCGGCCGTCTGCGAACTGCTGCAAGGGATACCAACCTATGGCGTCGATCTGCGGGAAGAACTCGTCACACCCACCGGCGCGGCGCTGATCGCGACTCTTGCCGACGGCTTCGGCACCATGCCGCCGATGACCGTCCGGGCCACCGGCTACGGTGCGGGCAGCCGGACGCTTGCCAACCATCAGCCGAATCTTTTGCGGCTGATCATCGGCGAAGACTGCGAGGCCGGCGAAAGTCAGGTCGTGGAGGTCATCGAGACCAATATCGACGACTGGAGTCCGGAAGCCTTCCCCCATCTCTGCGATCTCCTCTTTGCGCGAGGGGCGCTCGATGTGACGCTTGCTTCCGTTCTGATGAAAAAGGGCCGGCCGGGTTTTTCCCTGCAGGTGATCTGTCCGTCCGCTTTCGCCCACCCGTTGAAGGAGACCATCCTCACCGAAACGACCGCCATCGGTCTGCGCTTCCGGCGGGAGAGTCGACGGACCCTGCCCCGGGAAAAGATAACGGTCACCACGAGATGGGGAGAAATAGCCGCGAAAAAGGTGCAGACCCCGGCCGGGACGGTGATCTACCCGGAATATGAGGCCTGCCGGGAAATCGCCCTCCGCCACCAGGTAACGCTTCCGGAAGTTTACCATGAAGTGCGGTGCCGCGGGAACAACTCATGAGCCGGATTATTATCGCGCTTGCCACCGGCTTCTATGTCGGCAAAATGGCCAGGGCGCCGGGGACTTGGGGATCGGTCGCCGCCTTCTTGCCCTGGCTGTTCATGAAGAATCTGCCGCTGCCGAGCTATCTGCTCCTGCTCGGTGCGGTGTTTGTCCTGGGTTTTTTTGTTGCCGGCTCGGCCGAGAAGATTGTCGACTGCCCGGATGCCGGCTGTATCGTCATCGACGAGTTCTTAGGCATGTTCATCACCCTCACCGCCGCGCCCGACCATCCTCTGGCCTGGCTTATCGGCTTCATTTTTTTCCGGATATTCGATATCGCCAAGCCTTTTCCGGTTTGTTGGTTCGATCGACGGATTCACGGCGGGGTGGGGATCATGATGGATGATGTCGTCGCCGGCATCTATGCTTTATTGTCACTGCAGTTGATCTGGGCAGCGGTCGGCCGGTTCCTGTAAGGCACAGGAACCGGCTGATTTCATCTGCTATTTCGGGCCTCCCCCACCGCCGTTGCCACCAGCGTTACCTCCGCCCTGGCCGCCACCTTGACCACCGCCGCCGCTGTTGCCGCCGCCCTGGCCACCACTGTTACCGCCACTGTTGCCGCCACTGTTGCCACCACTGTTGCCGCCACTGTTGCCGCCACTGTTGCCGCTGTTGCTGCCACCGCCGCCGCTGTTGCTGCCACTGCTGCTGTTGCTGCCACTGCTGCTGCCGCTGTTACTGCCACTGCTGCTGCCACTGCTACTGTTGCCGATGCCGCTGCTGTCGCCCTTACTGCCGCCTTTGCCGCCACCGCTTGAGCTGCCGGAACCACCGCCTTGGCTGCCGCCGGAAGAGTTTCCTTTACCGCCGCTTAAACCGGTTGCCCCGGCGACATCTGCACTCTTGCCTTTATCTTTGCTTTTCGAGGTTCCGGCTACGGATGTCCCATCCAGGTCCACACTCGCGTGCAGGCCTATGCCATGTCCCTTGGCGTTCCCCGTTTTGGTGTCCCGGGCC
>Ga0209317_1000930_pt1 | contig 29621 bp, 28 predicted proteins | sample RifGroB2_FD_183994 | JGI IMG/M metagenome (GOLD analysis project Ga0209317, IMG submission 183994) | Soil microbial communities from Rifle, Colorado, USA - Groundwater B2 (SPAdes) (version 2) | ecosystem: Environmental > Terrestrial > Soil > Unclassified | place: Rifle, Colorado | collected...
TTCGTCGCGATGCGCGATGCGCACTTCGATTCCGTCCTTTAGCTGTAGGAGCAGAACCTTTTGCACCTCCGCGTCCGTAAGATCCTCGCGATCCAGCACGAAGATTCGGGTCACCACCACCCCCCGCTCAATCGCCCGCAAATTTGCCTGATAGTAGTTGAGAAGGGAGCCGCGGCTGTCCCAGCCGATGGTCATGGGGTCGACGGTCTTGATGTGGCGAGTGCTCTCGCTGAAGTATTTCGTCCCTTTAAGATAGAATTCCGTCTCGTCGAGCGGAACGTACCCCTGCAAGAGGAGCGCTAGCGTTCGTTGCGTTCCGGCCAGTATTTCGTAGGCCTTGTCCCGGCATTCAGGATCGGTCATTTGAGCTAGGGTAAAGGTGATCTCGTGGGCATTATAGTACTCCACTAGCAGTTTTTCCCGCGTCTGATCGATATCCTCCCGCAGAAGATAGGTGGCGAGGGACATGAGGATGCCGACCCCGAAGATAATAAAGGCAGCTTCCTCATGGTGCAGCACCACGTGGAAGAAGATCGCAAGCCCTGATCCGGCAAGGAATTCTAAGAATATTGCCATATTGTGACTTTTTTCCTGCAATCAAGCACCTCCTTGTCCTATGCCCAAAATAAAAAAGCCTGGCTGCCTGAACCTCTGGGGAGATTTCGGCGACCCGGCTGTCTTCTTGAGACTCTGTGAGATGTCCGCCCAGAACCTTACAGCTTTCTGTTTGGCTGTTTTTCATAAAACTCTAATGTAAGCAGCAACAGAAGTCAAGGCACTATGTCCCGCAGCGCCCCGGCGTTTATCAGTACCCGCCGAAGAGCGGTCCCGCGTCGAACGGGAGTGGTTCGGCTCTCCGCGGCCAGTTTGCTTTGGCTGTAGGCGCACCCTCCTGTAATCAGGCCCGGCGGGAACAGAGCTTCAGGCAACGAGCATCTTCCTTCGGGTCGCCTTGGCCACCTGATCCGCGATCCTCAGAGGTCCCGGGATACGGTAAGCGGCGGAGCAATGGAGCACGATCTCGATCGCATCCTCCAGCATGACAAGGTGCCCAGGTGAAACGTAGAGCGGCTTCACCCCGGTGCGCGTCCTCAGCACCGCGCCGACCACCTCGCCGTCCAGCTCGAGCGGGGACCACTCCCCCCGCTGCAGACCCGGTTCCCGGAAGTCACCGACAAGACGCGTCTTGGCGCAACCGATGGTGGGGAGACCAGTGAGGACGCCGATATGGCAGGCGATGCCGAAGCGGCGCGGGTGGGCTATCCCCTGCCCGTCCACGAGGACAAGGTCCGGGAGCCGTGACAGCTTGCCCAGTGCGTCCAAAGCGGCCGGAGCCTCCCGAAAGGAGAGGTAGCCGGGAACGTAGGGAAACTCCGTGGTGCCGACCGCGCTCCTCTTTTCTATGGGAGTGTCACAGCAGCCGTATGAGAACAGGACCGCAGCGGCAAAAGCCAGGGGCCCCGCGTAATCGGCGTCGACCGCGGCTACCGTTCGCGGTGGACGCTCCAGCGGGCGGAGAACAACCCGGCGCGCCAGGTCCCGCTGGATAGCTTCCGCCTCCTCAAGCGTCTTCGCACGGAGATACCTCTCCCGCTCGTCGTCCATATGCCCCTGCCCCGAGTGCCCTTGGATTTGTAGATTCTACTGTGCAGACGAGGCATTACAAGACACCCGGAGTCCGATGCTCCAGCCAGGCGTTCAGCAGATGCAGACGAGCATCACTCTTCGACTATCCTTACGAATTTGATAGAATTCTCAGGGCCAAGAAGGCACACAAGGTTGCTACGGTTGAGGACCGGGTCGGTGTTGCATGTCTACTTTATGATTTAACCGCAGCTTTACAGGGGGAAACCATGGCTCAGCAAATAACGGTCACCTGCTACGCCGGATTTAAGGCGGACGAGCGTCCGACCTCTTTCACGCTCGGAGACACGGTTTTTGCTGTAACTGAGATCATCGACCGCTGGTACGACCAGGACTACAACTGCTTCAAGGTCCTGGTAGAGGGCGGTACCCAGTACCTGCTACGGCATGACCTGAACGAAGATGCCTGGGAACTGCTGCAGGACCGGGACGAAGAAGTCTGATGCGAACCACGATGTAAAATTTGTCGACACTTTCCAAACTGAAACTTCGTCGAAAAAATTTACAATCCCAGACCACATCACCTCTGCCGGGCAAAACACAAATAGTGTACTAAGAGTATTTTTGACTGCTTAGTGCCCCCCTTCACCAGCACGGCGCTCTGGCATCGTCTATGCTGCCACTGTCTTATCCTCGGAGGCTGTTAGATCTCACAAGGGACGCGAAGACACGAAGGAGGTGGCCAGTATGGAATACATGAGTTATGGCCGCGAGTGCATACTTTTTATAGTTTCGTTACTAGTAATCTCGCATGTGATTCTGGAGCTACTTCCTCTGCGGTGCAAGAGCTTGCGCGATGCATTCCTTTCCTCCCCCGTTGATTTCAGCAGTCGCATGGCCCTCATCCTTGCTGCCTGGTTCTTATTATGACCACGTTTGCGCCCCGCTCCACCCTCGATGGCAAAGGCGCTCCCCGCCCCTCCGTATTAAAAATTATAAATTTGTAATTGACAAACCCAAACCTCTCTTTATACTGTTTCGCTCAGCCGCCAATCATCAAGCAGCGGCAAACGCACTGTCAGTCTCAGTCGCAAGGAGCAAACCATGGCAATTTGTCCGGAATGTGAAGGTAAGAAGGTAGTCCGATGCGTGAAGTGTGACGGCAAAGGGAACAGGTATTTTGTTCCGGTATTGGATATCTGGGAGACGGACTGCGATTGTTACGGAAGCGGAGTCGTGACCTGTACCATGTGTAACGGACTCGGTTATACCGCAGGAAGGGAGCTGGTTCTTTCTCCCCCGACCTGTGCAGACATAGGATTCCTTTCGCGCTGAGCCGCAGTCAAGCCATAGCAAAAAACCTCTTGGACACGAAGAAGGCCGCTCGATTGAGCGGCCTTCTTCGTGCGTGTAGGATTTCCGGGCTATTTCCTGTTTCTCTTCCGGCCCAAAGCTGCAAGCCCGAGGAAGCCTGCGCCGAGGAGGACGATGGTGCCGGGTTCGGGAACGGGGGCGGGAGCGGGGTTTGTCGCTGACCGTGAATGTGATGCCGGTTGTCTGGAAATGACAGTCGGGGTCGAAACCCAAAGCGATATCCCTGGTCGTACTATAATCCCCGGTGATATCGGCGAAATAATTCATGAGTGCCGTCAGTTCTGCGACGTCGAAGTTGTAGGTCAGTGTCTTTCTTCCGGAATAGCGGTTGCTGATGTCTTCGGAAACGTAATATGTATGGAGCAGCAGCGCGTTGTCGAAGAGGTTGGTGACTGCATCCTTGGTGAAAAAAGTAGTAGCTATGCTTGAACTGTCAGCGATCGATCTCCACGACTGGGTACTGCTCCCCATTTTCGCATCGTCCAGGAGATAGAGAGCCAGCTGGTCGTTCTCGTATCCACTGGTGTTGTCGTCATATATGTTGGTCAGGGTAATGGAAGCAGCGGTAATGTGTCCGAGATCAAGGCCGGAAAACGCCTGCGAAGACTTCATTCCCCATATGTACATAGAGCTGTGTGCCAGACTCGTCGAGCCAACTGATACCGACATCGTCGTTGCCCCGGCTGTTCCGGAGGTTGCCAGAAGCGCCGCGAAACCCAAAATCCCCAAGAGTAGTCGTTTCATTACATCCCGCCTTTTATCGTAAATTTTACATATACAGCAAACCAGATAGCAATATATGGTCCAATCCCGCCAACCAGCTGTAAATTCAATGATTACAATTATTCCCTGACCGCACCTTGGGGAAGGTGTAAAGAATCCCGACACGGACGGTGCGTAAACTTTTCAGGAATCATGCAATCGAAGCCGCGGTTCCCGCGCCACCGCGCTTTATCGGTTTGAAAACGATCCTGGTGAATCGGACATACACAGGAGGGCCAACCTATCTTGCAAATCCTTATATGCACTCAATGACAAAATACGCCTTCAATCTCAAGGATTGAGACCAGATCAGCCTAAACATTTCCCAACTTCTCCCCCTTCGAGTATACAAACAGTGTGAAGCTTACCCCTCAGAGATTGAAATCCGCCGGGATTCCAGTAAAGTTTATCCACTTGCACCACTGTATGCTGCCGCAGACTCAAGTTATCGTGACGGGGAAAGACGACATGTCGAAGACCATCCTGACCCCAGCCGAGGACTCGCCTTCACGCATACCCACCCTTCCATCCTGGTCCAACATCGCAAGATTCCTGCCGTATCTGGTCATGACCCTTTCATTGATGATGACCTTTTTCTTCTGGCGCCAGTTCGACCAAAGCCTCGCGGTCCGCTCGCAAACGATCTTTACCGAAAGGACCCAGGATATAATGAACGACTTCTTCACGCGGATGACGGACGACGAACAGCTCCTCAGGGGGGCTGTCGGTCTCTTCGACGCCAGTGAATACGTCACCCGAGACGATTGGCACCGTTATATCGCGTCGATAGCGCTTGGCACCAACTACCCCGGCCTGCAGGGGGTCGGCTTCGCAGAGGTCGTCCGCCCCGATGAAAAGGACAAGCATATCCTGCGGGTAAGAGCGGAAGGGTTTCCTTCCTATACGATCCTGCCCGAAGGGGAGAGGAAAGAGTACACTGCCATTGTCTATCTGGAACCTTTTGACTGGCGCAACCAGCGTGCCTTCGGCTACGACATGTTCTCGGAGCCGATTCGCCGTATAGCCATGAAAAAGGCACGCGACCTCGGAGCAGCAGCCGTAACTGGTCCGGTCACCCTCGTACAGGAAACCGAGCAGGATCAGCAAACGGGGATCTTGCTGTACATGCCGGTGTATAGGCATGGCCAGCCTGTTGACACGGTGGCGCAGCGCCGAAGTGCGCTGCAGGGGTACGTCTATAGCCCGATCAGGTTGAATGATTTCCTATCCGCGACCTTCCCAAAGCCCCCCAGGGACATCGGGTTCAGAATCTTCACGGAGAAGGAGCCGAAACCCACTGCCATGCTGTTCGACAGTGTCTCCGCCTGGAAGATCAAGCTGCCCGTTGACTACAAGGGGGAATTGCAGCGGACCCTGACCGTCGAGAAGTTCGGCCGCAACTGGCTGTTTGCCTTCCAATCCCTTCCCGCCTTTGCTCAAGAACAGCGAAAAGAGGAGTCCAGCAGCTATCTGATGGGCGGCCTGATCGTCAGCCTGCTTCTGACCGTCATTGCCTTCATGCTGCGCTCTGCTCATGCCAGTGCCATAGCTGCGGCCCAGGCCCTGAAGGAAAGCCAGGAACATTACCGGAAGATCTCCGAGGACAGCCCTGCGTATATCGCAACCTTCCTTCCCGATGGCACCATCACATACGCTAATCCTGCCTTGGCGCATGATACCGGCCGGTCAAAGGCCGAGCTGGTCGGAAGGAACTTTTTTGACTTTCTCCTGCCGCAGTATCAGGTGACGGTGCGGCAATCCTTAGGGGGCCTCTCGCGGGAGCATCCCACGGAAACCTATGAACACGCGCTGTACGGGCCGGACGGAGACATCATCTGGCACCAATGGACCAGCAGGGCGATGTTCGATGACCATGGAAGGATCGTCGAGGTCCAGGCTGTGGGGCAGGACATCACCGAGCGCAAAAAGGCGGAGGAAGAGCGGGCCCGCCTGGAACAGCAGATGTTGAATGCCCAGAAGATGGAGAGCCTTGGCGTTCTTGCAGGCGGCGTCGCCCACGACTTCAACAACATACTCATGGCGATCATAGGCAATGTGGACCTGTCACTGATGAGGATTCCCGAGGATTCTCCTGTCGTGGGTAATCTCCGCAACATCGAGAAAGCTGCAACCAGGGCAGCCGAGCTTGCCAAGCAGATGCTGGCCTATTCCGGCAAAGGGAGATTCGTCGTTGAAGACATAGACCTGAACCGGCTTGTGGAGGAAATGGAGCATATCCTGAAGGCGTCCATCTCCAAGGATGCCGCTCTCGCACTCAAGCTCTGCAAGCCGCTCACCACGGTTGAAGCCGATGCCAACCAGATGCGGCAGATACTGACGAACCTGGTCATGAACGCCTCTGAAGCCATCGGTGACAGAAGCGGTGACATCACTATCAGCACCGGTTGCATGGAGTACGGCAGGGACAACCTGAAGGATGTTCTGCTGGGGCAGGATCTGGCCGAAGGGCGGTATGTCTTCGTGGAAGTCGCCGATACCGGCATCGGCATGGAGAAGGAGGTTCTGGACAGGATATTCGACCCTTTCTTCACCACCAAGTTCACCGGCCGCGGTCTCGGCCTGGCCGCAGTCCACGGCATCGTCCGGGGGCACAAAGGGGGCATCAGGATCTACAGCGAACCAGGCAAGGGGAGCAGTTTCCAGGTGCTGTTGCCGGCGTACGGAGAGCCAGTCGAGGCTTCCACCCCGGAAAGAGAGGAGGATGACTGGAGGGGCGAGGGTAAGATCCTGCTGGTCGACGACGAGGAGACCGTTCGGGACATCGGGTCCGAACTGCTGCGGGAGCTCGGGTTTACTCCGGTAGCAGCCAGTGACGGGTTGGAGGCGCTAGCCGTTTTCAAGGAGAATCCGGACCTGCGCGGAGTTATCCTGGACCTCACGATGCCGCGGATGGATGGCGAGCACTGTTTCCGGGAGCTGCGGCTCCTGAACCCGGATATCAAGGTGATCATGTCCAGTGGGTTCAGCGAGCAGGACGTCGTTCAGAAGTTCGACGGCAAGGGGCTGGCAGGGTTCATCCAGAAGCCGTACAAGCTTAACGCACTCAAGGAGATCATGCGGAGGATCTAGAACCCGTGTATGTGACCGTCAACTGGAATCGAGAACTTCATTCGACCAATGAAGCAATAGCCCGCAGCAATTCACCATGGCTTCGCGGGAGAGACTTGCCCCTTTCCAACACCTTGCCATCGACCAAGAGGTTATGAAGTTCAGCCACACGCGGCACTCCCAGACCGTGAGAGGCGAACTGCTCAAGAGAATTGGCTATGTGTGGTGTTTCCCATGTTGCTGCACAATTCCCTTTCGCCAATATGGCGGTTGAATCCCCCCATTGATAGGCGAAGTCGATATCATGGGTGGCAATGATGATGGTCATGCCTTCGGAATGGAGCCTTTCCAGAATTTGGGTGAGTCCGAGTTGCATGGCAACATCCAGCCCCGCTGTCGGTTCGTCCAGTACCATAACCTCCGGGCGCATTGCTAGAACCCCCGCGATACACGCCCGTTTTTTCTGTCCAAAGCTAAGGTTGTGAACCGGCTTATCCGCGTAATCGGTCAACCCTACAGCCTGCAGCGCCTCTTCAACCCTTTCTCTCACGGCCTGCTTTTCCAGCCCAAGGTTCAGCGGACCAAAAGAGACATCTTCACGGACGCTTGCGGAAAAAAGCTGACTGTCCGGGTTTTGGAATACAAGACCGATACGCGAGCGGAGCTCGTGCAATCTTTGCCGTCCATAATCCAGAGGGGCGCCGCTGTATAGGACTGTCCCAGACTGTGGCCGCAGAATGCCGTTGAGGTGTAGGAAGAGGGTAGTTTTCCCGGCACCGTTCGCACCAAGTACGACCAAACGGCTGCCGCGCTCGATAGACAGAGAGCAAGAGTCCAGGCCGACGCTCCCGTCCGGATACCGGAAGCTGACTCCTTGAAGTTCCAAAATGGGAGTGACTGATTGTTGTTTCATATTGTCACCAATGCCAAAGCAATCAGCGCGCATCCGCTGACTGTTGCCGTGATCAAGCTTCGTATAGGCCGGTGATATTCACCTTCGAGGAATATCAAGGGGCCATCGTTGTTTCGAGCCAATGCAGCCTGATGGAGGGCGTTGGAGCGCTGCCAGACCTGTATCGCCAAGTTTGCCGTCAGTATGCCGAGGGAACGCATGGCAAGGCGCGGAGTGGCATACCCCAGGCGGGCCATTTGAGCAATCCGGGTATCATGGATTACCTCCAGAAACACAAAGACCGTCCGGTATCCGAGCGTCATGATGTCCAGCATTACTTCGGGAAACCTGAGCCTTCGTAGCAGGGCAATAATGTCGGTCATAGAGGTTGTCAGGGAGAGAAACAGCAGCGCTGCAATTCCGCACAAGGAGCGGCTGCACGTTAAGGCGATATGAGCTATTTCAGCCTGGCCCACGACTTGGAACTGTAGTCGCAGAGGCAATCCCCCCCAACTAACGGAAACGGCCAGAGTCGCAGCACTTACAGCCAAGAAAAGCAGGGCCGGAAGAGCGACCTTGAGATAGCGAAACGGGGGCACCTTTGCCCCAGCTAGCGTCACCGCCGCCATGATACCGGCCAATCCGCAGGTTGTCAGAGGAGAACGGGACACAAAAGCCGCTACAATTCCGCAGGCAGTGAATAGAGCCTTGGCGGCAGGGGGTACCTGCCGCCAGTGGTTGTTATATGCACACTGTTCAATCAGCATTTCGTCTCTTGTTCTCGCCGGAGTTTAGCACGGGTCATTGCGGAGCCAAGGTAATAGCCGATAAAACCGGCACCCATAGCAGCCTGAAGGGCGAAAAGCAGGGAACCTACCTCATCACTGGGAGGTTCCATTATCGGCTTGAACCACGGCTTGTATCCCGGTGCTATGGTTCCGATTAAGTCCTTTGCCTGGTCGTCAGCCCCCTTGAATATCTCTACCTCTTTCCCGTCCGGTCCCGGTGCGGGCTTTTGTATCTTCCAAAGAGGGAATGCCATGAGTACGACAACAAGTACCAGCATCGGGATGTTGGTGGAGCGTTTCATACCTGCACCTCCTTGCCGGTGATTACGTTCATATCCTTCAATTCTTGAGGGTTGAAACGGGCCAGGGCGTTGAAAACGACGACCGTCAACAGACCCTCACTGATTGCTAGCGGAATCTGTGTGACCGCAAAAACGGTTGCGAACTTGGCAAAGGATGCTACAAACCCGCCTACCGGGTCAGGGAATGCCAGTGCCAGTTGCACTGATGTAGTCACGTAGGTCAACAAATCGCCCACGGCTGCAGCCAGGAAGAGGGAGACTCCGAAGGGTAGCTTGACCGAGCGCCCCAACCGGTAGATTCCGGCACAGGCAAAGGGACCGACAATCGCCATAGAGAATATGTTTGCTCCCAACGTCGTCAGCCCCCCATGTGCCAGCAGCAGAGCCTGGAACATCAGTACAACAGCACCGATAGGGGCCATAGCCGCAGGGCCGAAGAGAATGGCTCCAAGTCCCGTGCCGGTAGGGTGAGAACAGCTTCCCGTGACCGACGGCATTTTCAGAGCCGACAGCACGAAGGTAAATGCCGTAGCGACACCCAGCAGCATGCGTTGTTCGGGTTTTTCTTTTATCCTCTTATTGACAGAGCGCAGCCCATAGGCCACAAATGGAGCCGATGCGACGCTCCATCCGATTGCATGTTTGACGGGTAAAAAGCCTTCCATGATATGCATAACGAACTTCTCCTTTTATATGGTGAACGCAGCAGGTAGTCAGAACTTCAGCACTATGCCGTAGCACACGGTCAGGTCATCCTCCGGTTTTGTAAGGCCCAATTTCACCCCGGCATCAATATCCAGGTATTCGTTGACTTCGTAACGAGCACCGACTTGGGCAAAGCCGGTCAACTCGTTGTTTGTGCTATCCTGGGTGGTGGATAGGCCCAGTTCCGCAACTGCTGTAAATCCCTTGAAAATCTTGGCTTCACCGGCAAGAGAGCCAAACCAGATATCACTGCGGTTGCAGGCTCTGGCATCGTCTGTGCGATAATCATGATGACCATACCCCAGGTTGGAATGTAGGGCATAGTTACCGTCGTCAAATTCCCTGGACGCGATCAAGGTGCCGCCGAATTGCCAGCGCCTATCTGAAAGACCGGCACCGTAATTCCCTGTCGGAATGGTTATGGTTGGCTTGATGGCAAAGGTGATTCCAGCCAACTCGGCAAAAGCGTACTTCAACTCGACAGCCATATCACAAAACCCAACCGCGTTGTCTGTGAGGTTGCCGTCTTCCTTTGTACGGTCACTGAAGGTGTAGGGAATCGTCAGGGATACACCCATATTCTTATACAACCCCGTCGTCAGCTTGGCCTCAGCATCGAACACGTCCCGCCTCACAGAGACACCGTTGTTGCTCTCCTTGTCGTGGATATAGGAACTGTTCAGTTCAATCTCCACCTTGCCGACATCCACCGTTCCTGCATCATCAGTTATCAGGGGTGGCCCTGCATACGCTGTTGTTGTCATGACAGCTGACAACAGCAGTACTGCTACGATTTGTTTCATTTCACACTATCCTCCCTCGAAGTTTGGCTTGGATAGGTCTTCCGGCTTAGGGCTGCCTACTTGCCCGCCTTCCCATTATGGTAATACCCATAACAGTGGCTTTTTGTGGGCGTTCGTTCCCTTCACGGCTGCGGGGCAGCGGGAGAATTTCACTCCTCTTCCCTGGCTTCCAGCCTTGTGCTGAATGGCTTGTTTGCCGGTTCGTGCAGGTATGTTTCTCGTTTCACCTCCTAGGAGCACAGTTTAAACGGCTGGGTAGCAGCCATCCAGATTCTTGATGCGTAATTTGTAAGCGAAAAAAGAAAAAGTCCGCATATGCCGGAGCATAGTGCGGACTTTTCGTATTCAAAGTCTGTACTTGGTTCACTCACCCTTTACCGGAGGGATATGTTGAGTGCTAAGATTTCGGCAGGTCTTCTGGCTCGCGATTCATCCTTGGGGCACCTTCCCAGTCTTACGACCAGTGGTATATCGCCCTTCGTCCTCGCTTACAGCGGCGGGTTCCGCGTGGGATTTTCACCCACTTCCCTATTCTCCCTTTCGGGCACCGTAATCTATATTCAGTTTTATATTATCTGTGCAGTAGCTAACACATCTGATTGCTGAAGTCAAGTTTGTCCCGTAATCGGTCACCGTGCCCGGGGTCGAAACCGGCCCGGGCGAAGTATTTGAGTAAGAATGTGTCGGTAAAAGGCGCATGCTTGACAAGTATATTGGATAACGCTAACATTTTGGCACAGCGGAGCTACCACACAGCAAGCACCGGAGGCCAAATGGATCACAATGTTTTCAACCTCGCCCACTTGAAGGATCTAAGCGACGGCGACCTGGCCCTGCAAGTGGACACCATGGCTGACCTCTTCGACGACCATCCAGCCTACAAGGACCAAACCCTACCCCCCTGGATCATCGGTCCGGCCCATTTGAGGGCGCACTCGGTTGACCTGAGACACCTGTCACCGGCAGCGAAGCACGATGAGAGCAAGGAAGCTGAGAGACAGCTGGTGCGCGAGAAAGTGGTACAGGCGATCACCTTCTCGAGCCAGTACGTCGTCATGTTTGCTGCGCACGAAAACGACTCGAGCCATCTTGAGAACATCGGGTTGGAACCCAGACACAGGAATTACAGCAAGGAAGCGCCCAAGAGGCCGGGGATTACCAAAAAGTTCGTCGTGAAGCACAACCAGGGCGTTTCCGGTAGCGTCATCGCATCGGTCAACGCCTGGGAGGGTAAAGGGAGCGTCGAGCTGCAGGTCTGCCAGGGAGATCCGGCGAACGAAGCGTCATGGAGGACGATCAACATCTTCCATTCTTGCCGCATGATGGTGGACGGACTGGAGCCGGCAACAAGGTGCTACTTCCGGGCAAGGCTCCGAAACGATGCCGGAAACGGGCCGTGGTCCGAGGTCGTCGAACTGATAATCCTGTAACGGGCTTCCCTGCAACGAAAATAGACGCGGCTGCATGGTTCATGCAGCCGCGTTTTTGCATCCCTTCCTCGCCAAATTCAATCGTCACACTCTCCCGCCCCCCCCCTCCCACCGAAGAATCCGGACATCCGGCGGCAAGCATCGATCCTGTCCAGGCCGGATCGGAGTTCACACCCAACGGACATGATTCTCCCAAGGAGAGAACTTGGACTTCGGAGGCACAGATTCAAAATTGAGCGAAGAAATTCGAATTCCCAACCACAGATTTGAAATCCCGGGAGGAAATTTGAAATTCCCAGCGGCGATTTCCATCTTCGGGGAGCGCTTTTTGAAATCCGGGTCCCGAAGATACAAATCGTCGCCCGGATTTCAAATTCCCGTCTGCGATTTTGAAATTCCTATCCGGAACATTCAAAATGCAGGTCGGCATTTCAAATTCCCGCTGGCAGATTTAAAAATCGCATGCGCAAGAGTGAAAAACCGGATTGGGAACATCATGTCGTCCATCCGGAATTCAAAATCCCCGACCGCGATTTAGAATTCGCCCCCAGCATTTCAAAATCCCCCCTGGAAGTTTCATCATTCATTACCCAAAAACCTAATTCCAGTTATAAATCTTCAGATCATGTGGTGCGGGCTTCCCTTTCCCTGTTTCTACAAACTCACGCAGGCTTAAAAGGAATGTGGCCCACTTCATACTGCAGTGAGCAGTAGCCTCAACAGCCTCGCGCCAGTGATATTGGGGTCCCGGCTTTTTTGCGTTCTGACCCCACGGTCCATAAAATTTACAGGAGGCAATCATGACATTTAACGAAGTTATACCGGCTTTATCGATCCTCGCCTTACTGTGCATATGTGCAGCCATAGCGCTCTGTTTAACCAATCATCTGAGCAGTAAGTTAGCTGAGAGGTTTATTGAATCGGATAAATATGGGTCGGAAGGAGGCAGGGCGCCTAGAAAGCCGACGAATGAGCGGATGGGTCTACCTCACCTTCAGGGGGAAGGTTCCAATATGATTCTCAACACCCTTTCAAATCCTTCCGAGACGGGAGACCGGTGCCCTATCAGTGCGGCTGACGGGGCAGCTAGGGTGAGCGGGTTGGGGAGCCGCATGACTTCATTCGCCAATTCCCTATTAGTGTCCGATGGCAAGGAGGTGTGGGTCAGGCCAGACTTCCGGACATTTGTTAGAGTGTTTGCTCACCCTCGGCTTCCTCCTACGATTTTTTTTACCGATCCACACCCCGCCACCGTACCGCCTGCACGTAGAAGATCATCCGTACCGGCCCAATATCAAATACATATTTCTAATGAAAATGGCAATTCATACCACGAGGAACGGTTCCGAGCATCCAATGAAAAGTTACGAAGATAATCCTTCCAGGATCCCCATACCGGCATCTGCCCCTAACCAACCGTAGCAAATAAATTTTCTTTCACATGCTGTGGGGCCGGAGGTGAAGGCGCGTTTGCTCCTAATTCTCCTGATTTTTTCATTTCGATTTTAGTGATGCGAATCACATACAACCGTTTATTTAAATGTTTAGTCTAACGCGGAAATGGCGCATCTTGTCAAAACTCTTGCCTTTTTTTCACAGGGGGTGCGGCAGGCTCCGCACCGTGCCGCACCGTGCCGCGCCGTGCCGCGCCGTGCCGACGAGACGAGATATCTCTAAATGAGGTTCATGTTCTGCCGATAATCAACTGCATCACCTTTTAATTTGTTATGCCATGCCAGGAGGAACCAAATATGACCGGACCAGAAGGGTTCGTCGCCAGAATGGCGCTTTTCGCGTTTGTCGCAGCTTTCTTTTTTTCCGCCTCTCCCGCTGCCGCGGACGAGGTGCTGCTGGTAGGAGGTACCGGGACCGGCATCGGGACCATGAGGCTGCTGAAAGTCGCCTTCGAAAGGAGGCATCCAGACATCACTATCAGGATGCTGCCGAGCCTGGGAAGCAGCGGCGCGATCAGAGCTCTTGCCAAGGGGGCGCTCGACATCGGGGTGATCAGCAGGACGTTCACCTCCGAAGAACTAAGGCTCGGGCTGCAGAAGCTCGACTTCGCCCGGACGCCGTTCGTGTTCGTCGCCAACAAGGCTGTGCCGGAAAGCAACCTCAGCGGCTCCCGCGTGGAAGAGATCCTCTCTGGCCGGATCGCCACCTGGCCAAGCGGGGACAGGATCCGCCTGATCCTGAGACCCGCGGCCGATTCAGACACCAAGGCCGTCAGGGAGACATCCCCAGGGATCCGTGCGGCAATCGACAACCTCCTCGGCCGCAAGGGGATGCTGGTGGCCCTCACCAACCAGGAATGCCTGGAACTGGTCGAAAAGACCCCCGGGTCGCTCGGTTTCACCTCGCTGGCACAGGTCGTCTCAGAGGAGAGAAACATAAAGATCCTCTCCTTCAACGGTGTACGGCCGAGCCTCTCCACCCTGGACAAGGGTGCCTACCCGTTGTCCCAGACGCTCAGCATCATCACCAGGGGCCCGGCTTCCACAGCCCGGAAGAGTTTCATCGACTTCGTCGCCTCCCCCGAGGGGGAGAGGATAATCCAGCAGGCCGGTAGCATCCCCCTGAAGGGGAAGCCCCGGGGATGACCGCGACAGTTGTTAGGAGGTCCGACCGTTTCCTGCTGATCCTCGCCGGGTTGGTCATGGGCGTCGTGGTCGTTCTTGTGCCCGTCGGGTACTTCGCCCTCTCCTACCGTTACGAAGTGGGGCGGCTGGAGTCCGAGGTCGAATTCAACGCGCGCATCCTCTCCCAGGTCATCGGCAGCAACCCGGAGATGTGGCAATTCGAGACGGTCCGGATCGAAGAACACCTCTCCCGGGGCAGGCACGGAGGTGATCAGGTGCGGCGCAGGATCAAGAACCTTCGCGGGGAGGTGGTCGCCACCATCGGCGCCCCCCCGCGCCCCCCTGTGCTGGTCAGGACTGCCCTGCTGCACGATGCCGGCCAGGCGGCTGGGAGCATCGAGGTCTCCGCCTCCCTTTCCACGACGCTTGCCAACTCGGCCCTTCTAGCCCTCGCGCTGCTGCCGCTTGGTTGCGCCGTCCTGCTGGTCCTCGGGCTTATGCCCGCCCGCGTCATCAGGCGCGAGGTCGCCGCCGCCCTGCAGAGGGAGCGGGACACGGGGCAGCGCTACCTGGACGTCGCCGGGGTGATGCTGGTTGCGCTCGACGCCAGCGGGCGCGTCACCCTGGTCAACCGCAGGGCGTGCCAGGTGATGGGGTACGTCGAAGAGGAGGTCCTGCACCGGGACTGGTTCGAGTTCATCCCCAAAGAGCAGTGGGCGCATACATGGGAGTCGCTTGCGTGCGACGGCGCCGGAAATGGCGGCCCGCTGCAAATCGAGATACCGATCCTCACCAAGGACGGCCGCCAGCGCATCGTGACCTGGAACCACCGCAGCCTCACCGACGACGCGGGGCAGCGGATCGGCACCCTCAGTTCAGGGGAGGACATGACGGAGCGCAGGGAGTTAGAGACGCAACTGCTCCACGCCCAGAAGATGGACGCCCTCGGCCAGCTCGCAAGCGGCGTGGCGCACGACTTCAACAACATCCTGACGGTGATCGTCGGCTTCTGCGGCATACTCAGGCTGCGGATGGCCGATAACGAGGAGCACCTGGGTTTCGTCGACCAGGTGACCGCAGCCGCGGAGCGGGCCGCACAGCTCACCAGGAGCCTCCTCGCCTTCAGCCGCAAGCAGCCGTCGCTCCAAAAGCCATGCGACCTGAACGGCACCCTGCGCAACCTGCAGAAATTCCTGGCGCGCATCATCGGCGAGGACATCGAGCTGAGGCTTGCGCTTTCCCCGGGCCCCCTGATGATCCAGGCCGACAGCGGCCAGATCGAGCAGGTCCTGATCAACCTCGCCGCCAACGCCAGGGACGCCATGCACCAGGGGGGGACCCTTGTCTTCGAGACCTCGCAGCGGCAGGGCAATGGAGCAGATTGCGCCCTGATCTCGGTCAGCGACACCGGCTGCGGCATGGACGAGGCGACGCGTCTGCGCATCTTCGAACCCTTCTTCACCACAAAGGAGGCCGGCAAGGGAACAGGGCTCGGGCTGGCCATAGTCTATGGCATCGTCAGCCAGCACGGCGGTTCCATGGAGGTGGTGAGCGAGCCCGGAACAGGGACCAGTTTCAGGATCACCATCCCGTGCCTCCAGGAGGGCGCCCTCGCGCCCAGGCGGGACACCCCGTTTTGCCCCGTCCAGGGGAACGAGACCATACTGGTCGCCGAGGACGACCCGGACGTGCGCCGCGTGGTGGAGTCGGCGCTCTCCGAGTTCGGCTACCGCGTGATACTGGCCGTGAACGGGGAGCAGGCCGTCGGCCTGTTCCGGGAGAACATGTCGAGGATAGATCTGTGCATCCTGGACGTGGTGATGTCCGGGAAAAGCGGCAAGGAAGTCGCCGATGAGATCTCCAGGCTGAAGCCGGGCGCCAAGATCCTTTTGGCCAGCGGCTATCCCGCCGAGACCCTCTGCGCCAGGTGGGGTGTGGAGGAACCGTCGGACCTGCTCATAAAGCCCCTGCTGCCGTGGGACCTCGCATCGAAGGTCCGGGAGATGCTCGATCGGTCAACCACACCCCATCCCAGAGGGGGCATTGTGGCTATAGGGGAGGTGACGGGTGGGGCCTGGTCGGGACCGTGAGGAGAGCTGCAATAATCGGGGGGGCGCTATTTTTTTTTGATCTCCTCCAGGGTTTGCAGGAAATCATCAAGAAGCGGGCCGCCAAGCTCCACGGCTCGTTGCGCCGCAACCAGTGCCTCATTTCGCTTCCCCTGGAGGTTCAGAACATAGGCAAGGTTGTTGAAAGGTATGCCGTTTTCCGGCTGAAGCAGGGTTGCTCGGCCAAAGGCCTCGGCGCTGCCGGCAAGATCGTGCAGACTGTATCGACTGTTGCCAAGTCCCATCCAGGCGCCAAAACTCTTAGGCCAGCGCTTCAGGGCGGCACCATACCCGGCTTCCGCCCCCTGCCACTGGCCGGCCCTTTCCAGTCCGGCAACGGCTTCAAGCCAATCCCCCTCTTGAACTCCAGCGGGCAGCCGGTCTGGCGCAAGGACCAGAAGCCCCCAGTACTCGCCGCGCTGCCAGATGTTCAGGAAAACCCGGGAACTGAGATGCTCGTTGGCGGTGGGTCCTGAGTGGAGGATAATCTCTTCGCGCTCCCGATCAAAACCGATGACCACAGCATAGTGCCATTTCGGATACCAAGACAGGCCGAGATTGACCAGCACGATGACCGGATTACCGGCTGAGACCTCGGCGAGCAGGGCTTCGCTGCCGGTTATGGTGTAAGCAACCCGGCTATGCCTGCGGGTTGCGCCAATCAGGGCGCTTTGCAGGCTCCCCTTTAGATCGGGTGTGAAAACTTCGGGGGTAAGATCGGAGGGTTGGACGTCTATTCCGCTCCAGTTAAGCGCCATGGCCAGGGCGGCCGGCCCGCACTGCAATTCTTCCTGGGCAAAAAACGGTACGTCGTCAACCATGGCCCTGGCAGGCCCGCCAGGCGTCTGGAGCAGGGGTCTCGTCGACAGGATGCCGCAGCCGGACAAAACAAGGGACAACGCTAAAAACAACAGGCCGACAAGCAGTTGTCTGTCGGCCTGAAGCAAGCGCGATTGTGTCCGGCTCTTAGCGGTGACGAACAAAGGGAAAAACATGGGTGAGACCGGCAATATCGGTGATCAGCAACACCAAAAAGATTAAAACCGCAGCGCCAATGACCGTCCCGACCCCACCATCGCCACCGGCCGGCAACTGATCCATGGCCTGGGAAATTTTTACCAGCTCGGAATCGGAAAGGCTGGCCACCCGTTTTTGTGCCTCGGCAGCATCGACGCCGCGCTGCACCATGACCTGCTGCACATCGTGACGGCCGAGAAAGGCATTAATCCGGTCACGGCTCGCTTCCTGCTTCTGTGCCGCGATCACTGTACTGGTACCGATCATCTGGGCCTTTGCCGTCTGCACGGAAAAATCGAGTAGAAAGAAGGAGAAAATCAAAAAGAAACTCATAGGCTTGATAATTTTCTGGAACATGGATAGCCTCCCTTGTCTTGACTGATTTATTATATTTATAACAAAAAATACAACTGAAGCAAGGTAGTATCAACGCGATCTCAAAGGATTGGTGATTCAACAGTCAAACAAGGTGATTGCTCCTGAAGGCCCGCCCGGACCCGGACTTCAGATACTTTTCAAAGGCAGCGGCTTTTCCCTCGCCTGAAAAGGCGTGGTAGGTGGTTATCTTCCAGGGGCGGTATTTTGCTGTGTGGGTGGATTGGCCGGTGTTGTGGGATGCCAGCCGTGCCTCGACGTTTGAAGTTATTACCGGCCCTGAGCCGAAATTGAAGTGGATTGTAGATGATGGACTAATAAAGCCGTTCCCCATACAGAGGAACGGCTTTATTGATTGGCTAATCCATTTCAGATTTTGGAGGTTGTAGACAACCAGGAATTCCACCTAGTACTAGTTGCAGTGTCTATTCCTCACTCGAACCCAGCCAGCGGTAAATACCACCGCCAGCTATTGCGCCGATAATTGGGGCGACCCAGAAGAGCCACAACTGTGAAACGGCCCATCCACCGACGAATACAGCTACGCCTGTGCTACGGGCCGGATTTACCGAGGTATTGGTGACTGGGATGCTAATGAGGTGGATTAAGGTTAGCCCCAGCCCTATTGCTATCGGTGCGAACCCCTGCGGTGCGCGTTTATCAGTCGCACCCATGATGATCAGCAGGAACATCATGGTCATGACGATCTCGGTGACGAGTCCAGCAACTAGCGAATACCCGCCGGGAGAATGCTCACCATAGCCATTTGAGGCGAAGCCCGCGGCAACCTCAAAGCCTGGCTTTCCGCTCGCAATCATGAAAAGCACAGCCGCACCTGCAATGCCTCCAAGCACTTGGGCTACGATATACGGTACGAGTTCTTTTGCGGGGAAGCGTCCGCCAGCAAAAAGACCTATGGAAACGGCGGGGTTAAGATGGCAGCCTGAAATATGCCCAATGGCAAAGGCCATAGTGAGAACAGTCAATCCAAAAGCCAGAGCGACACCATGTAACCCGATTCCAACGTTCGGAAAAGCAGCCGCGAGTACTGCACTACCACAACCACCGAGAACCAACCAGAACGTACCGATGAACTCTGCGCCAAGCCGCTTTGACATAGCCATTCTCCTTTCCAGGTGAAATAGTCACGGAACATGGGAAATCGAAGCGAAGCACCCTTCAAGAAAGAATTCCCAAAGGGTGCCGACGGAGGTGGGATTGTCAAGCTGCTCTGCAACTCATGGATGCCTACACTCTATAGCCGTCGACGCAAAAGTCAAGATTCGAGAGTGAGACCATTGCCGGGTGAACAGGACTCATAAAGAGGATGGGAGCAGGGGAACCTAACTGAACTGATAGGACGAATGGCGCGATGGAGGCACAAGTAACAATCTACCAAGAAAGTCGCTCAGATCCCACGCCGGCCCATCCTTTTGGTGTTTTGTGGATCGGCTTCAAGTGAAGTAAACTGTGGTCAGAAGAAGTGCTTGCTCCTGAAGGCACGGCCGGAACAGCTCTTCAGGTATTTTTCAAAGGCCGCGGCCTTTAATTCTTCTGCGAAGGCGTGATAAGTGACGATCTTCCAGGGGCGGTACTTCGAGGTGTGGGGGGATTGGCCGGCGTTGTGGGATGCCAGCCTGGCTTCGACGTTCGCGGTGAGGCCTACGTAGGTCGGGTCGGGGTGGGGGATGCTTTGGAGGAGGTAGACGTATTTCATTTCGGCCCTCCTGTGAAGCTGGGCTGTGGAGTTTCGGCTCGGGGATATTATAGCGGAGGGGAATGGGTTTGCTGCTGGGTGATTTTGAATGTGCCTTCGGGGGAGTTGGGATAGTCGGGTACCCGCCTTCGCATGGCGCCTGCTTTCGCATGGCTGCTTCGGCGGAGGGCCCAAAACAACTACGAGTTTGGAATTGGCAGAGGTCCGCCTTCGCTAAACGCCTGCTCCGCAGGCAACTACGGCGGACAGCCTTCGCAAAAGACAAGGCTCCGACTGGCAAGCCAGCCGGAGCCTTGGCGAAGGGTAAAGTGTCCTGCTATGGTAAGGTCCACCTTCGTTAAACGCCTGCTCCGCAGGCAACTACGGCGGACAGCCTTCGCAAAAGACAAGGCTCCGACTGGCAAGCCAGCCGAAGCCTTGGCGAAGGCTGGTGGGGTGGCGTCTATTGAACAGACAGCCTAATGGTTCAACAACTCTACATAGTTTTTATTAAAAACATTTGCATGCCCCTAAAAAGGCCCCTAAATATTTTCACGTCCCTCCCCCTACCCTTCGCAAGCTGCACTAAATGTTGCGTCACTAGAGCGCTGCCCTTGTGAACCGGTAAGCATGGTGGTCCTCATAAGATTGTTGCAAAGTCGAGAAGCTACTATGCTGATGCCTTCGCGGGCTTCGCAGCCGGTTTCGCTGCCACCTCAGCCTTCGCAGCCGGTTTCGCAGCCTTCGCAGCCGGTTTCGCAGCCTTCGCAGCCTTCGCAGCCGGTTTTGCTGCCTTCGCTGCCTTCGCTCGGGCCCTTGTTTTTACGCCGCTTTTGTCCATGGGCGCAAAATACAAGGAAAGTGGGATGTGTCTTACATAAAAGTCCAGCCCTGTAGTCTCATGTGTGTGTGAAGACCTGATTGCAAACACACTCTTGGGACATTTTGCCGCTGTGTAGTTTGGCAGCCCTTTTCCAGCAAGATGGTTGCGCCAGTTTTCCATTACCCCCACAGTGTTTGGCTGAGTATGCAGGTAAATCAACAATCCGCCAGCATTCTGATCGGGCACTCCAGTAGAATATCTGGTGGTGAGCTGCAAAAATCCCTCATATACATAATCGGTGCTGTTGTGTTTCTTCGCTTCCCCGATCCAAAGATATGTGCCTCTTGTCACAGAAATATCTGTATGACCGTTGATCTTCAGGTCGTGGTGAGCCTCATACCCGCGGGAACGCAGGTTGGTAACAAGTTGAATCGTGGTGACGTCCTCAGGGAGACCATTCTGAAGTTCACGATTTTGTTCAAGAAGCCGTATGATATCGTCGATGTCCTCGTAGAGAACTTCTACAAAATCCTCATAGGTGGCGACGTCCGCCCGTTTGAATATCTTGTCTCCACCAGGGAATGTTGAAGCGGCGAAGGCTCTAACTTCTTTGATGGAAGAGAACGTAAAGGTGCACATACCTGTCCTAGTTATTATAACAAGAGGAGGTTTAAAGTACTAACTGCTGTACCAAAGGGCCAGGCTGAAAATAAAAAAGAATGTTTGTCTCAAAGTCATCAACAAGCTCACCGGTTTTTGGGTGAACAAATTGACCGGTTGTTTCAGCTTCACTGAGTTCAGAAGGAGACACCTGATATGTTACATCATCTAAATCAATGAACTCATATGCCATTCGCAGAAGTGGCACTCGATCACCAGTTAAGTACTGTAGTGCCTCAAAAACCTGTGCGTCTTCAAAAGCTTTTCCGATTACCTTTCTGACACTTCCATAAGTCAAATGGCAAATGGCAGCTGAATCGTTCTCCAAGATGAAATCCAGAAGTTTGAGCGAAATATGCGCCTGGGGAGTGTCGTTCCAATCACTGAAGATCCTCTCAGCAACTTCATCGCGAGTCGTTAACGCTCTCGACTTCTTTCCGTTGAAGCTGATCCTGGCTAGGCTGGCGACGCTATGCCCTGAAATGGATGCCTCGACTTCAGCAAAGATCTTACGCAGGTTCAGGTGCTCATCTGCGAATAGGTAATCTACTTCGAGGACATTGTCGCAGATTCGGTACTTCAGATGAGAAATTATGACCCCATTGGTATGCAGAACGTCAGTTATGAGTCTTGAAAAAGTAGAGGTATCCTCGTCAGAAAGTCCATGTGCATCCATATACGATATTTTTGTTTCAATGTTTTTTGTCTCTTGATGCTCTTCCCCAGGACAAAACTTACGCCAGGCCAGCAAAAGATGCCTCAGCTCACGAAACCTCAAAGTTTTTGCCGCTTTGTCGAGTGATTTGTTTAGTGCTCCAAAATCATCAGTAGCGTGATTGAACGCGTTTATTGCAACAGCGAAAGCTTCATCCCACAGGCATGCTATTTCTAAGGAGGCAATATAGTTATATACCTCCAGATTAGATCCTAACGTAATAGCTTTCTTGTGATAGCTGTGCATATTGTCTGTATCAAACTCAATGCATGCAATTGCGCCTTGTACTGTATAGTACTCGGCGAGGCTCACATCTTTCAGCTTTTCAGCCTCACGACGCAGCCTCTGCAATGGAAAAACGTTGCTGCGGTCTCGCCGCTTGAAAAGCGATAGCTGGTCAATAATTGAGCTTGTAATAGGCTGAGGAATCGCCATGATAAGTGCCTCTTTAGGGCTGCAATCTTGTGGAGGAGGTACAATCTGCGTTTCGCAACGCAGCTGCAATGCTGCGGCTTATACGAAGTTAGGTACTGTAACGTAAAGGAGGCGGTCCGTCAAATTGTAACAGGCAACGGACCGCAAGCAATCCAGCCAAGCGGCGACGCGGGAGCCGATGTTTCTCGCTAGTTTGCAGCAACCACCATCACGCCCGCTGCTTCGTCCTCGCCGCCTTCGAGGTACTCCCTCATCTTATTGACGACAAAGTGGAAGTCTTCCAGGCCGCAACAGTTAGTGATCCTGGCGTCATATAGACACTGAGACTTCTCACTCAGGGTGCGAACACTGCCAGGAAGAAGAAGCTCGGGACTTTGCTCTTTTTCGTTGGCATCTTGGATCGACCATATTACCCCAAGCTTGAATGGGGTAATATGGTGCACGGCTTTCTTGCCAGCCATATGGTATGCTTCGGCACGAAGATCAACCTCTTTTCGGCGCATCTTTTCGGTCTTTATTGACGCTCCATCTGTTATGAAACCGAGTTCGCATACCCGGCCCTCATCAGAGTCGTAAAGAGCGTCCACTAGCGGGAAAAGATTTACAGGCTGCCCCAAAATCTGTTTGACCCCTGCGCGCTCCAATCCTACTGCATTGAACGTGGCAATTAGGCCCTGTAAGGCTAGATGCTGGTCATCGGAAGAAATCCCTTCACCTAGATCTATTCGGATCTCTGCGAACCCTTCTTCCTTCCAGAGCACTACAACATCCACGAATTGTCGCATCCGATGCTTTACGGTGATTATTTCATCATACTGCCTTAGCTCTTCTTGAGTCTCTTCCTTGAAGCCTTCAAGATTCAGTTCTTGCCGCTCTGTCACAAAACGTTTGGTGCAAAAAACGAATGCGAGAGCGTGTCCCAGGTCTTCAATCCCGGCTAGGAGCGAGGTCTTATCAACTTTTGCTAGGTTTTCTTCATCAAGTGGAAACGGGTATGAGGTGGCGAAAGGGTTTTTGGGGATGTCGAAGCCCTTGAAAGCGGCAGCAAGAGCGGCCGCATCTTCAGGTTTAACTTCTATGAACCGGATGGCCTTTTCGCCGGCTAGGACATTTTCCAGGTACGGATCTTCAAGAGCGTTAAGCTCCTTTGCTTGAGAAGCTCCAAGCTCTTCATATGCCATAAGTTTTGCAATAGTCCCTACCCACCCTTGACCGACAGGCAGGTTATGCGTGTGAAGGATATTCCTCATAGTGGGCCAAGGGACTCTTGCTTTGAAATGATTCAATAACGCTTCAATAGACATAGAATTTCTGCTCCCCACGTTTTTGTATTGTTGGGCTCATATATAAAGCCACTCCCATCTCTTAGGCATTCCCGCTTGGTCTTTGTCTCCCAGAGGATTTCGAAGTTTACTTTGGTTCCTACCTAGACAGGGACTTTTTGGGCAACTGCGGACGTCTTTGATCAATGGGTTTTAACATGATCCCCTTTGATAGACAATACAAATTAATCTAATACAACAAGGCAGCAAGCGGAAATCGTTTCCGTATCCGACGACAAGACCCCTTGTTCCCTCCACGACTGCAGGCGCCGCCATGGCTGCACTCCCCGACCGGAAGCAATATCGGCAAGGGTTCCATGTTGGCATGCGCTACAGGTGACAGCATAATGTTTGATATGCGCTACAAGTAATCGTTTTTATTGTATTTTTCCCTGTACAACCCTGTCCGAAACATGCTTTATTCGAGTCCAGGAAATATGGCTATGGAGGGCTGAGCATGGCGGCAATTTATCCACATAAAAAAGGCGGGCACAAGGTTTTCCAGGTGCGGTTCACCCTGTACCTGCCGGACGGCAGCCGGAAGACTCTGTACCGGTATCGTCGCACTCGGGCCGAGGCTTCAAAGTTATTGATTGGCGCTGAGCACCTTGAAAATGGATCTCGCGGCTCCAGCCTGAGCCCGGCGGAGATCGCACAGGCCCAACACGACGGCCTCCTGAAGCCAAAAGATGCCATGAAATTCCCGACGATGCTCATGCCGGTACCGCAGTCGACGGGAGTCCGGAAAGTGATTGAGTTGCACGCTGGAGACCGGACAGGCAAGTGGAGCGCCGGAAAGGTCCTCGAGTTCCTCCAGGGCGCCGACGCGGAGCAGCAAATTACGCAGGAAATGCTGGTCGGGCTCCTGCAAAGGTTGGTCGGCGATTCGGCGGCAGGCGTCCCTTCCGGATCACTCCCTCTGGAGAGGCGGAGGCTCAGCACGCTGATCCTGAGTTATACCGAGGCCCACCGGGAGATCTGGCGCTTTCGGACAGCCCAGAAGCCGCAAGAGCATTTTGGTAAGGTCCTTGAGCTCCTGGGCGACGTCTACACGGACGCAATCAACCAGGACATGCTCGATTGGCTGTTTCACGAACTTGCCCGTTATCCTAAGTGGCGGAACCATAGCCACTTGCAATCTCTGACGCTCGAGGAGTGCAGGAGCCATCCTGACTATCAACCTCTCAGCACGACCACTTTCACTGCCATCTGGGAGGCCCTTGGGGGACTACTGACTTACGGTGCTGAGAACGGCGAGTACGGCATCGATCGGAACTTCTGCGGCAATAAGATTTTCTCGGTAAAAAAGAGGGTGATGGCAAAGGCCCAGAAGAAGGCGAGTCGCCGGCTACCGTACGATGCCGCGGACGTTCAGCGCCTGATCGACCAGCTCGGGACGGTAAGGAAGAAGGAAAACCCGCACAAGCTGTGGATCCCGTTGATAGCGTTGTTTAGCGGGATGCGGCAGGGGGAGATCTGCCAGCTCTTCTGTGACGACATCATGACCGTCAACGGGGTTCCCTGCTTCAGGATAAGGACCTGTCAGGAGAGGAAGCAGGGCGTCAAGACGGAGCAGAGTCAACGAACCATCCCCATTCACCCGGTGCTTCTGCAACTGGGCTTCCTTGAGTTCATCGAGTCGAGACGGCGGCTGCGGTATGACCGGCCTTGGCAAAACGTGAGGTCCTCGGCGATCGAGTACTACGCTCCGCTGGATACCTACGGCAACCTCTTCGAGAAGTGGTACAACCGGACATTCAGGAGGGACGTGATCCTGGATGAGAAGCTCCGAAAGCAGAAGCCTTTCCACTCACTCCGGCACACGTTCATCAACTGGTTCTTCCAGAATGTCCCTTCCCAGGAAAGAGACAACGCCGCGGTGAAGGGCCTCGCGGGGCACCTTGAAACCGAGGAGCAAAAGATGGTGACGGCGATGCTGAAGGGAATCAGCTGGGAGGTCTACTCACAGAGCCTGAACCCTGCGCGGCTGCTAGAGACGCTATCCTTACTGGACTATGGCGCCGATCTCTCTCCCCTGAAGCTGCCGATGAGCTGGTAGCGAAAGATCGAAACGGAGGCTGTTATGGAAAGGTTCGTCACTCCAGCTCCTGCAGGTTTCATCTCCAGATTTCCTGGATTTTCTGCCGGCCTGGGAATGCTTGCCGCAGCGGCGAGCAGGCAGCAGATGGTGTGCAGCCCCCAATGGGGCACCACGAAGGGTCCTCAGACAGAAGGACGGGAGTGGCTAGAGCACAACATGCGGATCATGTACAAGGTGGAGGGCATGCCCCGGCGCTGTAAGGGGATCGTTGTCGGCAGTGACGCCGCCGGTTGGAATGTCTCTGGCGCACGCCGGGCCGATGGAGTGACGCCTTTCCTGCAGGGCCTTACTCGTGGGCACATCTGGACACTCTCAGAGCACCAAGCCGAGAAGTTACCCACCGGCACCAGGGAAGCGACCTCCAAGGGTGGCAGCACTATAGCGGTTGGAGAGAGCCGGCGTCGCGCCGCGGTGGGGCAGCAGCGGGCACAGCTTAACGAGGGGAAGGTGCTGACCCACCCCACGTTCGTCAGCCGGATGAAAAGCACCCTCGCCCACCTGGCAAGCAGCAACGGGTTCAACCCTCACTACGTTGAGATGGGGGGAGCTCTCCACAACGGCGACAACGACGCAAACGAGCTCTACAGCGAGTACATCACCGCCGCCATGAACTCCTACCGCACCGAGACGAGCAAGGCGCCCGAGAAGGACCTGGACGAGCTGCGCGACGTGCTCGCCGACAACGGAGGCAGAAGCCGCATACTCATTTCCATGACTCGCGCCGGTAAGACAGCAGCGCTACGCCATGTCATGGCCCACGAGAGGTACCTGCGTGAGCATAGCTCCTATGACGGGACCATGGAGGATGACCAGGAGAGCGGAATGCGAGCGGTCGCAAAGCAGTGCCACAGCGTCCCCGAGCATGAATCTGACGGGGCCAAACAGGCGCAGCTCGCCCAGGGGATCGTGACCCACCTCGAAGGCCTGGACGATCCGGTCGCGGCAGCCATCATCAACATGAAGTTCGGGCTTGATCGGTTCGAGCACGGTTACAAGGAGCAGGACATCGCCGCTGCGCTGAACCGTGCCAGCATGCCGGCGCCGAGCGGGGAGCGGTGGGACGCCGACCAGGTGAAGGCAAGGATGACCGCCGCGCTGGCACACCTCGCCGAGACCCGCGGCGTGCAGGACCTGCGTGGGCTCCTCCCGGTCCCGGGACGATTCACCCGTCATTGTACGGATGTGGCTTTTTCCCTGTCGAGGTAATGGCAAATGGCGCAAGCACTCTACGAGCACCAGGAGGGCGCCCAGGTACCGGAAGGAGCAATCGTCGGCACCGAGGGGGTGCTGGGCGACGACACCCTGGAGACGAATTGGGACCTGGCAGACGGCGACCTGCCGCCCCCTGGATTCTGGCGCGGGACTCGCCGTCGAGACGGCTGCAGGATCCCGGGGCTTGCCGAGGAGGAGTACCTGAAGGGGGAGTCCTTGGCGATGGAAAGGAACGGTTGGAAATGGAGGAGATCCCGATGCCAGAAGAGGAGAAGTACCGACGGAAGACCGAACTGTTGAAACGAGCACTCCAGTTCGCGGAGGAGATGGACCAGGCGGACGCGGAGAGTGACAATCGGACCTCCAACACCAATCCCCACCAGTACCGCAATGAGAACTTAGCCAAAAATGAGTAATTGCACGCAATGCGTGCATCTTTGTTGAAATTACATGAGGAGGGGAAGATGCGGAAATGCTTGTTTGAAAGAGACGACCTTCAAGAACGGATTGACGCAGCAGCGAGCAAGACCGGAATCGAAACCGCCGAGGCGGAGATCCGCAACATCAAGTCGCTGCTGATCGCGACGATGACGGAGCAGCAGATGAAGCTGTTTGGCGCTTTTGATGACGCGGTGATCAGAGAGGGGACGGCGAGGGTAAACGCAGCTCTGGTGGCAGCGTGCGGCTGCTCGCAGTGTATGATTTGAAACAATGCATGAGGTTCTCGCTGTCTTGGGGAGGCGTCTCATACATGACTTCAGCTAATCAGGTCTGCAATGTTATAAACTTCTCGGAAAGCGGGGAAGGCTGGGAACATTGCCACTTTGTAATTCGGCCCCAGATTCCCCGCTGTAGGAAACTCGCGCTACGGGATCCTCGTCGCGAAGGGGGAGCCTTCCACGATTAGAGTCTTATTGTCACTAGAAATGGCAAGAATGGTCGTCCCGGAGTTGGAGACGCCCCATTCTCCGTTGGTATCGACCTGAACGTTGGTGGTGATGGCGCCGGTCTCTTGGTCCCACGTGTAGCTGCCCCGCTCGATGCCTGGATAGCCAGTGCCATCGGGCGGCCCGTCGTGGCTCAGCATGAAGGTCGTGTCGTCGATGAAGGTAATGGCGATGGCGCCCCCCGGGCCGGGGCGGAACCATCCCCCGATGAGCGCATTTGTGCCGGAGGGAAGGACCCGGGTCGCGAAGGGCGAGCCGTCGACGAGCAGGGTGTTGTTGTCGCTAGAGACGGCGAGGGTGAGGAGCCCGGAGTCTGAGAAGCCCCACTGCCCGTTTGTGTCGTCCACCAGGGTGGCGGTGAAGGCCCCGGAAATAGGGTTCCAGGTGTAGGTGCCAGACTCAACCCCAGGCGTGCCGGAAGGATCGGCCTGTACGTCGCCGTCGTGAGCCATCATGAACCTCTGCCCATCGATGAAATTGAAGACGATGGGGCCCTTGGCCTGTCCGCCGTTAGGGTAGGGTACGTACCAGCTCCCCACGAGCTGCGAGGCTGCGGTGCCGATTCCAGTCACGGCATCCGCCGGGGCAGAGGGAGGCGAGGCATTGCCGAAGGCGTCGTAGGCTGCGACGGTGTAGTTGTAGCTGGAAGCCGCTGCGAGCCCGGTGTCGGTGTAGGTCGTGCCGGTCACGGTGCCAACTTGGGTGCTACCACGGAAAACCTTGTAAGCGGTCACGCCCACGTCGTCGGTCGCCGCGGTCCAAATGAGTTTCACCTCGGTGCTGGATAGGGCGGTAGCGCTGAGGTTCGTGGGCGCAGTCGGTGCGACGCCATCGGGTGTTGTATTGAGAAAGGCGTTGATGACGCTCTGCAACTCGGTGATCGAGACCTTGCCGTCCAGGTTCAAGTCGCCCGGAAGAGTGGGCGCGGCGCTCGCTGGAAAGGGCAGCAGCATTGCCGTCGTGATGGCGGTTAAAAGACTTCTCCTCAGGTTCCTTTTCGGCATGGTTCCCTCCAGTTATCATTACAGACACTTTATTGTCTTCCATAAAGAAAAGCTACCTGCATCTACACTGTTTAAATTGGTATGTCAATACCAAAGCGAACGGTTTTCCTGAGACATATTGTCGGATAAAAGGGGGCGTTGCGGAAGGTGTGCAGTTCGGTTATAGGCGCGACCGTTCGGGTCCTTGACCGCGTGGGCTAATTGGTGCTCGATGAAATCGGGGCGGATCTGCAGAACCTCATCAAGGATCGTCCGAGCCATCGCCCGAAAGCCGTGGCCGGCCATCGTTTCCTTGTCGTACCCCATGCGTCGGAGAGCCGCGAGTACGGCGTTCTTGCTCATGCAGCGAGCATACGACCTTCCTCCTGGGAACACATACCGGGCTCCGGCCTGTCAGCGGCTGCAACTCCTTTAGGATCTCGACGGCTTGGTGGGAAAGTGGAACCAGGTGCCAATCACCTTTCCTGTCCTCTTTTTCCTGCTTCTTCAGCTTAAGGCGTTCGACCGGGATATTCCATTCAGCCTTTTCAAGATCAAATTCGGTCCACTCCGCGTGGCGCAATTCACCGGGCCGCAAGAAGACCAGAGGAGCTTAAGGGCGGACCTCACCACGAAGGTCCCACTGTAGGTATCAGAGGCTCGTAAGAGATCAGCAACGGCCTTAGGATCAGTTATTGCCGCATGGCTTTTCTTAATCGGTTGCGGCAAGGCCCCTCTTAGATCGGCAGCGACATCACGCCTCGCTCTCCCCGTGGCGATCGCGTAGCGGAAAATTTGGCCACAAACGCTTTCCTGATTAGCGACAATCTTCCGCCAGCCTTAACCAGCCCTCTGGGCGCCTGCCAGTACGGGCAGCGGCCTTGATGAGCCTGGGAAGCATGGCAGCCAGATCGAAGCGGTGATTGAAACGATATTGAT
>Ga0209317_1000931_pt1 | contig 29571 bp, 26 predicted proteins | sample RifGroB2_FD_183994 | JGI IMG/M metagenome (GOLD analysis project Ga0209317, IMG submission 183994) | Soil microbial communities from Rifle, Colorado, USA - Groundwater B2 (SPAdes) (version 2) | ecosystem: Environmental > Terrestrial > Soil > Unclassified | place: Rifle, Colorado | collected...
GTTTTATGCCGTCTTTTATTGACCTATCGAACCTTTTACCTTCATGTCTTGGTGCGAGGATACTGAATATTGACTGCCCTATAAGTTCATCCTTTTTATAGCCCCAGTCTTCAATCTTCTGATTCAGGTAAGTGAATGTTCCATCCCTGTTTACTATATATATGACATCATTGGCATTCTCTAAAAGGTTCTGCAGGTAATCCTTTGTCTCTTTAATCTCCTTTGTCCTGTCTTCAATCATTTTCTCCAGATGCTCACTGTATTCCTTTAATTCTTTCTCCATCTTCTTTTTGACTGTAACATCCCTTACGACCATTACTGAGCCTATAATTTTTTCTCCTGCTTTTATAGATGTGGCAACTATATCTACTGTCTTTTCGCCTATTGTAGATGTTGTAAACCAAGGCATCTTATCGGGCTGTTTTATCAGTTCTCCCACCCTATCCGGCTTTCCGTGGCAGGGGAATATGCTCTTCCCGAGGATATGTTTTTCGGTTACACCAAGTATTTTCTCGGCAGCGGGATTTACTATTATTACTTTATTCTCATCATCTGCTACTATAATTCCATCCCATACACCGAGCAGTATGCTTTCCATTTTATTCTTTTCTTCTGATAATTCGCTGTAAAGCCCTGTCAGTCTTCCCGCCATTTTGTTAAATTCTGTTGCCAGAGAGGAAATTTCATCACCTGTATTTATATCTAACCTATGCTCAAAATTTCCCTTTCCTATGAGTTCTGCCCCCTCTTTAAGCAGGAGTATTGGCTTTCCTATTTTATTCGCCGCATATATGCCGAGTGTAGAAAGGATTGCCACCATAATAATGCCGCTTAATAAGACAAGGAGTAAGAGTCTGTTAATAGGAGAGTAGGTTTCATCAGGGTGCTGCCTCACGAAGATAAACCATTTTTTCTTGCCAAAACTCATGTCAAAATCGTATGTAAGTTTGACAGGTGCAAAACCTATTATAGAATCTATTCCGCCATGTGCATCATCCGCCGCCACAGCCCACCCAGGCTCATTGCTGATTATAAAATTCATCAGGGACTTGTCAATTGAGTGGCTCCTTGGCGGGAATATGGGGCACATTATAATTGACCCTTCAGAATCCACTAAATTAGCATGTCCGGTTTCATCAATCTGGACATCTGATATTATCTTATAAAGAGTATCTATCTTTAAAATTGCTTTAATAATGCCAGTCGTGTTTCCATCTTCTATTAGCGGGATAACCATAGTGATTAGAGGTTTTCCGTCTTTATCATCAAAATAGACATCACTTAAATATACCTTATTACTTTTGCCGGAAAGCATATCTTTAACAATTTCTTCATTTCCGTCTTGAAATATGGGTTTATTCCGGTTTTCAGTATCGGAAGTAGCTACCGATATTCCATTTTTGTCAGTTACATAAATTACTATGTATTCTTCCTTATTATGGTTTTTAAACTGCCTTAGATGTTCAGATGCCTGATTGCCCATAATCCCCTCTTGCCCCCCTTTATCAAAGGGGGTTTGGGGGGATTTAACTGCATCTCTTATATCAGGAGAAAATGTAAGATTGTGAAGCTCATCTATCTCCCTATGTAATATGATATTAACCTTATCAGCAGTCTCTTTTGCAATCTCTTTAAAGTTTGCACCTATGGAATTTCTTATAACCTTAGTGCTGCCGATTGATATTAGAAATATTCCGAGGACTAAGGGGAGAAGCCCCACTATAACCATTGTGGAGACAAGGTTTCGCCTGATACTCTTTTTTCTGAAATTTTCCAATATTCCCATTTTAACCGTCCATGAGACTTTTTAAATGAAATACTACCGACTCCCCTAATGCCTCAAGGTTATATCCACCCTCAAGAACAGATACAATTCTCCCTTTACAGACCTTATCTGAAGCCTCACAAATAATATCTGTTAGTTTGCCAAATCCTTCAGATGTAATATTCATTGACCCAAGGGGGTCGTCTATATGTGCATCAAAACCGGCAGAAATCATAATCAAATCCGGTTTGTAATTGATTATCTCAGGATAAATCCTTTTTTTAAAGAGAGAAATATATTCCTTATCACCTTGCCCCTGTGGCAGAGGGAAATTCATTGTAAAACCTTTTCCATCACCTTCACCAATTTCATCAGCGATTCCTGTTCCCGGAAAGATATATTGCTGGTGGGTGCTTGTATAAAATACAGCAGGGTCATCATAGAATGAGTTCTGTGTGCCGTTGCCATGATGGACATCCCAGTCTATAATAAAGACCTTCCTTACATCATACTTTTTTTGGGCATACTTTGCACCTATTGCAATGTTATTAAAAATGCAGAAACCCATTGTCCTGTCCCTTTCTGCATGGTGTCCTGGCGGTCTTATAGCACAGAATGCATTATTTATCTTTCCTTCAAAAATGGCATCTATTCCTGTTATAACACCCCCTGCGGCGAGAAGGGCCGCATTATAAGAGTCTTCTGAAATAACAGTATCTGCATCTAAACTTTTAATACCAGTTTCACAAGCCTCTTTAACACTGTGAATGTATTCTTTATCATGGATTAATGAAATCTGTTCAACAGTCGCAGGAATCGGGGTTAAATTTATCAGTTTTTCTGTCAGGTTCTCTTTTTCTATCCACTTAATGATTGCAGTAAGACGGTTGGAATTTTCAGGATGACTGCCAGTATCATGTTTCAAATATATAGGTGAATACACAAAACCTGTCTTCCTCATATATCTAAAGAGTAGCAAATAAAGGTAAAATCGTCAATTGTAGAACTGTTTATGTTGCATAGAAGCAGGGGTTTTGGGTAGGAGTTTAATAAAATACCCCTACCCAAAAAATCAAAGTTAGATTAATGCCTGAATCTCTGATGGCAGGCATTGCAGTTGGTTATTAATTCTGATAGCAATACGAGAGCCTTATCACGATTGCCTGCCTTTGCAGTATCGGCAAGCTCATCGGCTTTTAGATGCACTGCCTTGCCGAGAGGCACAAAGTCTGACTCACCCGCCATCTGACCGACAAGGGAACATCGTTTCTCCTCTTCCGGATTCCAGCCGAGCTTTGACTTTGCAATATCTCCTGCCTTATTGAGGTCATTTATGGCAAGGGCGGCGGTTATCTCGCTTATGGTGTCAAGGTGCTGTCTCATCATCCCTTTCTGCATGACCTTCATCGGCGGAGGTATCTTAAGCTCTGTCCTGTCATCAGTCTTTGGTCCCCCCTTTTTCATCATCATTTCATGCATCTGTGCATGTTCATCAGCAAGAGAGACTCCTGCAGTTAAAAATGTGATAGCTGCCGCAATAGAAAGTATCTTTTTCACAAAATATCCTCCTTTGAATTATAGATTTCTAAACTTTGTATGGCATTGAATACAGGTATCCAGAAGTTCGTGTGTAACCTTCTGAACCTTCTTCAAATCACCTTTTCCTGATGCCTTAATCAAAACCTCCAATTGGTGGTGAAACTCGTGGTCAATCTTGATAAATTCTGCTACCTTATCGTTGTTTTTCGGAAGAACAATCTCCTTTCTTTCAAGAGCCTCTTCTGTTTTGTGCTTAGCCTTATGAACCTCGTGGAAAGGCTCTTCAATTGCACTCAGATTGTTTAACATAAGAGATGTTATGAGATTCTTGAATGCACTGTCAAGCGCCTGCATCTCTGTTTTTAAGGGATTCTCTAAACCTGTCGGCTTGGCATTTTCGGCAAGAGCTGTGGAAGATGAACAGATTACCGCTGAAAAAACTGCTATGAGGGCAAAAAACTTTATCTTTATCATTCAATCACCTCCTTTCTTTATTTTAATTTTATCGTTTATGGAATTACTATGCACTAATACACTTTTCATAGTTTTTCCAGAGCTTGTTCCCTTCATCAACAAGGGAAAATGAAAACCCGCTCAATGACCATCTCATGGTTGAAGCCTGTATTAATCCGATAAGCATAGATACGGCAGCCTTTGCGCTTATATCTTTCTTTATTTTGCCGACCTTTTGCCCTTCCTTAACCAATGACTCTAATTTTTCAGAGTAAGACATGATTGTTTTTAAGAGCATCTCTCTTAATTTTACATTTCCTATGTGCATTTCATCAGAGAAGATAAGCCTTGGAATTCCTTCATTCTTTTCTATGTAGTCAAGGTGGAGTATAAAAACCTTTTCAAGATTTAGAAGGGGAGTGCCCGGGGTCTTAAAGATATTTTCAAAATTTTTATTGAGTTCACTGCCAATGCTCTTTACCATCTCATAGAGAATTTCCTCTTTATTTTTAAAGTGTCTGTAAAGATTGGCCTCAGATGTTCCAACCTCCTTTGATATGGCCGCAGTTGTAAGCCCATTGATACCTTGGCTTGCAATAATTTTAAGGGCAGCCTGAGTTATCTGAATTCTTCTTGTATCTCTGTCAAATTTTATTTTCTTCTTTGTTGTCATATATATAATATGTAAGTTAGTATTTACTCACATGATATAAAATTAAATAAAACCTGTCAAGTGTTTTTTTGATGAGTATTTAAAGAATTTCATTTTTATGGGAAATGACGTATATTTAAGTGATAGAAAAGGGAATTAAAATAAAGTATAATCTGAATACAAGTTTAAAATGGCAAAGAGCGAATGGGTCGGAATGGTTAGGAGGTGTTTTAAGGTGAAATCAATTAATATCGGTTTATTGGGATTTGGGACTGTTGGGACAGGTGTAGTTAAAATTTTACAGCAAAATAGTGGTGTCATTGGAAAAAGGCTCGGTGCAAAATTAAACCTCAAATGGATTGCCGATTTGGATATAGAGAGGGACAGGGGTGTAAAGGTAGATAAAAATATTCTCACAAAAGATGCCAGCAAAGTTTTAAATGACCCTGAAGTAAATATTGTGATTGAACTTATTGGCGGATATGAGCCTGCTAAGAGATTTATCCTTAAGGCATTGAATAATAAAAAGCATGTAGTTACTGCTAATAAGGCATTACTTGCAAAACACGGAAGTGAAATCTTTGAGACAGCAAGTAAGAATAATGCGGATATAGGATTTGAGGCGAGTGTAGGCGGCGGCATCCCGATTATAAGGGCAATTAAAGAGGGGTTTACTGCAAATAATATCCAGTCAGTTTATGGGATAGTTAATGGGACTTGCAATTATATATTAAGCAAGATGAGTGATGAGGGGAGGCAATTTGATGAGGTTTTAAAGGAGGCTCAGGCATTAGGTTTTGCAGAGGCAAATCCAAGCCTTGATATTGACGGCATTGACTCGGCACATAAAGTTACAATCCTATCATCCATTGCATTTGGTGTGAGGGTTGATTTTGATAAGGTCTATACTGAAGGGATTTCAAGGATAACGCCGATAGATATAAACTTTGCAAGGGAATTTGGCTATCGTATTAAACTCCTTGCTATAACAAAGAGAAGCAATAATGAAATAGAGGTCAGGGTGCATCCCACAATGGTTAAAGAAGATAATCCTATATCAAAGGTGAATGGTGTTTTAAATGCCATTGAGGTAACAGGTGATGCAGTAGGGGAGAATATGCTCATTGGCAGAGGGGCAGGTGATATGCCGACAGGGAGTGCGGTTGTTGGTGATGTAATAGAAATAAGCAGGAATATCTTAAACGGCGGTGTGAATAGAGTATCTCCTCTCTCCTTTCTGCCAAAGTATATAGAGGATGCAAAGATAAAGAATATCAGTAATATCATTTCAGAATATTATATAAGATTTTCTGTTTTAGATAAGCCCGGTGTTTTGTCAAAGATTTCAGGGGTGCTTGGCAATAATTCAATCAGTATCTCATCTGTTATTCAAAAAGGGAGGGGAGAGAAAGGCGGAGTCCCTCTCGTTGTTATGACTCATTCTGCAAAAGAGAAGGACATCCAGAAAGCACTTTCGGAGATAGATAAACTTGATGTTGTTCTGGATAAATCTGTTCTTATTAGGGTAGAGAATGGGGAGAGGGGATAGGGTAAGGTGGTAGAGGAAATTTGCCTTTTCTAAAAAATTCACACATGTCATTGAAAGATATTCAGAGCAAGATAAAAAGTGGCAACTATAGATTCTCTGACCATGCTGTTAAGAGGAGGTAGTTAAAATGAAAAAGTGTGTGTTTTGTGGGGGGAATGTAGAAAAGGCGATGGTAACATTCACATATAAAGATGATGATAAATACCTATTTGTAGAGCATGTGTCTGCTGATATCTGCACAAGATGCAGCGAAAAAATGTATTCCCCGAAGGTTGCCGATGAACTGCTGGAATTTGCGAAAAATAAATTCAAGCCTGTGAAGACCATCAAAGTGCCGGTATTTGATTTTACTGTGCATCAGTAAGGGCTGAGCAAGGCGAATTTAAGGGGGTTGGAGAGAGAATCAGGCAAAAAAAGAGGAAGGGATAGTTTATAGATAAATCCTCTCCCTGCCTGAATTTGGGAATGATGAGAGGATGATAAAGATATGAGAAAGATGCATGGAAAACACTATAAAAAGAGGAGGAAAAAATATGCCTGAAGATAAAGCAAGAATATTAAGTATAATTGTAGCAAATATAACTTGGAATCCTTCTGGCTGGAGAAATCCTTATACAAATCCCAAAGCTGGGCACAAGTACGCCCGCACATATCCTGGCCATGAATCGTTGAACTTTAAATTTGATAAGAAAAATCTAGACACGGAACAATTAATTTATGGTTTTATCCAAGGGACTAACCCGCCAAAAAAATTCAAAGATGGAGGGGTTATAATTTTCTATACAAGAAATTTAGATACTAACAATGCAGAAATCGTTGGAATTTATTGTGATGTAAAAATAATCGATAAAAAAATAACACCATGGAATGGCTTTCAAAATAATGAACTGATTAGTAATATTAAAGCCCAGAAGGATTTGTCAATGTTATTTCCAATTCCTCTTGATGCAAAAAAATATTCTAAGACTAAGAAAAGATTAGTTCCGCAAATTGGTTATACATATAAAGATATCAACTTTGCAATAAATATTGTTGAAGATGAAATTAAAGAACTTTCAAAATCAGGTATGCAATCTCAAGAGCTTAACAGATTAAATAACATCTATCACTATCTTACTGGCAAAAGATATTATTTTAATAATAGCTTAATATCAGACCCTGAACAAGATGAATTGTCATTGATTATTGAACAGCAGGACAAGAATGAAATAATAAATGAATTAAATAGTTTAAAAATAACCGACCCTGAAATAATAGAAATTAAGCATAAGACATATAAAAGGGACAATAAAACAATTGTTCAACTCAAGATATTAAGAGATTTTAAGTGCCAACTTTGTGGATGCAGTATTATAAGGAAAAATAAAAAACCATATATAGAAGCTGCACACATAACCCCTAAAAGTGAAAAAGGGGTGGAAAAGCCAGATAACATATTAATACTATGTCCTAATCATCATAAAGAATTTGATTTGGGTGACAAAGAAATAATTGAACATACTAAAGAAAGAATACAATTTAAACTAAATAATGTTTTTTGCGATATAAATTTAAAACTATAATTTATGTGACATGTATAAACAAACGGCGGATATCGAGAAGCAATAAATTTACAGTTAAATGAAAAATAACAGTCATGTAAATATAATAAAAAAATTCCAGTCTGTAATGGAGTGTTTGAGGTCGCTAGAAATCATCTCAGACAAGGATATTAAATGGGAATCGTCTGGGAAAATAAACCTTCACAGTTGGATTCAATTTGCTCTAATAAAAGGTGGTATAAATTCGGGTTTACTGGCAGTACCAGAAATAAAAATAGAGTATGCTAATCCATTGGACCCTAAGATTTTTGGCTTAGATAAGCGAAAAAGGAATTTTAGTAAGGTTGATGTGGGTTTTTATGATAATGATAAAACCCTTCTTGGCGTTGCAGAGGTATATACTTTAGACACAGCGCATGAAGCAAGGAATAGTAAAGAGGCGGGTTTTTTGACACCGCGAGACTCTTTAGTTCACATGGTTAAAAACCCTAAAGACGACAATAAGATTTCTTTTTTTATATTAGTTGTCATGTTACCTCGTAAAGCAGATGATATTCCATATAGGGCTGAGTTAAAAAGAAAAAGAATTATAGATGATAACTTTGTGAATGGGAAAAATTATTATGACCACTTTGTTAAAGATTGGAAGGAGTTAAAGAAAGAGATAAGTAAATGTGATATTCAAACTTCTTTAGTTGTAATAACTGAAAGTGAGGTGGAGGTGATTTAAGAATGACCTCAAAGACCACCCGCTACCTAACCAAAACCCTTTTTGTTAAGGCTTTGGTGGGAATTAGAGGAACACGATACTGAATTTTGCTAATGTAAGAATTTGATTATGGAGGAATAGATATTATGACCGATACAGAGATCAAAATAAAGGGACTTGAAGTTCTTACCCGTTATATGGGATTGGTGGAAGCTGAAAAAGAGCCGCAAAAAGATAAAGGTTTAACACCTGATGGCTGCATAAAATGAAAAGGTGGTGATTTTTGTATGAAATACATTATTCTTCTTGGTGATGGGATGCCTGATTATCCCATAGATGAATTGGGGGGTAAGACTCCGCTGGAGTATGCGAAGACTCCGAATATGGACTTTATTGCAAAAAATGGGACTGTAGGATGTGTGAAGACTATCCCTGATGGTTTTCCGCCGGGAAGTGATGTGTCAAATTTATCCATACTCGGTTATGACCCTGCAAAATATTATACAGGGAGGGCTCCACTTGAGGCGGCAAGTATTGGAGTAAAACTTTCACCTACCGATATAGCTTTCAGATGTAATCTTGTTACACTGAAACCAACGGATAGTGAATTAATCATGGATGATTTTAGTGCAGGGCATATAAGCACAGAAGAGGCAAAAGAGTTAATTTCTGCAATTGATAAGAAACTGGGAACTGAGGAGATTAAGTTCTATCCGGGGGTCAGTTATCGTCATCTCATGGTTTGGAAAAATGGGAGCAGCGACTTGAAACTTACGCCACCCCATGATATTTCAAGCAAGAATATAAAAAGCTATATTCCTCAAGGAGATAGAGCTAATATCTTAACAGAGTTAATGAATAGTTCTCAGATGGTTTTAAGTAATCATAAGATAAATAAAGATAGAAAAAATAATGGTAAAAATCCTGCCAATAGTATATGGCTATGGGGTCATGGCAAGGCACCAACAATGCCTACATTGAAAGAGAGATTTAATCTTACAGGTTCAATTATAGCGGCAGTGGATTTGATGAAAGGTATTGGCATTTATGCCGGATTAACACCTATAGATGTTCCGGGTGCAACAGGGTATATTGATACAAATTATGAAGGGAAGGCAGATTATGCCTTAAATGAATTGAAGGAGAAAGATTTTGTATATCTCCATGTAGAGGCGCCTGATGAGGCGGCACATAGTGGTTCACTAAAAAATAAGATAAAGGCGATTGAAGATTTTGATAAAAGGGTAGTCGGGCGGATTTTAGAGGGGATAAAGAAATTTAAGGAGTATAGAATCCTTGTCGTATCCGACCACCCATCTCCAATTTCCATTAAGACACATTCATCAGAAAATGTCCCATTTGCGATTTATCCAGCAAAATCTCCCCTCAACCCCCCCTTCGATAAAGGTGGGAGCGGGGGGATTACAGGTTTTAATGAAAAGATAGTAAGTAACCCTTCAATTAAGTTTGAAAAAGGGCATGAATTGATTGAGTTTTTTATTAAATAGATAGGAGATTGCTTTTTTATAAACATAACCTAAAATGGCTGTCAAACGAAATAAATAACCGTCTTTATTATGCAGGTTTTATATCAAAGCCTTTTAAGAGATATATTCAAACCGTCCAATCTACAACTTTAAGCTTTTTTATACGCTTAAATTCTCTGGTATTGTTGGTAATAAGGGTTACTCCGAGGCTTAAGGCGTGTGCTCCAATCAGTGCATCCAGTGAGCCGATAGGCTTACCGATTTTTTCAAGATATGTGCGGACTGTTCCATAGGTCATTGCAGCTTTCTCATCAAAACCGGCAATTTCAAGAGGTAAAATAAATTCGTTCAGGGCAAGTTGATTCTTATGGGCATATAGACTTTTTGCCACACCATACTGAAGTTCGGCAAGGGTAATAGAAGAAATACCAATGTCTCCGACTGAATATTTCTTGAAATGTATCAGAACTTTTAATGACTTTTGTTTAATGATATAAATGCAGGTATTGGTATCAAGCATGAACCTCATCAAAAAGCCCCTCCCTTTTTTGAATCTCAGGTTGTTTTCTTTCGCTCATAAAGTCTTCAGAAAACTTATCAAGACTATTAAACAAGGATTCCCACGAATTTTTGGCAGGGATTAATATAACGATGTTGTCAGACTTTTTGACAAATACATGGTCATCCTTAAACCTGAACTCTTTTGGTAAACGCACAGCCTGGCTCTGACCATTTTGAAAAAGTTTTGCAGTTTTCATAGCCACCTCCTCAAAAAATATATATTTTTAGTATATACAAAAACTGAAGGGTATAGCAAGGAAAGAATTGATATATCTTTATTTACTATTTTTACTCATGCTTTTTCTCAAGCCACTCTATGCCATGCCAATACCGTATTCCATCATTCTTAACTGACTGTGTATTATAAAAATAGTAGAGTCTAAAAACCATTATGATATAATCAATAAAAAGAGATGAGCGTAAAGAGGAAATGAAAGATTGTTTAGAGTGGCTGCAGAATTATAAGTAAACCCAGTTAGAGAGACAAAGACTTTCTAACTGGGTAAAAGAAATATAAAATCATAGAAGGACTGATATGACTACTTTAATTGAAAAGGCAAGAAAGGGTGTTATTACACCTGAGATGGAGATGGTGGCAGAGACGGAGAGAGTAACTCCTGAATTTATAAGGAGTGGTATTGCAGATGGGATTATTGTAATAACCCAGAATAAAAAGAGAAATGATATTGAACCCCTTGGCATAGGCGGTGGCTTAAGGACAAAGATAAATGCAAATATAGGGACTTCAGGCGACAAGGTTGATATTGATGTTGAGTTAAAGAAGCTAAAAGTTGCAATAGAGGCTGGCGCTGATACCGTAATGGATTTGAGCACTGGCGGTGATATAGACTTTATCCGTAAAGAGATTATAACAAATTCCACTGTGCCTATAGGGACAGTCCCGATATATCAGGCAATATGCGAGATTGTGCAGAAGAATAAAAATCTCTATGAATTGACAGCAGATGATATTTTTAAGGTTATTGAAAAGCACGGTGAGGATGGGGTTGATTTTATTACTGTCCATTGTGGCGTGACGCTTGATACAGTAAAAAGGATGGATAATGAGGGGAGATTACTTGATATTGTAAGCAGGGGAGGGGCACTCCTTGCCAAGTGGATGCTTTATACGAAGGAAGAGAATCCACTCTATTTACAGTATGACAGGCTTATTGAAATTGCAAAGAAATATGAAATGGTCTTAAGTCTTGGTGATGGTTTAAGGCCCGGTTGTCTTGCAGATGCAACAGACAGGGGGCAGGTTCAGGAGACAATAATTTTAGGAGAGCTGTCAGACAGGGCAGTAGAGGCAGGGGTTCAGGTAATGATTGAAGGACCGGGGCATATGCCTATAAATCAGATTTCCGCAAATATCCTTCTTCAAAAGAGGTTATGCCACAATGCACCATTTTATGTCCTTGGACCACTTGTAACAGACATTGCACCCGGATATGACCACATTACATCTGCAATCGGCGGTGCGATTGCCGCCGCTTCTGGTGCTGATTTTCTATGTTATGTAACACCTTCCGAGCATTTGAGCCTTCCGACAGTAGATGATGTTAGAGAGGGTGTGATTGCATCAAAAATCGCAGCCCATGCAGGAGATATTGCAAAAGGTGTAAGGGGTGCAATTGAGAGGGATATTAAAATGGCAAAGTTCAGAAAGTCTCTTGACTGGGAAGGTCAAATAAAAACAGCCATTGACCCTGAAAGGGCAAGAAAGAGGAGAAGTGAAAACCCACCGTCTGAAAATGATGTCTGCACCATGTGTGCCTCATTCTGCTCAATAAAGATAGGGAAAGAGAAGTAAAGCAACCACAGAGGCACAGAGACACAGAGGAAGAAAAAAAGATTAAAAAAAGATGCAAAGATGCAAAAGGCAAGAAAAAATCTTGCTTCTTGTTTTTCTCTGTGCCTCTGTGTCTCTGTGGTTTCATTAAGTCTTTGTTCTCTGTGGTGATTCTAAAATGAACTTCAAACTCATTTCTGATTTCAAGCCAAAGGGCGACCAGCCCGAAGCCATTGAGAAGCTTTCCAATAATATCCTGAAAGGTATTAACCATCAGGTTCTCCTTGGTGTTACTGGCTCAGGCAAGACCTTCACAATGGCAAATGTCATAGAAAAGGTTCAGAAGCCTGCACTTGTCATTGCACATAATAAAACCCTCGCTGCCCAGCTTTACAATGAATTTAAGTCTTTCTTTCCTGAAAATGCAGTGGAGTATTTTGTCAGTTATTATGACTACTACCAGCCAGAGGCTTATATACCACAGTCCGATACATATATAGAAAAGGATTCGTCTATAAATGAAGAGATAGAGATGATGAGACATTCTGCAACATACTCCCTCTTTGAACGGCAGGATGTAATCATTGTTGCAAGTGTATCCTGCATATATGGTCTTGGCTCACCTGCTGAATATTCGGAGATAGTTTTAAAGATTGAGGAGGGGCAGGAGGTTGATAGGGAAACTGTCCTTTCAAAATTAGTAGAGATGCAGTATGAGAGGAATAATATAGATTTTCGCAGGGGGACATTCAGGGTTATGGGTGATGTTGTGGAGATATTCCCCGCTTATGAAAGCGAGAGGGCTGTGAGGATAGAGTTTCTTGGAGATGAGATAGACTCCATTTCACGGATAGACCCTTTGAGGGGAGTTCCGATAAGCAGACACAAGAAGCTCATAATATATCCCAATAGTCATTATGTAACAACAAAGGACAATATAGAAAGGGCGATTAAGTCTATAAAGAGAGAGCTGTTGGATGTGAGCGGAAGATTTGAACATGAGGGAAAATTATTGGAGGCACAGAGGATATCCCAGAGGACAATGTTTGATATTGAGATGATGAAGGAGGTCGGATACTGTCATGGCATTGAGAATTACTCAAGACACCTTACAGGCAGAATGTCAGGTGAGCCGCCTCCAACACTCTTAGATTACTTCCCCGAAGATTTCATGCTCTTTATTGATGAAAGCCATGCAACAGTTCCGCAAATCAGGGGTATGTATGAAGGGGATAAGTCAAGAAAATCTACCCTCGTTCAATATGGCTTCCGTCTTCCCTCTGCATTGGATAACAGGCCGCTCAATTTTAAAGAGTTTGAAAACAGGGTTAATCAGGTGGTGTATGTATCGGCAACACCTGCACAATATGAGATAGAAAAGAGTAATAAGGTAATTACTGAGCAGGTTGTAAGACCTACAGGGCTTATGGATCCAAATATTACAGTAAGACCTGTAAAAGGGCAGGTGGATGATTTATTGCACGAAATAAGAGTAAGGGCAGAAAAAAATGAGAGGGTTTTGGTTACCACACTTACAAAGAGGTTTGCTGAGGATTTGACAGAGTATTATGAGGATTTAGATGTAAGGGTAAGGTATCTCCATTCTGATATACATACACTTGAGAGGGTGAAGATATTAAGAGAATTGAGGCTCGGTGAATTTGATGTCCTGATTGGCATAAATCTCTTGAGAGAGGGACTTGATATACCTGAGGTTTCATTGGTTGCAATACTTGATGCAGATAAAGAGGGTTTCTTGAGATCAGAGGTCTCCCTTATTCAGACAAGCGGGAGGGCGGCAAGAAATGTGGCGGGTGAGGTCATAATGTATGGAGATAATGTTACAGGCTCAATGAAAAGGGCTATTGATGAGACTAACAGAAGGAGAAAGATACAGACGGAATATAACGAAAAGAATGGCATAACCCCTGAGTCAATAAAGAGGAATATACATGAGGTGATGGGAAGTATCTATGAGGCTGATTATTATACTGTCCCGGCAGTTGCTGAAAAAGGGGTAGAGTATCTTCCAAAGGATGAAGTGAAAAAGATAATTGAGGCTCTGGAGAAAGAGATGAAAGAGGCTGCAAAAAATTTTGAGTTTGAAAAGGCAGCAAAACTGAGGGACCAGATTAAGGAACTTAAAATAGAGATGATTGCTTAACGATACCTTTTTCATCCTTGATTTTATAGGTTATTTATTGCAAAATCGTTATGTGGATTTGTTTGATAAGGATATAGAAATAATAAAGAAAAAGATGACCCCACTTGCGGACAGGATAAGACCCTCTGTCTTAAAGGATTTTGTTGGACAGCAGCATCTGATAGGGGAGGGGAAGCCTTTAAGGAAGCTGATTGAGAGAGACAGTATCGGCTCTATCATATTTTGGGGTCCTCCGGGTTCAGGAAAGACGACACTTGCAAGGCTTATTGCAAACACTACAAAGAGAAGGTTTGAAGAAATAAGTGCTGTTAATGCAGGTGTTGCAGATTTAAGGAAAGCCATCAATATTGCTCAGAGGGAGCTTCAGGCTAAAAAAATCAGGACAATCCTCTTTATAGACGAAGTTCACAGGTTTAATAAGGCACAGCAGGATGCCGTCCTTCCATTTGTGGAAAAAGGCATTATCACAATGATAGGCTCTACAACAGAAAATCCATCTTTTGAGGTAATCCCCGCCCTGCGTTCCCGATGCCAGATTTTCAGGCTTGAATATCTGTCTTATGATGATATTAAGTCAATTTTAAACAGGGCAACTGAGGATAAAGAAAAGGGGCTTGGTGAATATAAATTAAGTATAGAGCCTGATGCACTCAATAATGTAATAATTCAGGCAAATGGTGATGCAAGATTTGCACTGAATGCAATAGAATCCACAGCATTTTCATCAGAGCCTGATAGCGAGGGCAAGAGAAAAATTACTCCTAAGATTGTAGAGGAGGTATTGCAGAGGGCTTCCCTCCTCTATGATAAAATGGGGAGCGAGCATTACGACCATGCATCGGCATTTCAGAAATCATTGAGGGGTTCAGACCCTGACGCATCAATTTATTGGCTTGCTAAGATGATTGCAGGCGGTGAAGACCCGAGGTTTATTGCAAGGAGGCTGATTGTAACTGCCTCTGAAGATGTGGGGAATGCAGACCCTATGGCACTGGTTCTATCAGTCTCTGCCTCTGAGGCGGTAGAGAAACTCGGCTGGCCTGAGGCAAGGATACCACTATCACAGGCAGTTATTTATGTAGCCACTGCACCAAAGAGCAATTCTGCAATAACAACTATTGACAAGGCAATTCATGATATTGAAAAGGATGGAAAGAGTTTTCCTGTCCCTGTTCATCTTAAAGACAGTCATTACAGGGATGCCTCAAAGTATGGTTTTGGAAAAAACTATAAATATCCTCATGAATTTCCCGGACATTATGTAGAGCAGAACTATCTCCCCGATGAGCTAAAGGGGAGAATCTATTATGAGCCTGATGGACAGGGGAAAGAGGCAGAGATAAAGGAGAGATTGGAAAAGATTAGGAAGAAAACTTAAGTAATATTTCCACGGCTTTCATGGCTGGATGATTTTATTTTGAATGCCTTTACTGCTAAGTTCCTCGGATATTGGGGCAGCATTGCTGGCATTGCCGTATGCCCCGATAAGTATCTGATGTGAGCATTTATCAGAACTGCATACCATCAATGGATAGGAGGAATAGCCCATTTTCCCTAATTTCAAAAGTTCCCTGCTTGCATCCTTATGTGATTCAAACATTCCTGTTTCTATTGCATATGGCAGATACAATTCCTTTGCATAATCTGCATGTCCCTCCTTAGTAATTGTCATTGCAAATTCCTGCGCCTCTTCCTTTGATGAAAATCTGTCAATCAAGACTCTGTACCAGACACCTTTTTCAGGTAATTTAAACGATACATCATAAGCAGAGTAACCCTTTTTTCTGAAATAATTAACCTCTTTTAAGGCAGATTCTCTATTCCTGTAAGAAAATATATGAATAACATAAGGATGTATATTCTGATTATCCTTCTCGGTATATTTATTCCACTTCTCATCCTTTATCTTCCACTCGCCGTCGTCATCTTCAAAATAAAGTGTTTTTGTCCCGACACTCTCCATCTTATCTGATTTGAATCTTTGGAGAAATGATGTTATCAGCATTTTTCTCTCTCTTCTTATCTGTATATTGTCTATGGATATTTCAATCCCATTATGTCTCTTATTAAAATTATTTTTATATTCCTTCCATGCCGAGAGATTACTTTCGCCTGATTTAAACCTATTTGAATAGTAAGACATATATTTTTCAATATCTTTTTTCTCCCAGTATTTTTTCCACTCAACTATTTTATTCCTTACTGCATCAGCGATTGCAAGACTTTCAACAGAGAAAGGGGTTTCATAAATAGAAGTGATTTTTGAGTCAGACATGGTATTTAATTTTGCCCGTGTAAAAGGACCAACATAACCTGTACCAGAGTTAAGTCCAAGAGGCGACAGTATTTCTGAGGCATATTTTTCCTGGAATCTTATAACTGCTGACTTTGTCTTTGAGCCGAAATAGCCGGTAATAAGACCTTCCGGATAAACTGAAGAATCCGATTTTAAAAGGGTTTGAAGGTTTTTAACGTCCTCCTGCCTATCTCCCCTTCTCATGTTCCTTGTAAAGATATAGCTGGCAAAACTATTTGAAGTCTTAACTTCTTTTTTTATAACTGGTATATGGGTCTCTGGAACTTCAGCCTTCAGTCTATCATCTGCTGCAGGGGTATTTAGGGAGAGGATTTTTTTAAAATCTACTGCCAGAAAATAATTCTCCAGAATAGTTCCACCGTTTTGTGTTGCCTTGATAATAAGATTGAAAGAGGGCTGGTTAATCGGTTTTGCAGATGAGAGTTTTATAATTATTTTATCTTTATCAAAAGGTTCTACATTAAGAGACAAGCTGTCAACTATATCAGTTCTTTCAATACCAAGCTTTGCATAATCATTTTTGCTTCCTATTGAAATCTCTAAGCCGCTCTGTCCGTCTGCATATACAGGAATTTCTGCCTGAAAACTTTCGTTAAAAGAGCTCTTAACTTCAATAGCACCGATAGAAAGCGCATTCGCAGGAACAGCAGGCAGTAAGCAGTAAGCAGTAAGCAGTAAGCAATATATATACTGCATACCAAATTGTTTCTTTCTCACTACAGCCTCTCCCGTATCTTTTTAATGGCTGCATCCATTACCTTTTTTTTCCCTTTTATTATTTCTGCCGCTCTTTTTACCTGGTTTGTTATATCACTCAGATTTTCAAAAGGTTTTTCTATATAACCGATGGCACCCTTTTCTATACATTCCAGCGTTCTTTCAAATGTTGAGTGGCCTGTAATCATTATTACCTCAATAAATGGGCTTAGACTCTTTATTTGTTCCAGAAGGTCTATGCCTGACATTCTAGGCATAATTATGTCGGAAATAACAAGTTGATACTTAAGCCCCTTAGCCTTTTCAAGTGCGTCATTACCATCAATTGCAGTATCAACTTTATATTCATCTCTCTCCAATAAGTCTTTAAGCCCATCCCGTATGTCCCTTTCATCATCCACTACTAAAATATTTAGGTCTTCCATAAAAAATCTCCCTATAATTATTCCCTGCTTTTTATTAATTCATCTAACTTTTTCCTGTCTGTATCCGATATCTCGTCACTATACTTAAAAATTTCATTTGAGGAAGAAATAAATCTGTCTATATTTACACTGCTTCTTAAATCCTTTACAAATTCTATAGGAGATGCACCGGTAAGTTTCTTGTTTAAAATCACTATATGTCTGGCTATAAATGATTTTGGTATATAATCTCGCGTAAAGGGAATAGCATATAAAAAGAGAATAACGATTGAGAGTATTATAATCCCCTTTGCCATGCCGATTACCCCGCCTGCAGCCCTGTCAACAACAGTAAGCGTTACTGATACATTTAAGACCTTCTGGATAAGTTTTCCTATGAGTATTACAGCAATAAATATAACAATAAATATTCCTATAAAACTCACCCATTTTGAGATTGATGGATTAAGCACCTTTGCTGTATAGGCGGATAAGGGGAGGTAGTAATTAATTGCGGCAATATAGCCTATTGCAATGGAGGCTAAAGAGAATACCTCTTTTACAAGCCCTCTGTATATGCTGTAGGCTATACAGCCTATTAATATTAAGATAAAGATTATGTCTAACCAACTCATACTATTAACAATAGTTATATATTATGAAGTATATAGGAATTGATTTTTATAGGCAATAGTTTAGTGCAGGTTAGGCTGCTCACACTGGTTTATCCAATGACAGGCTATTACCTGTTCAGCACGTTTGTTTTGTATTGTGAAACCGCTATCCTGTGAGCCGCCAGCATAGGGATCACTACTCCAGTTCCAGAGCATCACACCATAACTCCATTTGCCTTTTAAGGCATCCAGCCAGATGTCCAGCACCAGTGCCTGTAAGTCTTCATCAGGCGGATTTGCGTGAATATCAACTCCCTGCCATCCCCATGGTTTGAGTTGTGCTCCGTAGCGTGAAGGAATGCCAACCTCGGCAATCCATAAGGGTTTTTTATATTGTATGCTGATTGCCTTGAGATCGTCCACCGTTTTTTTGATGTGCAGTGTCATAGCATTCCGCTCTGGCTTATCACCCAGAGAAGGATAAAGTGTAAGTGCAATACTGTCCAAAAGTCTCCAATATCCGAATTGTTTAATACCCTCGACATTATGTGCCGCATAGGTAAGCTTCCCTCTAAAACGGCTGCGAATATGTGCAATAAGCTCCTGCCAGAATGGTAAATGTCCTGTTTGATTAAGTTCAGTGCCTATTACCATAATATCTACCTTCTCCTCCTGTGCTATATCTGCATAATGCTCAATTGCCTTTGTATAGTTGTTGAACCATTGCCTCCAGTTCAAATCATCCGCCATCTTTATCTCTCCAGCCCAGCTATTATGGACAAGAATCTGGGGTTTAAGTATTATCTGAAAACCTAATGCCTTTGCATCACGAATTCCTGCCCTCAATTGGTTGTCAGTTACATTATCAGTCAGGTGCACATTAATTCTGTCTGGGGCAGATTGCTGTAGAAATGGAATGAAGGCAACGGTATTTGCGCCAATATTTTTAACACGCAATAGCGAGACATAGGATTCCCGGCTGTCCATTGTTATCTGTTCGGTTTGCAGATAATTAACGCCTTTAATCTTAGTTGGAACGGCACATCCTGCCGATAACAGTGCAATTACTCCAGCCAAGACAATATATTTTTTCATAAAAGTTATAAAATTTTAACAGCTCTTTCCATTTTCTTATATGTCCGACCAATGTATCGTATAACCGTCAGCCATATCATCAGCAGACTAATTACGACTATTGACAGCCATCGCACATTTTTAAACCCAACGAAAATTAGTGTCATCAGCAGGCTGATTGCAACGGCTATTGCCTTGGCAGTTCGCAGCATAAAAATATCAATAAATGCCTTTGCATGGTATTTTTCTTCCCGCTTCATAGGCACATACAACATCTCTTTGGCAGACTGATTAATTGAATAACTAAAGGCATTATCAAAGGTATTGAGCAGACTGCCCGCTAACAGCACCGGCATCAGAGCAAAAGCTGTCTCCCCTGCTATAGCGGTAACCGGCAGAAACAATAATGCTATGTCAACTCCAATGTGGGTCATTATTAAACGGGTAAGAAAAAGCTGAAGCATAAGAGATATAAAGTTAGTGAAAGAATAAACACTGGCAAAATATACCTTAAGTTGTTCACCGGAAACAAAATGCAGCACCGTAGAGGTAAACTGATAATCCATGATTGAGGAAACTATTTCATATAACCCTACAATAGATGCAATGCCAAGCAGATAGGGAGAGCCTATGATGTCTCGTAATCCATATAGTAATGTCTTATATCCGCATGCCGTTGTAGTTTCTGACGGCTCTGTCGGAAATAGCAGCTTGACCGATTTGCCGAGCCGCCAGACGATTATGGCAATTACAATCAGCAATCCTGAGCAGATTATTGATGCAAGAGGCGGCTCAAATTTTCCTGCATAGCCGGCAACTACGGCACTTCCAAAGAAACCTCCCATTACACCACCAAGCACAATTAATCCGTAAACCCGATAAGCTGTGTAAACATCCCCGCTATCGTTAAGAAAGGCAAAAAAGCTGGCGACCATTAGTGTAACAAAGAGGTCTCCGTATAAATAGAAGAGCCAGATGGTTAAAGGCTCAGTATTGGAAAGCAGTAGGGCAAAGAGGGTAAAGCCAAATAAAAAAAATGCGATGATTAAGAGGGCTAATCTCTCTCTTTTAAAATGGGAGGCAATTTTGGCAAAGAATAACGCTGCTATTAGGGCAATGAACATGTTAATCTCCTTTGCCACCAGCTCAAGCTGAGCGGCATTGAGATGAAGTCCCAACACTGTCAGTCCTGCTGCCTGATAGTATCCGACAAGGAGCGCCTTCTTGATGGGCTTTATAATCCAGTAGGTAGAAATTATAAGGAAGAAGTAACTGAACATCAGCACAGCATGCCAACGTTCATGTTTACGCAGCAGCCATAACTCTTTTACTACATAAGCTGAGAACAACACTGTTAAAGGCAGCCGCAGTGTCCATATCCAGCCCATGAATTTGATGAAGAAGAGATGCCCCATATGTTTAAGAATTGAATATTGAAAATTGACTATTAAGAAGGATTATTTTTTCAATTTTCAATCTCCAATCCTTTACTCCTCGCATGCGATAAAGCGTAATAAATCAGATGAAGTCAATTCTAACGCCTCAGTCTTTAATACATTTGCAAGTGTGTTTATACTGGTCTTAAGCTTGCGCCATTTATAATTCTGCATAACCCACAGCGACAGCCCCCTCTCATCTGTTATTTGCTCCCCAATCTCATGATGCAGGGAACTCTCTTGCAGATAATCAAGCTGCATATTGACTTTTAGGATGGTATCAGGGGTTTTGATATCGAGATACCATATCCGCTGTATACATTTTGACGGATGAATGCCGGCCGGCAATGACTCCGGTGCGCGCTCTGTTTCCACCTCTAATCTAACCCGTGCAGGCTTGTTCAGACTCTGTATATCAAGCATGCCAATCGGTCTTGCCAGTAATTCCTCCATTAAGACCACCGATTTATCGGTAGGCAGGACTTCTGCAGTGGTACTCAAAATCAGAGGTATTGTCTGCCGTTTGGTCATATCCACAGGACTTAACGGCGGGAAGATAAAATATGGGAGCCAGTGGGCTGTATTGAAGGGTGTGGGATCAAATATCAATTTTTTTAGGAGGACATAACGCCATTGATTATACAGTTGCAAAGCCTCCACCTGTTGTTCAAAGGGTTCACCTTTTGAACCCGGATAGCGCTCTTTGGTTAAATCTCTGCCGACAATATTCTCCAACGCAGTAACACGGCTCTGAAACTCATCAGGTCTGAACCAGGCAAAACCGCCCAATGGTTTATCTTTAATAAATAATTTCTCAAAAAAGCCTTGAGACTCTCTTTCCATTGTTATCCCAAAGACATGGCTGATACGATTTTTGAACGCATTAAATAACTGCTTATTCTTTAAGGTCTTTTCTTTTAGAGGGTTGGGACTGCCCAGTTCAGGCGGGTAGAAATATGTATAATTATCGTTTAAAATATTACGCGGAAATGGCAAGACAGGGTCGGCATTGCGTCCAAAGCTCAAATCAAAATCCCATGGGATAACGACCCACTTGCCTGTCTTCTTGCTGAAATACAGAAAATAATTTTTATTATAAGTATCGCCATTACTTATAATAGTATTTACCACGAGCCAGTTGATTACAGAATCAACATCAAAATGTTTTGTCAAAAATTTGTCAAAATCCTCAACTGGTGTTTCGTTTATACCCTCAATCAGCTTCTTTAGCGATGTATAATCCTTATCTTTTGGAGACAGCTTAGCCCAGCATTCTTGCAGACGGTTTTGATTATCGGGACTCATATCACCGCAATAAGTTTCATCGTTAGTATTATAGAACTCGCCATCCTTACCGAGCCCAAGTCGGTCAAACATAGATGTATCAATCCATTCGATAAACAGAAAAAAGCCGATAAATTGTTTGTTAATATTCAGACGATAATATTCCACCCTTGGGGAGACCATGCCAAGAGAAGAAATCAGGTTCCATGTCAGCCATTCACGCATATAGGAAAGGTCGGTGGACATGGATTTAAGTGATATTTTTTTATTTCCCTGCCATTTTTGTCCCTCATCAAGCTTTATAAGAATGGACTTCTTCAAAAAGTTGCGGGAAAATTGCCCTATCACCTCAACGCGACCATGAATCCGTTTACCCTCATCCACTACAGCAACTGGAAAACTGGATGTATCATAAGGCTCCTTGCGGAACAACACCTCTGCATCCCTCGAGTCCATTTCAAGCTCAAGGGTCTTAAACTGAATCTCCGATGCCTCTGCCTGTAGCCACCCTACAGTCAACCCAAAGAACAAAACCTGAACACGAATAACACGAATGAACGAATTACATGAATAACTACTAATAGAAAAAATCGAAGTTTTAATTTTAGTCTTTATTCGTGCCATTTGTATATTCGTGAAATTCGTGTTCCAGAATCTTATTATTTCTTCCATGTCGTATATATTCCAGCATGCACAGTTTCGTTTTTATTGATATTCCTGCCCCATAAATCCTGCTTGTAGCTTAAATTGATGCCAGTTGTCCTGCTCAAACTATAGCTCAAGGAGATGTCCGAAGAAATCTGGTCGTAATGAAAACTGTCATTTGGTCCATAAATATCAACACTCCCTGCTTCGGCTCCTGCGAAGGACGAGAGGGCGGACAATTTGATTTCTATCTTCCATAATGGACTGAACAGCTTCTTCTGCCAATTGCCATATCCCCACACTTCACCACCTACCCCTCCGCTCCGCAGTGTTGTGCCCAAGCCGCCGCCCCATATGCTGTGAGGATACTCGGCAAATGGATTTTCGTAGGGATTTGGACGGAAGCGATAAAAAATTCCTGCCTCCAGCCCATATTTACCTTGGCCAGGACGATAATCGGATAAATACCATTTTCTTGTCGGCAAAATAGCGGCAATCTCCCATGTCCTGCCGTTGCGAAACAGATTAAGTCTACCCCTTATTCCAATCTTGACATCATCAACCCCGCTGTCTGTGCTTGTGCCGCTGTCGCTGTATGTCCACCCTGTGGAGGCAAATATGTTGTAGTAATAAGAATATCCATACTCGCCGTATAAATAATAAACTCCTTGCTTATGTCTGGTGGAATATTGCGCCAGCTTGCCGTCCCTTTTCCAGAAACTGTCGGCAATAGAATAGCTTGTGCCGGTGGCAATCAAGGAATCCCCTTCTGTCTGCATCCACGCACTTGCATAAACATTACTATAAAAAATTATCAGCCACAGGGGTACGGAGACACTGAGAATTATAAAAAGATATGTTTTTCTCTGTGCCTCTGCGTCTCTGTGGCTTATCAGGTTCTTGTTCATGCATTACCAAATCTATGTTTTGTAATCCCATGCTGTGTTTTTTCCCAGTAAAAGGGCTTATTAAAGAGCTGCCATAATGATTTATATGAGGCAATGGACTGTAAAAACCAGTAAAATGGATTCAAAAATGCAAATGGGATAAGAGTGTAATATTTTCTCTTAAATACGGCAACCATATTGAGATATATGCCTAAAAAATTTCCAAAGAGGAGATTAAACAAAGATAGATAGAGGACTTCCGGCGGAAATATGGGCTCTACAAGTTTTGTCTTTGTCAAGAGCCATACGAAAAAGACAGACCATGTTATAGGATTTACCAGAGATGCAAAGGGAGTGCCTCCTATAAAAAAGTTAAAGGATACCCATCCTTTAAATCCGATAACCCTAATAAGTTTTATAGGATGTCTTGAATAAACAAGCCATGTCTGCATATAACCCTTTATCCACCTTGACCTCTGCCGTATAAAATTTCCGAGTCTGCTATTTGCCTCTTCAAAGGTTGTCGTATTTACAACACCGATTCTATATCCTTTGGCATAAGCCCTTACTCCTAAATCTGCATCCTCAGTTGTATTAAAAGGGTCCCATCCGCCAAGCTCCTTCAGCTTCTCTGCATCAAAGTGATTGCTTGTGCCTCCCAGAGGAATGACCAATTTAAGTCTGTCAAGTCCATGCAAGAGGTAGTCATACCAGTAAGAATATTCCAGTGTAAATAATTTTGTCAGGGTATTTTCGTCCTTATTAAAATAGTTAAGCGACCCCTGATAGCAGATATAATCTTTGCCGCCTTTTTTAAATGCAACTACAGCCTTTTTAAGCTGGTCAGGCTCTGGGATATCTTCGGCATCGTATATTACCAGATACTTCCCCCTTGAAAAAAAGAGACCGTAGTTGCATGCCTTCGGTTTTGTCTTGGGCTGGCTGGAAGGAACGATTAAAAACCTCCAGTTGCCCGGAGGTTTATTGTTTTTTGCAGCCTCAAAGGTCTCCCTGTCATCTTCTTCAAGAAGGAGTATAATGTCCAGCTTATTCTGGGGATAGTTCATTTTTTTTAAGGCGTCCATCAATATTCCTATAACCTCCGGCTCCTTATAAGCAGGCACAAGCACGGTATATACAGGCATCTCATCATTCTTTAAAGACTTAACTTCATCATCTGTTACAGGTTTTTCTATCTCGCTTTTAATCCCTGCCAGACTGACTATCAGCTTGAAGAGGACGGAAATTGTATAGAACGCCTGCACAATAAAATTAAAAAAAATAAGGAAGGAGATGACCCCAAAATAAAGCCAGTAAAGGATTAAGAGAGAAATAACTCCTGAAAAAATAACCTGTTTTTTTGAAAATACAGAGTAAGCCGATTCCTCCGGTTTTCTGTAAAAGAGCCCGTATATAGATTTATCCAAAATTGCATCTCTGTATAAAGCCTCCGTAATTTTTGTCAAATCCAAATCGGTTATCACTACCTGACATATCTCGGTGACCTTAAATCTATTTTTAAAAAAAGAGAGGGAAGCGTCGTTGTTGGGATAGGCGGTCAATACTATTATGCTATCCTTTTCCTTTCTGTAAGGGAGTGTCTGATATTCTATCACCTCTTCATGTTTTATATCAGAGAGGAGTGGTTTATCTATCTCACTTTCCATATTTCCCGTATCTTTTCTGAATTCAAGTCCATAATGGAGGGCAAGGCATTCATAGAGTTGAATCCTGTTTATAAATCCAAGAGCAACGAGTATCCATCCTATTCTTCCTTTCGTATTTTTTTGATACTCAAGGGCTTCATGCAGCTGTGGCAGGGTTATATAGCCAAGGTCAAGGAGTATATCTCCAATTTTTTTGCTTACACTGACACTATTTACTGACACTTCTTTATATTTTCCTATCCCCTAACCAGTTTTTTATTAATAAGGTAAAGGAATGCCATAACAATAAGACCTATGACCAAAACTATAACCAGTTTAAATTTATTCCAGTAATACCCTAACGTCTTAACATCTTTGTATATTACCCTGTATTTTTCCCCTATCTCATAGCTCGCTATATCCCGGTTGAATACAACTACATTTCCAAGCATTTTGTTTATATCTTCTTTTTTAATATCTTCGAGAAATGACAGCTTATTTATATCATTATAGTAAGAGAGCATAAGTATTTTTGAATCCCCCTCGTCAAAGGTTTGAAGAATTCCGAAACTGTCGGCATATTCTGAACTGATTATTTCATCAGCATGCAGATTTTTTCTCTGCTCAAGGTTGAATACCTCCTTTTGTGTAAGGGGGTTTACGATAGAGAATCTTCCCTGTTTCAAATTTAACGGCATGTTGGATCCCTGTACATTTATAGGATTAGCCAATAGAATGACAAAATCATAACCCGCCATTTTCTCCTTTTTATAATTTGTCTGGATAATATCTATGTTTTCTATATCCCTGTTAAACCTTCCAAGAATATCCATAAGGTAGATTCCAAAATTAAGCATATTATGGTCATCAATCATTACAAGCACCTTACCCGACATGCTCCCCATTACATCCGTTACAGTGTTGATTTTTTTTCTGGATACATCGTCATAGTAAAAGTAGGATGAATCCAGCATAGAGACTGTCATGCTGGGAATACTTCCTTTACAGTCCCCCCTGTTGATAAAATAGGAGACGACTATATTGAGATCATTATTGTAGCCCTTCAAAAATTCCTCAGGGATTTTGACTGTGTAAGAAGTAATATTTCCCCCACCGGAGAGTTGTTCCGCCTTTATCAAAACACCATTTAGAAAGATTTTTAAAAAAGCCTTGTCGCCTTCAGGGATTGGGGTATGATTCAGCATGAGCTTCAGGTTCAGATTTCTCGGAATACCCGAGAAAAAGGAATATCTTATAGGAACATTAAAGGATAAATCGCCAATCCCCGTCATGGTAATGCCTTGTATGCCTGCATTGGCAAGACTAAGCTCCTTTGTCCTATTGGCTTCCTCTGTATTTATCAGAGAATTGCGCAGAGAGGAGGTTATATATAAATTCATCAGGGATTTTTTAAGCATCTGTATTCCGTTCCCGGACACAAAGAGATTTCCGTCTCTTATCTCTATATCCCTGTCGTAATTTCCTACAATGATATTTCTCATGCCTTCAATAGGCGTATTGATTATAGAGATATTGATATTTTTCCAGTAATTCAATTTATTTATATAGTAAATGAGAGGTATTGCAGAGAGACTGACCTTTTCATTGTCAAGGACAATATTAAAATCCGCATCGTAATTTTTAAAATAACTGGATATATTGTCGCTTATAAAAGTATTTTCCATGATAAACCTGCTTTTGTTTGATACAACCATCCAGAGGTTTCCCGTTGGAATATCATGACAGATGTCTCCTGTAATGAAGAGCGAGCCGCGCACTGCAACTTTTACATAATCTGATGACGATAACTTTATTCCAAACGATAGTGTAGGCTCGTGTCCTATCTGTTCGACACTTTTCGTAAAAAGAGGGACATCGTTCACAAGCACGGTGACTGTGCTTTTCTTGTCCAGGACATGAGATAATCTTAACTGCATCTGCGCTTTTGCTGTCTTCAGCCCTCTATAGTTTGAGAGATACAGGCTAAATTCCGGATTTGTTCCGGAAAGGTATACATCCTTTGCATGTCCAAGGTCTTCTAAGGAGACAACCTTTTCTACGGCATGAACGAACGAGGGGAAGAGAAGAAAAACAAGAACAACAAGAACCTTATATACCACAGATTTTTTGTTAATATGCTTTGTGTGATAAAAATTTTGATTTATCGTGTATGAATGTTGATAAAAATTAGACACAATATTACATAATAGCATAAAATAAGGAAGAAAAGTAGGTTAAAGGAGGGTTAAAGGAGATATAAAATGACCTTCTCTTGCTTAACATGAAGAATCTTTTTTATTATGTTTTTTCCCATATTATTATCTTTCCCTCATCAAATATTGGATAAAAACCTTTTATTCCATCCTCAAACTGCTGAAAGAGGACATCGCTGTTTCTATCCTTTACAGCTACAACATAATTCACAAAGAGGGCAGGGTTAGATAAGGCAGGCATAAATTCGTATTGATAGGGGAGAATGAATTTCTCCGGCTTTCCCATGAGATAAACAATCTGATAGCAGTTTCCGTCGTTAAGCAGTATTTTCCCTTCTTTATCCCGCAGTATATTTGCCACCTTTCTGTATATTTCTATATTCTTCTCAAACCTGCCGAACAATGCATTGGTAAAATCTTTCTCCAATAACTCCTTTGAAGTAATGGTATAAATAGGAGAGGAAATCAGACTTATAACCAGCACTGCCCAAAATAATCTTGTTCTTAACTTATCTCTGAATTCCGTCATAATGAGAAAGTGGATGATAAAAATTGCAGATGCGTAAACAGCAGGAAAAAAGAGGTTGGAGTATACAAAAGAGAAGATGGTGATGAATGGAACAATTGAGACAAGTTTTCTATCGTAATACATTCCTATGATGCAGGGGGCGATTACAGGCAGCAGACGAAATATATATTTTAGCGTATAGATAAGGCTTCCTAAAATGCTTCCTGCAGATATAACAGCATCCATGTCTTGGTTAGAAAACATCAGTTTGTATGCCCTTAAAAATCCAAATGCCTCGCTCGTAAAAACCCAATTGATATATGAAAAGATCCCCATAAATATCAGGTATGGCGTGATAAATACAAGGAATACCGCTATAATTTTTTTGGTATCCATTTTGTATAAGAAGAATATGATAATGAAAAACATTGGTATGAGGTAAATGGAGCTGAAGTGCGTAAAGAAGGTTATGCCAAAGAGAGGTCCCGATAAAAATAAATACAATGAATACTCATTCTTCTTGTATTGGTATAAGAATTTCATACTGAGAATAATCAGAAAAAAGTAGAGATATAAATCAAACCTCTGGGTTGACAGGAAAAGGATAGGGAGGGAGAAAACCATATATATTATGAAAGGGAAGGCAGCCCTGAAGGACTGCATGCCCCTGATAAGCTCTATAGCAATAGAGGCGCTGATTAATGAGGCAATGAAGCTCTGTGCCAGCAGTGCATTTCCGCTGAATAAACCTGCGGTAAATATCGGCAGCGGCGGGTATATAAAGCCGATATTCTCCAGACGCGGCGGGGTTCCCTTTAATGCTAAAAGCGCCTTTTCTCCGAAAAACATCAAATAGGGATGGATAAAGCCTTCGTTAAAGAGGATGTAACTTATAAGAGTATAGAGTATGAAAAAGCAAAGCTGGAATGATAGAAATAATGCAATAAGATGTTTTGTTCTCACATTTTATTTCTATTGTCTGCTGTCTGCAAGAGTTATATCTTAAGCTTTCCAGCTACCTGCATCCTTACCATTGCCTTTTCCAATGTTGCCTCAGCAAGCTTAAATTGGCTCTCCTCCGCATCTTTCTTTGCCAGTATAGCCAGCGCCCTCGCCCTTGCCTCTTCAGCCCTCTTTGTATCTATCTCTTCGGCTATTTCTGCCGCCTCTGCAAGGATTGTTACTTTTTCAGGTCCTACCTCTGCATATCCCCAGCTTACTGCAAGGTATTTTGTTGCATTATCTTTTTTGTAGGAGATTTCTCCAATTTTTAAGGTGGTTAAAAATGGTGTGTGGCCATAGAGGATACCAAATTCCCCCTCCGTTCCAGGCGCTGTGACCTCATCTACCCACTCTTTTATCAACGCCCTCTCAGGAGTAACTATTTCAAGTAAGATTTTATTTTCCATAAATCAGTGTCAGTGTCAGTGTAAAATATATGTCAGTAGAAAATACTGGCACTATTCACTGTCACTTTACTATGCTGCCTTCTTCAGTTTTTCCGCCTTCTCCAAAACCTCGTCAATATTGCCCACCATGTAGAATGCCTGTTCAGGTATATTATCAAGATTACCTGATACAAGTTCTTTAAATCCTGCAATTGTATCCTTGAGT
>Ga0209317_1000932_pt1 | contig 29563 bp, 33 predicted proteins | sample RifGroB2_FD_183994 | JGI IMG/M metagenome (GOLD analysis project Ga0209317, IMG submission 183994) | Soil microbial communities from Rifle, Colorado, USA - Groundwater B2 (SPAdes) (version 2) | ecosystem: Environmental > Terrestrial > Soil > Unclassified | place: Rifle, Colorado | collected...
TTCAGCTCGTGAATCAAATCCAGGAAAGCAAACAGCATGAGGAGCGCGGCGAACACCAGCGCGACACTGAGATAAATCTCACGGCCGAGATAACGCGTCAGCAGATTCACGGTTTCACCTCAATCCCCCACGCCCCAACCGTCTGCGTAGCGAGAACAGGGTCATGCGGCGATAAAACATCAGCAGCGTTATTGCCAGCATTACTGCGTGAATCCCCCACAACCCGATGCCGGGCGACAACTTGCCCTGGCCGACCCAGGCATTGGTCACGCTGATCATGTTGCTGTAGAGCATATACAACACAATCGCCAGTATCAGGTTGAGCGAACGACCGGCACGCGGATTGACATAACTTAACGGAATCGCCAACAGCGCGAGAATGGCCGCACTGATCGGCAGTCCCACCCGCCACTCCAGCTCCGAAATATTCCACAGTGTACGGTTGCGCCACAATTCGAGTGTCGGTATGGTGCGCACGCCAGGCCGCTTTTGCTTGACCGGCACGCTGTCGATGCGTATCGCATAGCGCTCGAATTCCACTATATTGTAATCACGCTGTCCGGGCATTCCTTCATAGCGCGTGCCGTTGAGCAACACCAGAAAACGATCCCCGTTCGGCAATGTTTCCTGCAAACCCTGCTGTGCCACCATTGTGCCGAACTTGCCATTCTGTTCCGACCGCACAAAGATTTTGCCGACACGATTAGAGCCCGCATCGACATTTTCGATGAAATACACCCGATCCGCCTGCTTCGACTCGCGGAACGTACCCGGCGTGGCGGCGGTGACATCGTCGCGGTTTTCCAGCTTGCTCTTGAATTCATCGGCTTTCTGCAATGCCCAGGGTGACAGCACCAGACTGAGCAGCGCAATCAACATCACTACGGGCAGTGCGTACCACATCACCGGGCGTATCCAGCGCGTCAACCCAATCCCGGAGCAGAACCATACCACCATCTCGCTGTCCCGATAACAACGCGACAACGTAAGGATGATGGAAACGAACAGGCTGACGGAAAGCAGCACCGGCAGGTAGTTCATCGCACTGAAACCCAGCAGCGCCAGCACCCCGTCCACCGCCAGCCTGCCGCTGACCGCATCGCCCAACAGGCGTATCAACTGACTGACTACCACAATACCAAGCAGCACAGCAAATACCAGCAAACCATTGCCGGCAAACTCGCCCACCAGGGCGCGATGGAAAAGCCCGAAGCGCAGCGGCTTTGACTTTATGCGATGAGTTTGCGGATAATCGGGCATTGAGAAATAGTTTTTATAAGGAGCGGCGCATGGAATTTAGCATAAAACAAGGCAGTCCGGAGAAGCTGAAGGGCGGCTGCGTGGTGGTCGGCGTATTTGAAGGCGGCAAGCTATCCACTGCCGCCCAGATAATCGACAAAGTCACGAAACATGCGCTCAGCGACCTCATCACGCGCGGCGACATGAGCGGCAAATCTTCATCCACCCTGCTGCTGCACAAACTCCCCGGTGTCGCCGCCGAGCGCGTGTTACTGGTCGGTCTGGGCAAGGCCAGTGAACTCAGCAACAAGACCTCCAGCGAGATATTGAGTGCCACCTTCAAGGCACTGCACGGCACCCCGGCAAAAGATGCCGCGCTGTTCATCGTTGATGAAGGCATCGGCAAGGATGCAGCCACTTCGACCCTTCGACAAGCTCAGAACTCAGGACCGGCCTGGGTCATCAAGCAGGCCGTATTCGCCGCCGCCGAGCAGGCTTTCCGTGCCGATGGCATGAAGAGCAAACCCGCCAAGCCCGCCAAGCTGAAGCACGTCACCTTCGCCACGCTGGACAAGCCCGCTGCCGCACTGAACAACGTGCTCGACGAGGCTACCGCAACCGCACGCGGCATGGCGCTGGCCAAAGAACTCGGCAACCTGCCCGGCAACATCTGCACCCCGACCTACCTCGCCGCCAAGGCATTGGCATTGGCCAAGGCGCACAAATCGATCAAAACCACCGTGCTGGAAGAGAAGGACATGCAGAAGCTGGGTATGGGTTCGTTCCTGTCCGTCACGCGCGGCAGCGAGCAGCCCGCCAAGCTCATCACGCTGGAATACCACGGCGCGGACAAGAAACAGAAACCCATCGTGCTGGTCGGCAAGGGCATCACTTTCGATTCCGGCGGCATCTCGCTCAAGCCCGGCGCTGAAATGGATGAAATGAAATACGACATGTGCGGTGCGGCCAGCGTGCTCGGCACGATGCAGGCCATCGCCGAGTTAGGGCTGAAGCTGAACGTGGTCGGCGTCATTCCCTCCTGCGAAAACCTGCCCTCCGGCCGCGCCACCAAGCCGGGCGATATCGTCACCTCCATGTCCGGCCAGACCATCGAGATTCTCAACACCGACGCCGAAGGCCGCCTCATCCTGTGCGACGCGCTCACTTACTCGGCGAAATTCAATCCCGATACCATAATTGACATCGCCACGCTCACCGGCGCCTGCGTCATCGCGCTGGGCCATGTCGCCAGCGGCCTGTTCAGCAATGAAGACAAACTCGCCAGGGAATTGCTGGCAGCGGGCGAACAGGCGCATGACCGCGCCTGGCAACTGCCGCTGTGGGACGACTACCAACCGCTGCTGGACAGCAACTTCGCCGACATGCAGAACATCGGCGGGCGCGCTGGCGGCACCATCACTGCCGCGTGCTTCCTGTCGCGCTTCACCAAGGACTACCGCTGGGCGCATCTGGACATCGCCGGCACCGCATGGAAATCCGGCAAGGAGAAGGGCGCGACCGGGCGTCCGGTGCCGCTGCTGACGCAATACCTGATCAACCGCGCAGCATCGAAGTGACAAAAATCGACTTTTATACCGGCTCCACTGACAAACTGCACACCGCCTGCCAGTTGAGCCACAAGGCCATGCAGAACGGCGTGCGTGTGGTGCTCAGCGCGCCGGATGCAGCGCTCACCGACGCGCTGGACCGGCTGCTATGGCATTTTCCGGCCACCGCCTTCATTCCGCATTGCCGCAGCAATGCAGAAGAAGCCGGGCAGATGCCTGTGGTACTGAACAACGGCAGCGAGAAATTCCCGCATCACGAGCTGCTGATCAGCCTGCATGACGAATGTGTGTCTTTTTTCAGCCGCTTCGAGCGCGTCATTGAGATCGTCGGCAACGATGCGGAAGACAGCAACTCTGGACGTGAACGATTCAAGTTCTATCGCGATCGCGGCTACGAGCTGCGCCATATCGACCTGTCCAAAACGCCATGACTCCCATCCAACTGCCCGGCAGCGACTTGCCGGATAACCTGCCCTTGCTGACACAGGTAGTAGACGAAGGCATGCAGGACGATTTGCCGACCCTCACCGAGGTCGTTGCCGAAGAACAGGCCGGAACCGCTGCCATACTTCAACCCGCCGCCGAAGCGCCCATCCACGCATCATGCACACCAAACGAAGAAGAAATGCAGCGGCTGTTGCAACGGATCGAAACACATCTCGAAAACGCGTTTGCTTATAAACTCAGCCTCAACCTCGAACGACTGCAACGCCAGGCCATCGAACAGGCGGTCGGCGAACTCAAGGCCGAATTGCCCGAACTGCTGCGCGAGATGCTGAACACATACCGCCCCCACCCGTAGGTCGGGATTTATCCCGACAAAACCAGACTCGCACCCACCACATGTCGGGTTAAAACCCGACCTACACGTTATAATCCCGCCCCTCGACAAGCCTCGAATACAGGTTTTTTTGCCGCAACCTATCGCATCGCAAGGTATTGAATGGAACACCCAAAGAACATGGAACTCGCCAAAAGTTTTGAACCGAAAGACATCGAATCACGCTGGTATCCGAACTGGGAAGAATCCGGCTACTTCAAGGCCGGACTCGACGCATCGCAGAAAGAAAATTTCTGCATCCTGCTGCCACCGCCCAACGTCACCGGCACGCTGCACATGGGGCACGGCTTCAACCAGACCCTGATGGACGCGCTGACGCGCTACCACCGCATGCGCGGTGACAACACGCTGTGGCAACCGGGCACCGATCATGCGGGTATCGCCACGCAGATCGTCGTGGAACGCCAATTGGATGCGCAGGGTATCTCGCGCCACGACCTTGGCCGCGAGAAATTCATCGAAAAAGTCTGGGAGTGGAAGGAATATTCCGGCAACACCATCACCCAACAGATGCGCCGCCTCGGCACCTCGCCGGACTGGTCGCGCGAACGCTTCACGATGGATCCCGGTTTGAACAAGATCGTCACCGAAACTTTCGTGCGCCTGTTCAACGAAGGCCTGATCTATCGCGGCAAGCGTCTGGTGAACTGGGACCCGAAATTGCACACCGCCGTGTCCGACCTCGAAGTGGTGCAGGAGGAAGAAGACGGCTTCATGTGGCATATCCGCTATCCGCTGGCCGAACCGGATGCCGTGCATGGCTTGACACATCTGACCGTCGCCACAACCCGCCCCGAGACCATGCTCGGCGACGTCGCGGTGATGGTACACCCCGAAGACGAGCGCTATAAACACCTGATCGGCAAGTCAGTGAAGCTGCCGCTGTGCGAGCGCGATATTCCCATCATCGCCGACGACTACGTGGACAAGGAGTTCGGCACCGGCGTGGTGAAGGTTACGCCCGCGCACGACTTCAACGACTATGCGGTGGGGCAGCGGCACAAACTTGAACCGATTAGCATCTTAACTCTTGATGGAAAAATCAAAAGCTCTATAAGTGACGATTTTACATTTGGTCATAAAGCCGACTATGTAAAGGGTGTGGCTGTAGCTGATCAAGAAATTGTATGGAATCCAGTTGTTGATCTGATCCCAAAAAAATATCAAGGCCTCGACCGTTTCGATGCGCGCAAGGCTATCGTCGTCGACCTCGATGAAGCAAAGCTGCTCGAAAAAGTAGAAAAGCACAAACTCAAGGTGCCGCGCGGCGACCGCACCGGTGTGGTGATCGAGCCGATGCTCACCGACCAATGGTTCGTCGCGATGAGTCAGCCTGGTAAAGAAGGAAAATCCATCACCGCACAGGCGCTGGAATGCGTCGCTTCGGGCGAGATCAAGTTCGTTCCCGAAAACTGGGTGAACACCTATAACCAGTGGCTGAACAACATCCAGGACTGGTGTATCTCGCGGCAACTGTGGTGGGGGCACCAGATTCCCGCGTGGTACGGCGTGAACGGCGAGGTGTTCGTCGCGCACGACGAAGCCGAAGCGCGCCATCTGGCAGATAACGCCGGATACGCAGGTATGCTCTCGCGCGATCCAGACGTGCTCGACACTTGGTTCTCCTCCGCGCTGTGGCCGTTCTCCACGCTGGACTGGGAGGAAGACAAACCGTTCGACGCGCAGAATGCATTCGTCAAACAATACCTGCCCTCCTCGGTGCTGGTGACCGGCTTCGACATCATCTTCTTCTGGGTGGCGCGCATGGTGATGATGACCAAGCACATCACCGGCAAGATTCCGTTCAGGGATGTATACGTGCATGGCCTGATCCGCGACGCGGAAGGCCAGAAGATGTCCAAATCCAAGGGCAACGTGCTCGACCCGATCGATCTCATCGACGGCATCGCCCTCGATGAACTGGTGAAGAAACGCACCAGCGGCCTGATGAACCCGAAGCAGGCCGAGCAGATCGAGAAGCGCACGCGCAAGGAATATCCGAACGGCATCCCGGCGTTCGGCACCGACGCGCTGCGTTTCACCTTCGCCTCGCTCGCCTCGCCGGGACGCGACATCAAGTTCGACATGCAGCGCTGCGAGGGCTACCGGAATTTCTGCAACAAGCTGTGGAACGCCACGCGCTTCGTGCTGATGAATTGCGAGGACAAGGACTGCGGGCTGGCGGAACACGGCAAGGAATCCTGCCACAGCGGCTACCTCGATTTCTCGCCTGCCGACCGCTGGATCGTCAGCCGCTTGCAGCGCGTCGAGGACGAGGTGGCGAAACATTACGCCGACTACCGCTTCGACCTGCTGGCCAAGGCGATCTACGAATTCGTCTGGGACGAATACTGTGACTGGTACGTGGAACTCGCCAAGGTGCAGCTTCAGAGGACAGAAGACGGAAGACAGAAGACAGATCAGTCCTCAGTCCTCAGTCCCCAGTCCTCAGAGGCCAGGCAGCGCGCCACGCGCCGCACGCTGGTGCGCGTGCTGGAAACCGTGCTGCGCCTGGCCCATCCGTTGATCCCGTTCATCACCGAAGAACTCTGGCAAAAGGTCGCGCCGGTCGCCGGCCGCAGCGGAGAGAGCGTCATGTTGCAAGCCTATCCGCGCGCCGACCTGGCGCGTTGCGACGAGAAATCCGAGGCATGGGTGGCGACGCTGAAGTCGATGGTCAACGCCTGCCGCAGCCTGCGCGGCGAGATGAACCTTTCTCCGGCACTAAAAGTGCCGCTGGCTGCCGCTGGCGACAAAAACACGATTGAAGCCTACGCGCCCTATCTCGCTGCACTGGCGCGGCTTTCCGAAGTATCCGCCACGGAAGGCGACTTGCCCGACTCCGATGCTCCGGTGCAGATCGTTGGCGATTTCCGCCTCATGCTCAAGATCGAGATCAATGTCGCCGCAGAACGTGAGCGGCTGGACAAGGAAATCGCGCGCCTGCAAGGCGAAATCGCCAAGGCGCAGGGCAAGCTGTCGAACGCCAGCTTCGTGGATCGCGCGCCCGCCGCCGTGGTGGAGCAGGAGCGCAAGCGCATGGTAGGCTTCAGTACGACGCTGGCGCAGCTGCAAACCCAACGCGGCAAGCTGGGTTAACGACGGCGAATCAGAAATACAAATTCGCCGTCCTGCTCGACCGAGGACAGCAATGCGTTGCCGGTCTGGCGGCAAAACTCATCAAAGTCCTTGGGTGCCCCCCTGTCGGTCGCGACTATCCTGAGCACTTGCCCGCTGCTCATTTGCGACAGGGATTTCTTGGTGCGCAAAATGGGCAACGGACAGGCTAATTGGCGGGCATCCAGCTCAGCGTCAAAGTTCATCATGCGCTCACCGGCAAACCGGCCTGTGCCCATGCGGCGAGGCCGCCCTGCAGGTTGTACACGTCGGAAAAACCATTCGCCACGGCAAATGCCACAGCCTGCGCCGAGCGGCCGCCCATCCGGCAATAGAACGCCGTCGGCGCACTGCTATCCAGCTCGTGCAGACGCACGGGGACAAGATGCAGTGGCAATGGGTCGCCTTGCGGAATCCTGCCATGCAGCAGAATCTCGGTATCCGTCCGGACATCCAGTAATCGCAACCCGCCCTGTTGCAGCATTGCCTCCAACTCTACGGCGGTGACATTTCTGAAATTGCTGTTATTCATAAAACCTGAAATCTCCTTATTCCTCGTTTGGTTGATTCTGGTCTGCCAGCAAGCAGGAGATGCGGGTATTCGCCGTCGACAGCCGCTCTACCAGCATACGCAGAAACGCATCGCTGAACTGGAAACGGCATCCCGTTGTAGCATGCGCCAGCACATCCGGGTTTATTCCGATCAGCATCACATTATTCCTGGCAATCACGTCGGTACTGCGCTTGAATTCGCGCTCGGAGAGATGCGCCATTTCACCGAAACAATCGCCGCGATACAGCAGGCTCAACAGCCTGCCATGCTTGACCACGCGCACCGTGCCCTGCGCCAGAATGTAGAAAACGCGCCCGCTTTCGCCATCACGCAAAATATATTCCGATTCCGGCACCTTGCGCCATTCACTGATACGCAACACTTCCCAAAGTTCCACGTCGCTGAAATTTTTGAAGAACGCGAGACTGCGCAAGGTATCGAATTTTTCAGTATCAAAAATTTCCCCCCGGGGTGGCGCAACATAACTGAAAAATCCAACCAGATCCCGCGCGAACTCATCCCAGGCCTGATAGCGTTTTGTTGTGTCCTTTTCCATCGCGCGCCGCACAATCGCATCCAGTTCAGGTGGCGTTTCAGGACGAAACATGCTGGGTGGGGGCGGTTCGATATTGAGAATGTGATAGATCATGCTGAAGTTGTTGCTCGCATCGAACGGCAGTTTGCCGGTGAGCAGCTTGTACATCACCACCCCCAGTGAGTAAATATCGGTCTGATGCGTCAGCGGCAACTCTTCTACCTGCTCGGGGGACATATAAGCCGGCGAACCCACTCCGCTGACCTGGGTGGTTTGCTGATTCCGAATTACCGCCGACCCAAAATCGGAAATCTTGATGTTGATCTTCCCCTGCAACAGGATGTTGGCAGGCTTGATATCGCGGTGAATCACCCCCTGACACTGCGCATATTCGAGCGCTTTGCAGCACTTGTAGGTGATTTCCGCAATCGTACTGATTGGCAACAATCTATCCACCTCGGCATACTGCTCAAGCGTGCCGCCCTCAACGTATTCCATCACCATATAATTCATGTCGCCGTCCATCACGGCATCCAGGATTTTCACAATGTGAGGATGAGATAACTTGCCGGCCAGCGACGCTTCCGTCATCAACAGTTTGCGATAAATCTTGGCGGTGTTGCCATCGCGCAGACTTTGCAAGTCGAATAACTTGATGGCAACCTGCTGCTTGCCGAACGCATCGTTGGCCAGATACACGGTACTGGTCGCCCCGGTACCGAGTTCGCGCACAATTTCATATTTGCCGATTTTATCCATCAGGATTACCTTGTTCGAGACGGCGCAATTCTGCGCACTTTGCGCGGCAAAGTCCAGATTGAAACACTTTGCAACAAAGTCCGGCATTTTGGAATGTGTGAACCATAAGCAAAAGCAACTATCATAGTGGCCATGAAGAAATTACCCCTGCTATTGTTATTGTGCTTTTCTCCCTGCGCCATAAGCGATGGGCTGCCTGACCTGGGCGATGCATCGCAAACCGTGCTTACCCCGCTGCAGGAACGCCAGATCGGCCAGCAAAGCATGCTGCAGATTCGCGCCGGCAAACAATATCTGGATGATGCCGAGATCAATGATTATCTCAATCAGCTCGGTTACAGGCTGGTTGAAAACAGCACAGAACCCGGCTTGGGCTTCGAATTTTTTACGCTCGATGATTACAACATCAATGCCTTTGCCATGCCGGGAGGGTTCATTGGCGTGAACAGCGGGTTGCTGTTGACGGCGCAGAGCGAATCGGAGCTGGCCGCCGTGCTCAGCCATGAAATCGCCCACGTCACACAACACCATCTGGCGCGCATGATCGCCGGACAACAAGGCGACAGCCTGGCCTCGATGGCCGCCATTGCCATCGCCATACTTGCCGCACGCAACAACCCGCAGGCTTCGCAAGCGGCAATAACCGGCATGCAAGCGCGCGTCATGCAGAAGCAGCTTGATTTCACCCGCACCCACGAGCAGGAAGCTGACCGCATCGGGCTGGATATTCTGCAGAAATCGAATTTCAATACCCACGCCATGCCGGAATTTCTGGACCGGCTGCAAAAAGCCACCCGCTTGCTGGAAGGGAACATGCCGGGCTACCTGCGCACCCACCCGATCACCAGCGAACGCATCGCCGATATCGAGAACCGCGTGCAGAAACAATCCTATCGCCTGATCCCCGACAGCCTGAATTTCCAGCTGGTGCGCACCAAGCTCATCGGCGCACAAAAAACCGCTGCCGATGCCATTGCTTATTTCAGCGACGCGCTGGGCACGCAAAAACACGGCAACCCGATTGCGCAACGCTACGGGCTGGTGAGCGCCTTACTGCGCAGCAATGACACCGGGCGCGCCATGCAGGAACTGGCAACATTGCGCGAGCATGCCCGTAATGACCCGGTAGCCCAGAATAACCCGATGATAGAAACCCTCACCGGACAAGTTAAACGTGTTGCCAACGACACTAATGTGCTGGCGTTTTATCGCACCGCCGTACAAAATCATCCGCAGCATCGCGCCCTGATTTACGATTATGCCGATGCTCTGTTAAACAGCAACCAGGCTGAATCCGCCGCCAAACTGCTCACCGAACAACTCGTCCGCCACCCCAGCGACGCCACGCTATATAACCTGCAGGCGCGCAGCTATGCAATGCAGGGCAAGCGCCTCGAACAGCACCAGGCACTGGCGTACAGCTACGCCTGGCAGGGCAACCCGTATGCCGCGATTGAACAGCTCGAATTGGCAAAACAGTCGGGTGGAAGTTTCTACCAGCTATCCACAATTGAAAGCGACTTGCGGGAGTTGCGCGAAATGGTAGATGCGCGCGGCAGAAGGTAGCTTATGCGACAGGTTCACTCTTACATGAGTGCCGGGCGAGTAGATGGTTTTCCACCTCCCAATAAGTGCGCCTTGCAGGGCGCACCAAAAAAATGGGCGATCTAGAAATCGCCCAAATAGGAGGAGAGTATGAGAAGTAGGATTGTTGCCAACCACTAACACTCGGCTCGAACTATATCTACTCTTTTCAACAATTCATATATGCCAAAATGCCTATATATTTTGGCCTAACCTTTTCGGGTAATACTCTGAACTAACCCTTCCGGGTAGGTTGTGGTCGATCATTTCCCGGTTAAACAATGTCCTCCAGCAATTGTTTGAGTTCCCCGTTCTGGTGCATTTCGGTCATGATGTCCGAGCCGCCGATAAACTCGCCCCTGACATAGAGCTGCGGAATGGTCGGCCAATTGGCGTAGTCCTTGATTCCTTGGCGAATTTCAGCATCTTGCAGCACGTCCACGGTAAATAATTCGCTCACGCCCAGCGCATTCAGAATACGTATCGCATTGGCAGAAAACCCGCATTGCGGCAATTTCGGGCTGCCTTTCATGTATAACACTACCGGGTGTGTAGTGACCTGCTCGTGGATGCGCTGTTGTACGTCTGTGCTCATGGCGTTATTACCTTAATTAAATAGTCAGGTATTCTATCGGCGCAAGCAACGCCACGTCAAGCATGCACACGAACGCCGAAAATTATGCCTGTGCGGGTGTGCTATGCTCATCGCGGTTGTTCAGGTGACAGTGTAATGAGGCTCATCCCTTGCTTTTTGTTGTCGATCGCTGTGCCCGCCTTTGGCGCATCGTTTACGAGCGATGCGGATTTTCTGGCGGCGCACGGCGCATTCCGGGCTGGTGACTCGGCCAGGCTGGAGCGGTTTGCACGACGACTGAAAAAAACACCGCTTGAGGTATACGCCAGCTATTATCAATTGCGCCTCGACCTGGAAAATGCTGATACAGGCGCAGTAAAAAAATTCCTTTCCCGGCCGGAAGACACGCCGATGATCGACCGCTTGCGCGGCGAATGGCTCAAATTGCTCGGCAAAAAACAGCAATGGGATTTGTTCGATGCGGAATATCCGCGCCTGCTCAATGAGGATACCGAACTGGCCTGCTACGCCCTGCAATCGCGCCTGCGCAATCAGGAACAAGCCGCACTGGACGAAGCGCGCACCTTATGGTTCAACGGCAAGAGCCAGCCGGACAGTTGCGGCCCGCTATTTGAAGCGGCGCTGTCTGCCGGCGCTATTAGCGAGCAGGATATTTGGCAACGGTTGCGCCTGACACTGGAGGCCGGCAATGTATCACTTGCCAAGCAGCTTGCCGAACGGCTGGGCGACGCAATATCGCCTGCGGCGCTGCAAAGCGCGGCGGCTGACGCGGATCGTTATCTGGGAAATCTGGCGCTGAATGATGCAGGGAGAGGCCGGCGCATGATCGCGCTGTTCGCCCTGCATCGCCTGGCTAAACAATCTCCCGATTTGGCCATTGCGCGCTGGGAAAAAATCGCAACGCACTTTACCGAGGCGGAGCAACATTATTTTTACGGCTGGCTGGCTTACGAAGCGGCGCGCAAGCTGGATAATCGTGCGCTGCCGTGGTTCAATGCGGTAGCCAATTTGCCGCTTAACGAACAGCAATCGGCATGGCGCGTGCGCACGGCATTGCGCGCGCAGGATTGGCCGCAAGTGCTGGCCGGCATCAACGCGATGAACGGGCAACAGCAAGGCGATGCGGCATGGCGGTACTGGAAGGCGCGCGCCCTGCAGGCAGGTGGCAAACCAGCCGAAGCAAGAACACTGTTTGCAGCGTTGAGCGGCGAATATAATTTTTACGGGCAACTGGCAAGCGATGAACTGGCAGACCTGCCGATATTAAGCAAAACAACCGCACCCAAACACGGCAAACAGGATGTTGCGACAATGCTGGCATTGCCCGGCATTCAGCGCACACTGGCGCTGTATCGCATGGATATGCGCAGCGAGGCATCGAATGAATGGAGCTGGACATTGCGCAATTTCAACGACCACGAACTGCTCACCGCGGCAGAAATCGCACGGCGCAACAAAATGTACGACCGCGCCATCAGCGCGGCAGACCGGACTGTAAGCGTGCATGATTTCGGCCTGCGTTACCTCGCACCCTATCGCAAGGCATTGCAAGCATATATTCGCGAGCATGGACTGGAAGAAGCGTGGGTATATGGCCTGATACGCCAGGAAAGCCGTTTCGTGACTGCCGCCAAATCCGACGCCGGGGCAACCGGGCTGATGCAGATCATGCCGGCAACCGCGCGCTGGACAGCAAGAAAACTGGGGTTGAAGGGCTACCGCCAATCGTTGATCCATCAGCTCGATACCAACCTGCGCCTCGGCACCTATTACATGAAAACCGTCTTGTCGCGGTTTGACGATAACCCGGTGCTGGCCTCGGCAGCATACAATGCCGGCCCGGGGCGGGCGCATCGCTGGCGTGGCGACCTTCCGCTGGAAGGCGCAATTTATGCCGAGACCATCCCGTTCGACGAAACACGCGATTATGTGAAAAAAGTGATGAGTAACACCATGTATTACGCCAGACAATTCGATGCGCCATCGCCCCCGCTCAAACAGCGCATGGGCATCGTCTCTGCCAGGACAGCGGATAACCAGCCAACCATGCCAGATGAAGGATGAAATAATTTATTGCGTAGGCGGCGCAGTGCGCGACCAACTGCTTGGCCTGCCGGTACAGGACCGCGACTGGGTGGTGGTGGGCAGCACGCCGGAAGATATGGTGGCGCAGGGTTTCCAGCCGGTCGGCAAGGATTTCCCGGTGTTCCTGCATCCGCAAACCCACGAGGAATACGCGCTGGCGCGCACCGAACGCAAGACCGCGCGCGGCTACAAGGGCTTTGCCGTGTACGCCGCGCCGGATGTCACGCTGGAGCAGGACTTGCTGCGCCGCGACTTCACCATCAACGCCATCGCGCAGGACGCCGACGGCCATCTGATCGACCCGCATCACGGCATCGCCGACCTGCGCGCCGGCATTCTGCGCCATGTCAGCACGGCGTTCAGCGAAGACCCAGTGCGCATTCTGCGCGCGGCGCGCTTCGTGGCACGCTTTGATTTTGCCATCGCGCCGGAGACGCTGGCGCTGATGCGCGAGATGGCGAACAACGGCGAAGTGGACGCGCTGGTAGCGGAGCGCGTGTGGCAGGAACTGGCGCGCGGCCTGCTGGAAAAAAGGCCGTCGCGCTTTTTCGAGACACTGCGCAGTTGCGGCGCACTGGCGAAAATCCTGCCGGAAGTGGACGCGTTGTTCGGCGTGCCGCAACCGGAAAAATACCATCCGGAAATCGATTGCGGCATCCACGCCCTGCTGGTGGTGGACGATGCCGCGCGGCACGATTACCCGCTGGAGGTACGCTTCGCCGCACTGACACACGACCTGGGCAAGGCGACCACGCCAAAGGACATTCTGCCGCGCCACATTGGCCACGAGCTGCGCGGCGTGGGAATAATAAAGAAACTTGCGCAGCGACTGCGCGCGCCTGGCGAATGCCGCGACCTGGCGTTGCTGGCGGCACGGTTTCATGGTGAGATTCATCGTGCGCATGAATTGCGCGCCGAAACGATTATCAGGTTATTCCAGTCGGCGGACGTATGGCGCAGGCCGGCGCGTTTCGCGCAATTGCTGCAAGTCTGCGCCGCAGATGCGCGCGGTCGCACCGGGCATGAACAGGACGACTATCCGCAGGCGGCATATTTATCGGAATTACTGGCCGCCGCACGCGCGGTGGATGCCGGTGAAATCGCCAGGGGGTGCAGTGACAGCAACGCAATTCCCGCCGAAATACAAAAGGCGCGCATCAGTGCGATAGCGTTCAGAAAACAGTCTTTACGTTGAATTGCCGCATGCAGCCCCGGCAATCACAAGGCGAGCGGTTCTGTGATAAGCTCCGCGCCATTGTGATTCCACTCGTTTATTGAGCGATTCATTTCATGTCTTCCGCTGCTGTATCCCTTCTCGCAAGCACATTACTGCGCCGCGAAATCCTCGATTTGCATGCTTACCATGTATCGGACAGCGCTGGCTATATCAAACTGGACGCGATGGAGAACCCCTATTCCGTGCCGCCCGCACTGCGCGGCGAGATCGCCGAGGCGGTCGCGGCAGCCGCTATCAATCGCTATCCAGACCCGGCCGCCGCCTCGCTTAAGGAAAAAATCCGTGGCGTGCTTGGTTTGCCGGACGGAATGGAAGTGCTGCTCGGCAACGGTTCAGACGAACTGATCCAGTTGCTGGCGCTGGCGCTTAACAAACCCGGCGCAACCCTGCTGGGCATGGAGCCATCGTTCGTGATGTACCGGATGATCGCGACTTTCACCGGAATGCGTTATGCCGGCGTACCGTTATCGGAAGATTATTCGCTGGACTTGCCGGCGACCCTCGCCGCAATCCGCCGCGAGCAGCCCGCGCTGATCTTCCTGGCTTATCCGAACAACCCTACTGGCAACTTGTTTCCGGTGGACGAAGTGGTACAGATCATCGAGGCGGCGCAGGGCCTGGTGGTGGTGGACGAGGCCTATTATGCCTTTGCCAGCGACAGTTTCATTCCGCGTCTGGCGCGCTATCCGAATCTGCTGGTGATGCGCACCTTTTCCAAGCTCGGCATGGCCGGGTTGCGCCTGGGTTTTCTGGCGGGCAGCACGGCATGGCTGGAACAGTTGGAAAAACTGCGCTTGCCGTATAATGTCGGCGTTTTGCCGCAGGTGGTCGCCGAAAAGTTGCTGGAGCATCACGAGGTGCTGTTGCAGCAGGCGGAACAGATCAAACGGGATCGAGCCGGCTTGTATCGGCAATTGAGCGAAATCGCCGCAGTGCGGGTTTACCCCAGCGAGGCAAATTTTCTGCTGTTCCGCGTGGCAAATGCCACGGAAGTGTTTAACGGACTGAAACAGCACGGTGTGCTGATCAAGAACCTGCACGGCGGGCATCCGATGTTGAGCGGATGTTTGCGCGTGACGGTCGGGACACCGGAAGAAAACGAGCGATTTGTGGCAGCACTAAAAGAAAGTTTATACGGAATATGAGCGGCTTCTACCTTGAATCTGCGCAGGTCGGAAAAGCGTAGACCATGCGGCGGATAACGCTGCGCTCATCCGCCCTACAGCCCGACCTACCACAAATGGAACGAAATCATGCGTAGCACGAAAGTTTCACGCAACACTCTGGAAACTAAAATTACCGTCGAGTTGAACCTGGACGGCAGCGGCAAGGCCAAGTTCGATACCGGGCTGCCGTTTCTCGATCACATGCTCGATCAGGTCGCCCGGCATGGCCTGCTGGACATCGACATCCTCGCCAAGGGCGATTTGCATATCGACGCGCACCACACCGTGGAAGACATCGGCATCACGCTCGGTCAGGCGTTCAATCAGGCAATTGGCGACAAGAAAGGGCTGCGCCGCTACGGCCACGCCTACGTGCCGCTGGACGAATCCCTGTCGCGCGCGGTGCTGGACATCTCCGGCCGCCCCGGCTTGGTGTTCAATTGCGAATTCGTGCGCGACAGCATCGGCGAGTTCGACGTGGACCTGATCAACGAATTTTTCCAGGGCTTCGTCAATCACGCGCTGGTGACGCTGCATATCGACAACCTGGCGGGCAACAATGCCCACCATCAGGCCGAGACCATTTTCAAGGCATTTGGCCGTGCGCTGCGCATGGCGCTGGAGCCGGATCCGCGCATGGCCGGCGTAATGCCTTCCACCAAGGGAACGCTTTAACGTTAAGCTGAAATGGTCGATGTCGCCGTTGTAGATTATGGGATGGGTAACTTGCGTTCGGTCGAACAGGCCTTGCGCAAGGTGGCGCCTGATGCAGAAATTGCCGTGAGCGACGATGCCGGGGTGATTGCGCATGCACAACGCGTGATATTTCCCGGCCAGGGCGCGATGCCGGACTGCATGCGCGAACTGGAATCGCGCGGCTTGCGCGATGCCGTACTGGAGGCGGCGCGCGACAAGCCATTTCTCGGCATCTGCATCGGCCTGCAAATGTTGTTTGAGCACAGCACGGAGGGCGATGTGGCGGGGCTGGGCGTGTTGCGCGGCGAGGTGGTGCGCTTCGCCAATAACCTGTGCGATGCGCAGGGCAACCGGCTCAAGGTGCCGCACATGGGCTGGAACCGGGTACATCATGGCAGCCATGCGTTATGGGACGGCATCGCCCAGGACGACCGCTTCTATTTCGTGCATAGCTATTATGTGCAACCGCAAGACGCGTCCTTGGTGCAGGGCGTCAGCGACTATCCGCAGCCTTTTGTTTGCGCGGTGGCGCGGGACAATCTGTTCGCGGTGCAATTCCACCCGGAAAAAAGCCAAACAGCAGGGCTGAAACTGCTGCAAAACTTTATGCAATGGAATCCTTAAATTTCTAACGTACTGCCATGCTGATTATTCCTGCGATTGATTTGAAAGACGGTCATTGTGTGCGCCTCAAACAGGGCGTGATGGAAGACGCCACGGTGTTTTCCGAAGACCCTGCCGCGATGGCGCAGCATTGGCTGGCGCAGGGCGCGCGCCGCCTGCATCTGGTGGACCTGAACGGCGCGTTCGCCGGCAAGCCGAAGAACGAGGCTGCGGTACGCAGCATCATTGAGGCAATGGACGGCAGCGACGTGCCAATACAGTTGGGCGGCGGCATCCGCGACCTGGAAACCATCGAACGCTATCTGGACATCGGCGTGACTTACATCATCATCGGCACGGCGGCAGTCAAGGTGCCGGGGTTCCTGCATGAAGCCTGCGACGCTTTTCCCGGCCACATCATGGTTGGGCTGGACGCCAAGGGCGGCAAGGTGGCGGTGGACGGCTGGTCGAAACTGACCGGGCACGATGTGGCGGATCTGGCGCAGCGCTTCGAGGGCTACGGCGTGGAAGCGATCATTTACACCGACATCGGGCGCGACGGCATGCTGTCCGGCGTGAACATCCCGGCCACCGTCGAGCTGGCACGTCCGCTGCATGTGCCGGTGATCGCCAGCGGCGGCATCAGCAACCTGGACGACGTGCGCGCCTTGTGCGAGGTGTATCAGGAAGGCATCACCGGCGCGATCACCGGGCGTGCGATCTACGAAGGCTCGCTGGATTTGCGCGCCGCACAGGCACTGGCCGACGAGCTGACCCCGGTCAAGCTGACATTCCCCGGTTAAGCGCCGATGCTCGCGAAAAGAATCATCCCTTGCCTCGACGTGACCGCCGGCCGCGTGGTCAAGGGCGTCAGCTTCGTCGAGCTGCGCGACGCCGGCGACCCGGTGGAAATCGCGCGCCGCTACGACGAGCAGGGCGCGGACGAGCTGACTTTTCTCGACATCACCGCCAGCTCGGACGACCGCGGCATCATCTTCCGCATCATCGAACAGGTCGCCGCGCAGGTGTTCATCCCGCTGACCGTCGGCGGCGGGGTGCGCGAAGTCGGCGACGTGCGCAACCTGCTGAACGCCGGCGCCGACAAGGTCAGCATCAACACCTCCGCCGTGCTGAACCCGCAACTGGTGGCGGATGCCGCCGGGCGTTACGGTTCGCAGTGCATCGTGGTGGCGATCGACGCCAAACAGACCGGGGTGGGTCGTTGGGAAGTGTTCACTCACGGCGGGCGCAAGGCCACCGGACTGGATGCGGTGGAGTGGGCGAAGAAAATGCAGCAACTGGGCGCGGGTGAGATTCTGCTGACCAGCATGGATCGGGACGGGCAGAAAAACGGTTTCGACCTGGCGTTGACGCGTGCGGTGACGGATGCCCTGGAAATCCCGGTGATCGCCAGCGGCGGCGTGGGCAACCTGCAACATCTGGCCGACGGCGTGAAACTCGGCGGAGCGGATGCGGTGCTGGCGGCGAGCATCTTCCATTTCGGCGAATACACCGTGCAGCAGGCCAAGCAGTTTATGGCTGAACAAGGCATTGAGGTGCGACTATGAATGAGGCATGGCTGAATAAGGTAAACTGGTCCGAAGACGGGCTGGTGACAGCCATCGCGCAGGATGCTGCCACCGGGCGGGTGCTGATGGTGGCATGGATGGATCGCGATGCATTGAGGCTGACCTGGCAGAAGGGTGAGGCGGTGTATTGGTCGCGTTCGCGCAAGAAACTGTGGCACAAGGGCGAAGAGTCCGGACATATCCAGAAAGTGAAGGAAATCAGGCTGGATTGCGACGGCGATGTCATACTGATGCAAATTGAACAGCAGGGCGGCATCGCCTGCCATACCGGGCGCGAGAGCTGTTTTTACAAATGCCTGAAAAAGGGGGAATGGGTGGAAACGGATACGGTATTGAAATCTCCCGAAGAGATTTACAAGAAATGAGTTCAGAAAAAATGAACCAGGATATTTTGCAGCGCCTGACCGAGACGCTGGAGGCGCGCAAACATGCGTCGCCGGAAAGCTCTTATGTCGCCAAACTGTTCAGCAAGGGTGAAGACGCCATCCTGAAAAAAATCGGCGAGGAAGCGACGGAATTGATTCTGGCGGCCAAAGGCGGCGACAAAACCCATCTGGTGTATGAAACCGCCGATTTGTGGTTTCATTGCATGGCGCTGCTGGCCAAGCATGGCTTGAGCGCTGGCGATGTACTGAACGAACTGGCGCGCCGCGAGGGATTGTCCGGCCTTGCCGAAAAGGAAAGCCGGAAAGAATAGACGTAGGGTGGGGTGGGCTGTGCCCACCATATCGGGCGAGCTTTGTATAGCCATTCGACTTGGCTGCCAAAATACATCAGCCAAGTCGCCGGTTAAGCCCGACATTTTGTTCCGGCTTGGGCAGTCATAAGTATCGAGGGATAGCGAATGACAGAATGCATTTTTTGCAAAATCGCACGCGGCGAAATTCCCTGCCGCAAGGTGTACGAAGACGACGAGTTGCTGGCGTTTCACGACATCAACCCGGTCGCGCCAGTACATTTCATGATGATCCCGAAGCTGCATCTAGCTTCATTGACAGAGGCCGGGGAAACACACGCTGCCTTGCTCGGCAGGATGCTGCTGCTCGCGCCCAGACTGGCGAAAGAGCAAGGCCTGGAGAATGGATTCCGCACCGTGATCAACACCGGCAGGGGCGGCGGGCAGGAAGTATTTCATTTGCACATACATGTCATTGGCGGTGGCAATATTCCGCCGATGGTGCGGCGCGGTTAATTCAAGGAGAAACTAAAATGGGTTCATTTAGCATCTGGCATTGGCTGATTGTATTGCTGGTTGTCGTATTGATATTCGGCACCAAAAAACTGCGCAACATCGGCAGTGATCTGGGCGGCGCGGTAAAGGATTTCAAGGAAGGCATGCGCGATAGCGAATCCAAACAGACACAACAGAATGGGCAGGTCATCGAAGGCGAAGTGACGGCGAAAACACAGGCGAAAGACAAATCCGATACACATGTTTGATATCGCATTCTCGGAACTGGTAATCGTTGCGCTGGTGGCGCTGGTGGTCATCGGCCCGGAGCGGCTGCCGAAGGTGGCGCGTACCGCAGGGCATTTATGGGGGCGGATGCAACGCTATGTGCAAAATATCAAGAACGACATCAGCAACGATCTGGCCATTCAAGAGGCACGCCAACTGCAAGACAGCATCAGGGATAATATCTCGGCCATTGAACAATCCGCGCACGAGGCCGCGCTGACAGCGGAACAGGAAATATTGCAGGCGCAATACGGCATCCCTTCTGCCGAACCAGACGAACAATACCCCTCCGCCGCACAAGCTTCCAACACACCAGGCAAGCCAGTTTGATGGGCGCCAATGAAACCCTGATCGCGCACCTGATCGAATTGCGCACGCGCCTGCTGCATCTGATGATTGCCTTGCTGCTGGCCTTCATTTGCCTGTTCCCGTGGGCTCCAGACCTTTACACCCTGCTGGCGCAACCGCTGCTGGCGAAGCTGCCCGAGGGCGGGCAAATGATTGCCACCGGGGTGACCACTCCATTCTTCGTGCCGGTCAAGGTGGCGATGATGGCCGCATTCCTGCTCACATTACCCTACACCCTGTGGCAAATCTGGAAATTTGTTGCGCCCGGCCTGTACGCGCATGAGAAGCGGCTGGTGTTGCCGCTCATCATTGCCAGCACACTGCTGTTCTTCTCCGGCATGGCCTTTGCCTACTTTGCCGTATTCCCGGTTGTTTTCGGCTTCATTACCGGCGTGGCGCCGCAGGGCGTGGCGGTGATGACCGATATCAACGAATACCTCAGCTTCACGCTCGGCATGTTCATGGCGTTCGGCATGACCTTTCAGGTGCCGGTGGCAGTCGTAATACTGGTACGGATCGGAATGGTTTCAATCGAAAAGCTGCGTGAAATACGCCCTTATGTGGTAGTTGGCGCATTCGTAGCCGGGGCGATTTTTACCCCGCCGGACATAGTGTCGCAATTCATGCTGGCAATCCCCATGTGGCTGCTCTATGAGGCGGGGATCGTGGTGGCGGCGTGGGTGGGCATGAAAAAGACAGCGCCAGCCGACTCTCGTTAGCGTAGACCGACACACTATTGCGCCGTTGGCTTGGGGCGTTTGCCGATTTTTACCGGCAAGCTCATAGCCGTCCCGTTACGCAATAGTTTGAGCTTGACGACCTTGCCGGGCGGCAGGTTGGTCACGGTTTCCAGCATGGCATTCCAGTCGTCAACAACACTGTCGTCTATCGCAATCAGAATATCGCCAGTCTTTATGCCCGCCTGCTCTGCGGGACCGTCAGGGGTCACTTCGGTAATCAGCAATCCCTCGGCGCTACCCAATTTGAATGACTCGGCCAGTTCCGGCGTGAGTTCCTGGACGCCAGCGCCAATCCAGCCGCGTGTTACGGAGCCGCTCTGGATGATCTGCTCCATGGTTTTTTTTGCGGTATTGGCGGAGATGGCAAAACCGATGCCGAGCGAACCGCCATTCGGTGAATAAATCGCGCTGTTGATGCCGAGCAGGTTGCCGTTCACGTCCACCAGCGCGCCACCGGAATTGCCGGGATTGATCGCGGCATCGGTCTGGATGAAATTCTCGAAGGTATTCAGCCCCAGATGATCGCGCTTGAGCGCGCTGATGATGCCCATCGTGACGGTTTGCCCAACGCCGAACGGATTGCCGATGGCAAGCACCATATCACCCACTTGCGCCCGCTCCGGGCGGCCAAAGGTAATGGCGGGAAGTTCGTCGGGCAGGTCGATCTTGATAACAGCCAAGTCGGTTTCCGGATCAGAGCCAATGACGTGCGCCTTGGCCTTGCGGCCATCCGCCAGCGCAACTTCGATTTGGTCAGCGGCCTCCACCACATGATGATTGGTCAGAATGTAGCCCTCCGGGCTGACGATCACGCCGGAGCCAAGGCTGGAACTACTTTGCGGCTCATTGTCCGGATCGCCGAAAAAGAAACGGAAGCGCGGGTCTTCCATAAAGGGATGAAGCGGCGTCTTGATGACGGTGCTGGTAAAAATATTGACCACGGCAGGCATGGCCTTTTTTGCGGCAGTGCTTAAGCCGTCCGCCGGAATCTGACTGCCCGCTTCCGGTAGCGCGCTTTCACGCAGGGTAACTACTCCACTGCGCGTCGCATTCGGCAGCAGTTCCGGCCTGAGCGTCTGCACGATGAACAGCAACGCCAGCACGACGGTGACCGCCTGGGCAAACAATAGCCAGTATTTACGCATGGTATGATTGGTTCGCCTGTTTCATGTCCTGTTTCATATCTGGAGAAAACTCATGCTGCTCAATGAATTGCGCGATTATAACGCAAGCCTGCTGCAAACCAGCCTGTTCAAGGATTACTGCCCGAACGGCCTGCAGGTGGAAGGGCGCGCGGAAGTGCGGCGCATCGCCACCGGCGTGACGGCTTCGCAGTTTGTGCTGGATGCGGCGATCGCATGGGGCGCGGATGCGATTCTGGTACACCACGGCTATTTCTGGCGCAGCGATGATGCCGCGATAACCGGTATCAAAAAGCGGCGCATCGCCGAATTGCTGCGCAACGACGTCAGCCTGCTGGCCTACCACCTGCCGCTCGATGCGCATCCCGAACTGGGCAACAACGCGCAACTTGGCAAGCTGCTGGGATTGGACATACAAGGCAGATTCGGCGAGCAGGACATCGCATGCATCGGCGCATTGACGTATCCGCAAACACTCGCACAATTCTCCGCGCAGGTGGAGCGCAGCCTGCAACGCATTCCGCAGGTTATCGGGGATAGCGCCAGGCACATAAAAAAAGCGGCGTGGTGCAGCGGCGGCGCGCAAGGCTATTTTGAAGCTGCCATCGCGCAAGGCGCGGACGCCTACCTCACCGGGGAGATTTCAGAACAGAGTTTTCATCTCGCGCAGGAAAGCGGCGTCGCCTTTATCGCCGCCGGACACCACGCCACCGAACGGCATGGCATACGCGCGCTGGGCGAGCACCTATCGGCGCGCTTCGACCTGGAACACTATTTTTTCGATCAGGACAATCCGGTTTAACAACGCGCGCAGCCCATTGGTTATGCGCCCTACACGAGCCACATGCTGGCTCAATCCGGACCTCAGTTCCAAGATATTATCCGTAATAATATTAACCTTCAACGGCACCTTGCGGAACGCGATAATGGCAGCGCCAAATGGTTCATCGCAGTGTTTAGGAAGACATTTCAGGCGGCCGGATGATATACCACCTGCCCCTCGACCAAGGTGTAACGCACTCTGCCCTGCACTTCGAGGCCATTGAACGGCGTATTCTTGCCCTGGCTTTTCAACGCGCCTGGTTCAACTTTCCAGTACGTTTCCGGATCGAACACGCACACGTCGGCAGCCGCGCCGACGCTCAGGTGTCCTGCATCCAGGCCAAGCATCTGCGCAGGTTGCAGCGTGACTTTGGCAAGCGCACCGACCAGCGGGATATTCTCTTCGCGCGCCCACTTCAATACCAGCGGCAGCAGCAATTCCAGGCCGGTCGCGCCCGCTTCCGCTTCGGCGAACGGCAACTGTTTGGCATCCTCATCCATTGGCGCGTGGTTGGAGCAGATCGCGTTTATCGTGCCATCCAGCAATCCGGCGCGCAATGCGGCACGGTCGCGCAGGCTGCGTAGCGGCGGCATCAGATGGCAGTTCGGATTGAAGAAACCGATGTCCATTTCCGACAGATGCACATGATTCATCGAAACATCGCATGTCACCCCCAGCCCCTGCTGCTTCGCCGCGCGGATCATGTCCACGCCTGCCGCGCTGGAAAGGCGGCAGACATGCAGCTTCGCGCCGGTCTCTTGCGCCAGCGCCAGCATGGTCGACAGCGCGATGGTCTCGGCGCATACCGGGATGGCGGGCAGGCCGCAGCGTGTCGCCACTTCGCCATCGTGCGCCACGCCGTCCCTGGCGAGGAAGCTGTCCTGCGGGCGCAGCCACACGGAAAAACCGAAGGTGGCGGCATACTGCATGGCGCGCAGCAATACGCGCGTGTCGGTTAGCGGCGCATCGGCCTGGCTGAACGCCACGCATCCGGCATCTGCCAGTTCAGCCATCTCGGTCAGCTCCTGCCCTTTCAGCGCGGTGGTCAGCGCGCCGACCGGATAGACATGCGCCTGACTCAGATTCCTGGCGCGGTGTTTGAGCATTTCCACCAGACCGGGTTCATCCAAGGGCGGGTCGGTGTCCGGCGGGCACGCGAGACTGGTGACACCGCCCGCCATCGCTGCATCTATCTCCGATTCCAGCGTGGCCTTGTATTCATAGCCCGGCTCACGCAGCCGCGCAGCGAGATCGACCAAGCCCGGCGCAACAATCAATCCGCCCGCATCAATTATCTTGTCCGCGACAAATCCTGACGGGGCGCTGCCGACCGCAACAATTTTGCCCGCTGCGATAAACAGGTCCTGTTGTGCGTCGATCTTGTTTTTCGGATCGATCAGACGACCGTTCTTGATATGGATATTCATTTGTTCCCCGCCAACATGCTCATCACCGCCATCCGCACGGCGATGCCAAAGGTCACTTGCGACATGATTACCGAGCGCGGCCCGTCGGCGACGCTGGAATCGATTTCGATGCCGCGGTTCATCGGTCCCGGGTGCATCACGATGGCATCCGGCCTGGCGCGCGCCAGCTTCTCTTCGGTGAGGCCGTAGTACTTGAAATATTCCTGCGCGGAAGGCAGCGCCGCGCCCTGCATGCGCTCGCTCTGCAGGCGCAGCATCAGCACCACATCCACGTCGTGCAGGCCTTGCGTCATGTCGTGATAGACCCGCACGCCAAGGTTCTCCACCATGGCCGGCAGCAACGTCTTGGGAGCGATGACGCGCACTTCCGGCACGCCGAGCGTGGTCAGCGCGTGGATCTGCGAGCGCGCCACGCGCGAATGCAGCATGTCGCCGACAATGGCGACGCGCAGGTTGTGGAATTCCTTCTTGTAGTGGCGGATGGTGAACATGTCCAGCAGCGCCTGCGTGGGATGCGCATGGCGTCCGTCGCCGGCGTTGATGACATGCACATCGGGCGCGACATGCCGGGCGATAAAATGCGCCGCGCCGCTCTGTGCGTGACGCACCACGAACATGTCGGCGTGCATCGCGCACAGATTGCCCACGGTATCCAGCAGGGTCTCGCCCTTGCTGGTGCTTGATGAGCCAATGTTGAGATTGACCACGTCGGCGGACAGACGCTTGGCGGCGATCTCGAAGGTGGTGCGGGTGCGCGTGCTGTTTTCAAAGAATACGTTGAATACCGACTTGCCTTGCAGCAGCGGCACTTTTTTGATCTCGTGCCCGTCGGCGGCATCGAGGAAAGTCGCGGCGCGATCGAGAATGTCGCGCATGATTTTCACCGGCAAGCCCTCGGTGGTCAGCAAGTGCTGGAGTTCGCCGTTTTTGTTGAGTTGCGGATTTTTCATACAATCAGCCCCGCTGCGGGTTCATCAAAATAAGCCTGTAATATCTGTTGCGCGGCATATTGGTCGATCAGCGCCTTTTGTTTCCTGCCGTGGATGCCCTGTTCGTTCAACTGCGCGCTTGCGGCGAGCGAAGTATAGCGCTCATCGACCATTATCACCGGCAAATTAAACCGCCCCTTGAGGCGGTTAGCGAAGCGGCGGCACAACGCAGTCAGCTCGTGCGGCGTGCCGTCGTCGTTGCTGGGCAGCCCCACTACCAGCGCGCACGGCTGCCATTCGGCAATCAGTGTGGCAATTTCGGCGAAACGCCTTTCATTTTTTTCTTCGTTGATGGTGGTCAACGAGTTGGCGCGACGCAACAGCGTGTTACCGATCGCGACGCCGATACGTTTGGCACCAAAATCAAATGCGAGCAATGTTCCATTCAGAGGACAGAGGACAGAAGACAGAGGACAGAGCGTTGTCGCTGCGCGGTCTTTTCTGTCTTCTGTCGGCGCAGCGTCTGTCCTCTGTCTTCTGGTGTCAGGCGTGCCCGGCATTTTCAACCAGCGAAGCGTAGTTCACGCCGAGCAACGCCATCGCCGCCGACAGGCGTTCTTCCGGCGGCAGATCAAACAGGATATGTTCGGAGGCCGGCACGGTCAGCCATGCGTTCTCGCCCATCTCATGCTCCAGTTGCCCCTGATCCCAGCCCGCGTAGCCCAGCGTGACAATCAGGTTGCGCGGCCCATGGCCTGCGCCGACCGCTTCAAGAATATCCTTGGAGGTGGTCAGCGACAGCTTATCGTTGATGCGCAGCGTGGATTGCCAATTCCCCGGCGTATCGTGCAACACGAAACCACGTTCGGTTTGCACCGGCCCGCCGAAATGCACCGGCATCTTCTCCAGTTTGTTCTGATGCAACGGGATGTTGATCTGGTCAAACATCTCGCCCAGCGTCAAGCTGAGCGGGCGGTTCACCACGATGCCCAGCGCGCCATTCTCGTTGTGTTCGCATATATAAGTCAGCGTGCCAACAAAGTAGCCCTCCTGCAAGGCAGGCATGGCAATCAGGAAATGATGGGTAAGGTTGAAATCAGACATGGCGGCATTGTAACTTTATTCAGATTCCATTTCATTGGTTCATAATGGACGCAGCCGTCAGAGTTCCGGTAAGCCAGCGCCTGTTCACTGCTCGCTCTTTTGCAATGAGCCATCCGGCAATACCCTGTATTTTTCGCTGCCGGCCTTGCTGCCCCTGATGTATTGGTTGACCATGATGCCCTTGCTGTCCCGGTCGAGTACGATTTCATAGTACTGATAATTCTTGAAAACTTCCTCGATATTCAAATGCTGCCCCGGTTGCCAAGGCCGCTGCCCGGCGTCAAAACTATCAAAGTAATGCGGCATCCCCGGCGTGAGCTTGTCGGCAAGTGAAGCGCCGCCGGCTGACGGCATCAGGGTGAGCAGGCAGAATGCCGCGACAATACGAGCCGTGTTCAGCACGCTCGAACCGGACGGTGCGATGGTGGTCTGGGTAACCATATTGCCCTGCAAATGAACATCACAGGCGCATTCTAGCGGAAAATGCACAAAGCCCGTTTTTTGAAAACAGTGTTGGGCTTGGGCTTTTTAATATCAGGAAATCTGGTATCGTTACCCCCACGTGAATGGCATATGGAAAAAGTGCCGTAAAAATATAACAGGAGCAATCTGGAATCATGCCAGCGTACCCCACAGAAATAAAACTGCATCAGCAATCCCGCCTGCTTGAAATTGCGTTTGACGATGGCGCTTGTTATCAGCTGCCCTATGAATTTTTGCGGGTACATTCGCCATCGGCCGAAGTCGTTGGGCACGGGCGCGGACAGGAAGTGCTGCAGGTGGGCAAGAAAAATGTGGGGGTAAGCGAAGTATCCCCGATCGGCAGTTATGCCGTGAAAATAAAATTCGATGACGGTCACGACTCCGGGCTTTACACTTGGGAATATCTCCATAAGTTGGGCTCGCATCAGGCTGAATTGTGGCAGGCCTATCTGGGGCGGCTGACTGCCGCCGGGGGAAGCCGGGAATAGGTTGCCGGGTTAAGAAATACCGGAGCAATCAAGTCAACCGGGTTAGAATTCAGCCTTCAGCCTTTATCTGATTCAGGAGCAAATAATGAGTTTTAGTGAAACCGATGTGCAGGGCGCATTGAAAAATCTGATCGACCCTAATACCAGGAAAGATTTTGTCAGCGGCAAATCCGTGAAGAATATCAAGATCAACGGCAACGATGTGTCGCTGGACATCATGCTCGGCTATTCGGCGCAAAGCGTGTGGGGCGAGATTCGCACCATGATCGAGTCACATCTCAAATCCGCCCTGCCGGACATTGGCAACCTCAGCGTCAATGTGAGCAGCAAAGTGGTGCCGCATGCGGTGCAGCGCGGCGCAAAGCTGGTGGATGGCGTGAAAAATATTATTGCCGTAGCGAGCGGCAAGGGCGGGGTGGGAAAATCAACCACAGCGGTGAATATCGCGCTGGCGCTGGCTGCCGAGGGCGCGCGCGTCGGCGTGCTGGATGCCGATATTTACGGGCCTTCGCAGCCGACCATGCTGGGGATCGCCGGACAACCCGAAGCGACCGACGACAATTTCATGATACCGATGAGCAATCATGGCCTGCAGGCGATGTCCATCGGCTTTCTTATCGATAGCAATGATACGCCGATGATCTGGCGCGGCCCGATGGTTATTCAGGCGCTGGATCAATTGCTGCGCCAGACCCGTTGGGATAACCTGGATTATCTGGTGGTGGATCTGCCGCCCGGCACCGGCGACATTCAGCTCTCGCTGGCGCAGCAGGTGCCGGTAACCGGGGCGGTGATTGTGACCACCCCGCAGGACGTCGCATTGCTGGATGCGCGCAAGGGACTCAAGATGTTCGAGAAGGTCGGCGTCAAGATCGTCGGTATTGTGGAAAACATGAGCACGCATATCTGTTCCAAATGCGGGCATGAGGAGCACATATTCGGTGCTGGCGGCGGTGCAAAAATGTGTGCCGACTACAATACGGAGCTTCTCGGCAGCCTGCCGCTGGATATCCGCATTCGCGAGCAGGCCGATTCCGGTCAGCCGACGGTAGTGGCCGATCCCGACGGCAGCATTGCCAGAGAATACAAGCAGATCGCGCGTCGCATTGCGGTCAGGATTGCCGAGATGGCGCAGGATCACAGCGCGGTATTTCCCAAAATTGTGGTGCAGAATACCTGAAGCCTGCCAATGACCCCCGCATGACAATATGACGCTGGACAATAAAAAATATTCCCTGGCATCGCTGGAAATCATGGGGTCAGGCATTGCGACCTCGGATCGCATCGCGGCCATGCTCGAAAACGCCCAGATGCTCAGGGATTTCGAATGGGCACAGATCAAGGCGTTGTCTGCTTATATCCAGCTTTACCGCGCTGCGCCGGGCGCTGTCCTGTTCCGCGAAGGCGAGCGGGGCGATTTCATGTGCATCGTGCTGGAGGGCAAGCTGGAAGTCCGCAAGGAAGACAACCTGCATGTCGACAAGATTGTTGCCACGGTATTGCCGGGGCGTAGCCTGGGCGAGATGACCATTGTGGACGGCGAGTCCAGGTCTGCCACAGCGGTTGCAATCGAACCCTCGACCCTGGCCGTCCTGACGCAGGAAAACTTTTTGCTGATCATGCGCGACAAGCCGGCGCTTTCCGCAAAACTGCTGCTCAAGATAGCGCAGTTGTTAAGCCAGCGGCTCCGCATGACCAGCGGCATTCTGGTCGACTATCTGGAAAGCTAGCGAAGCAAGCCTCATTTTATGTGCCGCACATTGTCTCTCTTCACGTTCTTCGTGCCCTTCGTGGTTCAACTACGGTTTCAGAATTAAAGAACGGCAGCCACGTCTTTAGAGGCGCCCTTTAGTCAGTGGGGTTAGCCAGCATCGCTTTAAGTTTCGCCAGTTTATCCATGCCTTCGTTTTTACTGACGAGAGGCATGGCTTCCTTGTGACCTCCCGCATAAACCAGTTCGCTTCCCGGCATTTCTTCCAGAAAGCGGCTCGGTTCGCAGGCCAGCCAGTCCTTGCCGCGCTTGCGGCGGTTGCAGTAGCTGATTTGCAGGCTGCGCTCGGCGCGCGTGATGCCGACATACATCAGGCGGCGCTCTTCCTCGATCTGTTTTTCGTCGCTGTCGCGGAACGGCAGGATGTCCTCCTCCGCGCCGACGATGAACACATGCGGGAATTCCAGCCCTTTGGCGGCGTGCAGCGTTGACAGCGCGACCGCATCCGGCTCCTCATCCTTGCCTTCCAGCATGTTGATCAGCGCGATGGTCTGCACCATGTCGATCAGCGACTTCTCGTCGGCTTCGGCCTTGCGCTTGAGCCAGCCGATGAATTCCTGCACGTTCTCCCATTTGGTATCGGCCTGGCGCGGCTCGTGCGAGTCGTACAGCCAGGTCTCGTAATTGATCGCGCGCAGCAGTTCGTCGAGCAATTCGCCGCACGGATCCTTGTCGGCGCGCT
>Ga0209317_1000934_pt1 | contig 29420 bp, 24 predicted proteins | sample RifGroB2_FD_183994 | JGI IMG/M metagenome (GOLD analysis project Ga0209317, IMG submission 183994) | Soil microbial communities from Rifle, Colorado, USA - Groundwater B2 (SPAdes) (version 2) | ecosystem: Environmental > Terrestrial > Soil > Unclassified | place: Rifle, Colorado | collected...
CTCTGCTGCCACTCTTGCCAGTACCTGACATATTTGTCCACCTGAGCTGAGAAACTGTCCAGTAGCGCTGCACGTGCCAGGTTTGCCGCCTCGTTAGGAGTGCGACCGAACCCCAGGACAAGAATAAATTCACCGCCGCACGCAGCCAGGTCAACTTCGGCGCAAAGGGACACATTGCCGTTATCGGCCCGGGAATACTCCCACTCCATACGCCGATGCAGCATCAAATCCTGCCATCCATCCGAAATGCCGACAAAACCCGCCGAGCGCCGCAACATCGGGGCCGAAGAAGCCATAGCCAATGCGTTTCCCTGCCGTTCGGCGAAGAGCATAGGTACACCTTTGTACTCTCCCACCCAAGCACTGTTACCAGAACCCCGGTTGCCCAGATGGGGTGCAAGCAGGATATGGAGACGGTAGTCGGCAAGTTCCCCCGTGAGCTGGGTAAACCTGATCCGCTGCAGCAGCACATCACGGCTGGGATCGGCGAGGATCTCCTTATCGATCCGGTACCTCCCATCTTTACAGGTATTGGTCAACCGGTACAGCGGTACCCCGGCAACAGGATATGATACGACCGGAATTGTATGGCGCTTCTCTTCCGAAAAAAAGTCGCCCGCAGCGGTAACGACCATTCCCAGGTCACGTGTGCAGGCCTGATCCAGACGCGGATAATAAACCTCATTGACTATGCCGTGGCTCAAGCTGAACCATACCCGGGATGCCGGGGTGAGAGATGTCCCAACGCCGCTCTTGGAACTGGAAGTCCAGCGGGCCGGGCCTCCAGGACAGCCTGGTGCTTGGGTTTGTGTCTCCATCAAAACCTCCCTTGTCTTGCTACTCTCCTTACATGGACCGGGGATGCCTTCCCTCGAGCCAATGGGCCTCTATCTCTTCGAGACTTTTCCCCTTGGTCTCCGGGACGCGATAATAGGCGAAGATCCAGGCTGCTATGCTGATCACCCCGTAAAACCAAAAAGTCCAAGATTTACCGAGATACTGAACCATGGTAAGGAAGGTCATCGCCATGAGGAGATTCGCCCCCCAGTTGATGAAGGTTACTGTTCCCATGGCGAGGCCGCGGATGCGGAGCGGATAAATCTCGGCGATTAGAAGCCAGAAGACCGGTCCGAGACCAAGGGCAAATGCCCCCACATAAAGGACGAGACTCGCAAGGGCGACCCATCCCAATGAGGCTGCAAGGGAAGGAATGGAAAACGCCGCACCAAGGAGAGCAAGTCCGGCAATCATACCAGCCAAACTGCAAAGCAGCAGCGGCCTGCGCCCAATCCGGTCAAGCAGGGCTCGTGCGACCATGGTCATGATTACGTTGGTTATCCCGACCAGCAGCGTTGCCAGGATGGCGGTTGCAGCCGACCGGAAGCCGGCATACTCAAAAATCATCGGCGCGTAGTACATAACAGTGTTAATACCGGTCAGTTGCTGAAATGCCGCTAGCAAAACCCCTATTATTAAGACAGGACGACAGGAAGGTGAAAAGATATCGATCCAATTCCCCTGCGTTCCATCGAGGGAACCTTGAATTTCAGTCAGCTCACGCTCCACATCTCCACTATCCCGAAGACGCAGAAGCGCTTCCCTGGCCTTAGCGGCTAGCCCATGCTGGATTAGCCATCGGGGGCTTTCTGGCATGAATGGCATGCCGACGACCAGAACTAGAGCGGGAAGTGCCGAGAAGGCGAACATAAATCTCCATCCGCGGACCCCGGACAGGAGATAATCAACCAGAAAGGCGAGAACGATGCCGACAGTCATGGCAATCTGGTTGATGGAGACCATCCTTCCCCGCATGGCTGAAGAAGAAATCTCCGAAATGTAAAGTGGCGAGGCGAAAGAGGCCAGTCCGACAGCGATCCCGACCAGAGCCAGGGCAGAAATGAGCCATGTGACTCCCACGGCCGCTGCCGAAAGAATCGCTCCTGCGATGAAAAGCATGCCGGTGAAGATGATGACCCGGCGCCGACCGAAGCGGTCCGCCAGGATACCTCCTGCCGCAGCCCCGACAAGCCCCCCAAGGGAAATGGCGCTGACTACCATCTCCACAAGTAGCGACGAGAGGTGAAAATCCTCCTTGATGAAGAGTATTGCCCCCGAGATTACGCCGACATTATATCCGAACAGAAGTCCACCAACGGCTGCGAGCGCCGTTGCGATGTAGACAAAAATATGCTTGCTGCTGGCTGAAGGGTTCAAACTGTGCCCCACTCGATTACCGTTTTTATCTCGTTGGGGTCGTGCAGTTTCAGCGCTGACATAAAGTCATCGACAGGATAACTGCGGGTAATGAGGCCGGCCACCATGTCTCCCCAGCGGAGTCGGGCATGGTCCAGGTCGTCAAGCGCCATCCTGAAATGATCCTTACAGGCGTTGACACTCCCGAACATCAGTTGGTTCTTCAACACCAGCCTGCGAATCAGATCGCCACCCGATAATTCGAGTTGCCGGTCGCCGCCTGGAATACCGGTCAACACGTAAATACCGTTTTGCCCCAGGGCGTCAAGTAGGTTAAATTCCAAAGCAGCTACACCGGTCGCCTCGAAGATCAGATCGACTTCTCCCACCTCCGCTCCAATCCGGTTCGGGGTCATAACCCGACCGTCCAGATACTTTCCACCGGTTCCCTCCAGCCAGCGGGGTCTGGCAGAGTCTTTATCGACCACGTCAAGCCCAAACACCTCCGCACCTCGCAAGGAAAGCACCATGGACGCCAGGAGCCCGACAGGCCCCAGTCCAGCTACCAGGCAACGACGCCCGGCAAGCCAGTCAGGAGTTGCCAGGGCGTCCGGAAGTCGGGCACACTGGAGTTGAACAGCCTCTGCGATTGCCTTTTCCGCAATGGAGAGAGGCTCCGCGAGGACGGCAATGGTGGCAAGTCCCTGCGAGACGGCGACCGCAAATTGTTCCCTTTCCACCACCCACTGCGCCTGATAACCGTCGAGCCCCCAGATTCCACGTTCCCGGTAATCGCCGGTGCGGCACATATCCTGCCGATTCATGGTGCAGGGAAGACAATGACCGCAGCCACGGCGCACCGTGAGAACCACGAGATCCCCGGGATTAAATTGGCGCACTTCACTCCCTATCTCAACTATCTGGCCAAACATCTCGTGGCCGATGACGAGTTCAGACGCTCCTTCAGGCGCCTTCGCTCGTCCGCCTGCGGTCTCCTCCCGATCGGTGCCGCAAATGCCTACCCGTATTACGCGGACCTTTATTTCGTCCGATCGAGTGATTACCGGCTCAGGCTTCTCTATGAGATGCGCCCCGGCTTTGCCCGGGACGATGGCAATTACTTTCATCGTTAACTCCTTGCGGATACACCCACATGACTGTTGAAGTGACCTGCAGCGATCCACGCCCGTAGGAACTGGCTTTGCTTTATCCCCCCTGGAAGGGGGATGGAGGTGCGCCTTCATAGAAAGCGCACTGGAGTTGGCAGGACTTATTCTTCAAGGGGGATGGGCGCTATCTCAGGTTTAGGAAGGACTCAAAATGTTACTGCAAGCCACAGCGGGTTCGGCCTTTACTCCCCACTGTTCCAGTTCCTCCAGTGCCAGTGCCACAAGCGGATCTAAACGGGAGGCAACTTGGGCCGACAGTTCCAGACCGATACCGATATCTTCGGGGTGCACACCCAACAAAACCATGTCACGGGGCAGGTACCCCTGCAGTTCAGCTAACAGGAGTAGGTCCTGGAGCCCTGCCTGATGGGCAGACAACTTGTTTTTCATGGCAATCGGGATCCCTTGACCGCTGATCCTGACAATGGTTCCGGCATCCGCATCCGTCTCCACGGCATCCACCAGCAGAAGCTTTTCCACCCCTTCCAGCATTGGCAGGAGATCAAGCCCCAGAGTCCCGCCATCGACAACCCTCACTTCGGGCGGAAAGCGATATTTCTCCAGAAGCCGCTGCACAACCCTCACCCCGATGCCGTCATCGGACATAATCAGATTGCCTATGCCTAAAACCAGTATATTCATCGGTCACCCTTCCCCTTGACCGGTTTATAGCCGCCAAAGATGCTCGACATGACGCCCCCCTTCTCCTCGATGTCCATGAGCCAGGCGCTGTAGACGTGATGGATGGCAAAGGCGATCAGAAACCACATCCCCATGTGATGGGTCAGGCGCATCCCCTGGTTGGAGAAGAGGAGGAACATCCAACCCAGAAGCCGGTGACCAGACGATTGAGGTGCATGTTCGACGTAAAGGGCGAAGCCGGTCAGGATCATAACCAGGTAGAGAACGAAGACCAGCAAGTAGGTGGCGCCGGCCAGGGCGTTGTGCCCCACCGGGTGAGGCACCTTGCGGGTCCTGAAGGTATAGTAACGAAATATCCACCTCATGTTGCTGCGCCCCGCGCTGGTGAGAAAGGGGAGGAACTCCCGCCAACTGGCGTATCTGTTCCCGGCAAAGGCCCAGTAAAGGCGCGACAAAAAACTGATGGCAAAGGCGTAGCCGGCAACAAAGTGGACCAGTCGCACCCATCCCATCACATACTGGCTGGGGTTAAGGGCGAGGGTCTTGGGGGAGCCTATGTAGATGCCGGTCACGGAGAGTACGATGATGGCGAAAAAATTTACCCAGTGGGTAACCCGCACCGGCACTTCCCAGACGTACTCTTCATGGAGATTATTTGCCATGGCTTCCCCCTACAACACTCTGACCCGCACCATCTCGTTGCCCCCCGCGTCCAGCAGGTGTACGGCGCAGGCCAGGCAAGGATCGAAGGAGTGGACGGTGCGCAATATTTCCAAAGGCTTTTCAGGCTGGGCCAGTGGAGTCCCTACCAGGGCTGCTTCGTACGGCCCACGCACCCCCTTGGCATCCCGGGGAGAAGCGTTCCAGGTTGACGGGACCACCGCCTGATAATTGTGGATCTTCTGGTCCTTAATCCTGATCCAGTGGCCAAGCGATCCGCGGGGAGCCTCGTGCCATCCGTACCCTTGAGCCTCGGCGGGCCAGGTCGCCGGGTCCCACCGCTCATTGTTGTGGATGGCCAGATCGCCGCCGGCAATGTTGGCAGTCAGCTGATCGAGCCAGACGGGGAGTTGCCGGGCGATCAGGAGGCTCTCGATGCCGCGCGCCGCCGTCCTTCCCAGGGTGGAAAAAAGCGCCTCAGGACCGACACCCAGCTTGGCGAGCACCCCGTCCACCGCCTGCCGCACTTCCTTTTGCCCGGATGCGTAGGCCACCAGCATCCTCGCCAGGGGTCCCACCTCCATAGGCATATCCTGGTAGCGCGGCGCCTTGACCCAGGAGTATTTCCGCTCAGTGTCCAGGAACTGGTAAGGAGGTTTGGGACCGGTATAGTTGTGATTACTCTCCCCTTCCCATGGATGAAGCCCCTTCCCCTCACCCACCGAATAGTCGTACCAGGAGCGATCCACGTACTCGGTTATCTTGTTGTGATCAACCGGATAGATCTTTGACAGATCCTTGCCGACGATGACCCCGGGCGGCATCCAGAGCTTCTCCGGCTTGCCGCTGTTGTCCTGGGGATATTCCCCGTAACTCATGAAGTTGCCCACCCCGCCGCCATATCCGGCCCAGTCCTTATAGAAGGAGGCTATCGCCAGCAGGTCCGGGATGTAGACCTGTTCCACGAAGGCTTGCGCTTTTCGCAGCAGCAGCCTGATCTCGTTCAGCTTGTCGTCATTCAGGGCGCTCTGGGAATCCGGATCGATGGCAAGGGCCATGCCGCCCACCAGGAAGGTCTGAGGATGCGGATTCTTACTCCCAAGAGTCGCGTGAATGCGGATGATATCCTTTTGCCATTCCAGCGCCTCCAGGTAGTGGGCTGTGGCCATCAGGTCAGCCTCAGGAGGGAGCTTGTAGGCAGGATGCCCCCAGTAGGCATTGGCAAACGGGCCAAGACGCTCTTTGCCGACAAAGGCCTTCAGCTTATCCTGCACCCCTTTGAAATAGGTAGTTGAATTGAGGGGCCAATCGGAGATGGAGGCCGTCAAGGCGGCTGTTTTTGCCGGGTCCGCTTTCAAGGCGCTGGTAATATCGACCCAGTCCAGGGCATGGAGGTGGTAGAAATGGATCACGTGGTCCTGGACATTCTGAATGCCGATGATGATGTTTCTGATCAATTCGGCATTGGGGGGAACCTTGATCTTGAGGGCGTTTTCCACGCAGCGTATCGAGGCAATGGCATGTACCGTGGTGCAGACCCCGCAGAAGCGCTGGGTGAACAGCCACGCGTCACGCGGGTCCCTCCCCTTGAGTATGGTCTCGATGCCCCGGTACATGGTGGAGCTGCTCCAGGCATCCGACACCCTGCCACCATCCACAGCAGCCTCAATCCGGAGATGCCCCTCAATCCTGGTTATCGGGTCTATTACGATCTTCGGCATCTGTCTCCTCCCTCCTTTCCTCTTGGGAATCCTCACCCGGTCGCAAAGCGCTGATTACACCGTGCGCCGCGAAGGCAGCTGCCGTCGCCACGGCAAGGCCGGCACCAATCTTGTTTGCGGTGGTTTCGATGCCGAACCCCGGCACGTTTGGGAGCCTTCTGTAGAATGGCGTCATGGTGTTCCAGAAGAGTGGCTCGGAACAGCCGACGCAACCGTGCCCGGACCCTACCGGCCAGCTGGTCTTTTCATTGAAGCGCTGGGTGGGGCAGTTGTTGAAGGTTTCCGGCCCCTTGCACCCCATCTTGTACAGGCAGTGCCCCTTGCGATGGGCGAAGTCCCCCCACTGCTCCACGTACTGTCCCGCATCGAAATGGGAACGGCGTTCACAGGCGTCGTGAATCCTCTTGCCATAAGCGAATAACGGCCTGCCGAGACTGTCCGTGGCAGGAAGCTTGCCAAAGGTGAGGTAGTGCACGACGGTGGCGGTCAGGTTGTCGGGGTTGAGCGGACAGCCGGGGAGATTGATCACCGTCGCCCCCGGGACCGCATCACTGACCCCGACCGCGCCGGTAGGGTTGGGACTCGCCGCCGGGATGCCGCCAAAAGCTGCGCAGGAGCCAACGGTAACGGTGGCCAGTGCATTGCCGCAGACTTCACGGGCAATATCGACGGCACTTTTGCCACCGATGCAGCAGTAGACCCCGTCGTCTTTCAGAGGGATGGACCCTTCTACCACAGCGATGTATTTTCCTTTCTGCTCCTTCACGACCTTGGCAAGCACCTCTTCAGACTGATGCCCTGCAGCAGCCATTAGGGTCTCGTGGTAATCGATGGAGAGAACATCCAGGATCAGTTCGGCAACCGTCGGATTTGAGGCTCGCAAAAGCGCCTCCGTGTTGCCGGCGCAATCCTGGAATTCCAACCAGACCAGGGTCGGTCGCGCAACCTGGTCCAAGGCCTGGGCAATCCTCGGCGCAAAGGTGGCAGGAAGCGCCAACGCGGCCGACATGGCAGTACAAAAGGCCATGAAGTCCCGACGCGAGATCCCCCTTTGCTCAAGTATTTCGCACAGGGCCGGGCCATCTTCCAAATTGCGGGTCTGCGCTCCACTGTTTTTCTTACCCATTGGCCGGTCCTCCCTTAGTCATGCGATCTGCAACCCTTTTAGCTACTCACGGAAAAAGCACCGGCAACAGCGGCAATAAGGCCGGTGGCCAGTTTTATAGATCTCTTCTACAGCGCAAATGCTTCTTGTCAATGAGCTATCGCTAACTATAGAGACAAAATGAAGATCGACGACAACTCCCTTTACGGTAGAGGGATGGGGAGAGGGGGCAAAGCCCGAATGAGCTTCACCCTCCCCCCCACTGCCATTAAGTTAAGAGCTTTACCATCTTGTAACCACTCTCCTCCCCCCAGCGGGGGGAGGCTGGGAGGGGGGAAGACTTTCGGCTTCTGTGAAGAACAGGCATGGTTCCCCCTCCCTAACCCTCCCCCTCTGGGGGCGGGGACTGTTGCTTTGCTTAGGGGAGATCGTGGTTGGACCCTTAGCTTAATGGCAGTGCCCCCCCCTCCCATAAAGGGAGGGGGAGCGAAGAGCCGGGCAATCCTTAACTTAACGGCCCCTGCCCCTTGCCTCTCCCCTCGGGTACCAAGTTCGTCATCGCAAGACTAAGCTCGTCACCGCGAGTACAAGGCTCGTCATCGCGTGTACAACGCTTGTAGTCGCGGGTACAACGCTTGTAGTCGCGGCTGCAACGCTCGTAGTCGCGGGTACAACGCTTGTAGTCGCGGCTGCAACGCTCGTAGTCGCGAGTACAATGCTCGTAGTCGCGAGTACAATGCTTGTAGTCGCGGGTGCATTGCTTGTAGTCGAGGGTGCAACGCTTGTAGTCGAGGGTACAACGCTGGTAGTCGCGGGTGCAACGCTGGTAATCGCGGGTGCAACGCTCGTAGTCGAGGGTGCAACGCTCGTAGTCGAGGGTGCAACGCTCGTAGTCGAGGGTGCAACGCTGGTAGTCGAGTGTGCAACGCTGGTAGTTGAGGGGGCAACGCTGGTAGTCGCGGATGCAATGCTCGTAGTCGCGGGTACAACGCTCGTAGTCGCGGGTAGAGGCTTTTACTCTTTGCTGCAAAGCTAAGCGTAGGAAAGTTTTTCAGAAGAGGAAATCCGGGAAGCATGGGGGACAAGGGGATGCTGCCTGAGTTGGCGGGTAAATAAGTGGGGGGTGCCATGATGGCACCCCCGAACGAGACAGTAGAGCTAACGATTGACCGGCCGATCAGCTGATGGTTGTGCTGGTGATAGGGGACCAGGGACCAGGGCCCTCGGCACCATGGTGCCTCATCCGGAAGAAGATGTTTCCCGGTTCCAACTTCTCCATAACCATGCTCGTGGCATCGTGGAAAATTGCCTTGTGGTACCAGTCTTCTTCTACTGACGGATCTTTCCTGTTCATATAAATCTCGTGGTTCAAAGCGCCCGGCATGCTGCTGGCGCTACCCTCCGCCTTCCCCTGATCTCCTAAGTTAACCACGCTGAAATCGGCAGGAGGTCCTAGCGGCAGCTTGGTCCTTATGTGAGTCCTGCGTTCATGGGTGACTGAGAATCCGGTGGTCAAAAGGGCGTCGGGATTGCGTACGGACGCAGCTTCCAGAAGCAACGCAATCTCCTCCAGGATCTCGACCATCTCCTCGATGAGCTTGTCCCGTTCGCGAATCAGGAGCCGATCCCCATTACTGGCCAGATGGTAGGCCACCTCGAAGCTGAGCACCATATCGAAAAACCGCTGCCGGACTCCGATACTGGCCCCCCAAATCGTGTCAGGGTAATTCGGGTTGTCCGTCAGACCACGCTTCACCTTTTGACAGAAAGGGAAGAATTTCCCCGGGGTACTTCTACGAAAGTCACGCTTTATCCTTGGCTTCAGCGTCATCTCCACCTCCTTCAATCCCGTTTGTTGGTGCCAGAGGAACTGCCAGCATCGCTCCAGTAAATCTGGCGCGATTCGATTGGAACAAATTAACTTTGATAGGATATAAGGGGTTTCAGCCATGTCAAGACGCCTACTTGCCAAGTGTGGGTAAAAATCAGCAGATGGTACAAGTGGATGAGACTCGGTACAAGAGGATGTTACTTGACAGGAGGGATGCGACTGAAAAGAGGGGGGACAGATGGGAGTTAAATCGAAATAAGATTAAGCGGATATCTCCTCTGAGGCTAGGAAACCCATTACGGATGAAGTCGCGCGGGTCTGTATCGGGCGTCGACCCAGGTGTTGTCCTCATCATTGTCGCTACAAAGATGCCCTCGGCACGCACTCCCAAGAGTAATCAGCAGGGGGACTGGCTCCGTAGGTGCCAGTCCCCTTAGCCTTGTCGTACATTCTAACTGACGGCAAAGTCCTTCGTTACGTTAATGCTGCCTGTCCGTTCAGTCAATGCGAAGCCGATCAGCGTGCAGGAACAACCACAATCGTTCCGTCACCCTGTTTGCCTTTATCGCCCTTGGCACCATCGGCGCCCGTCATTCCCGTCGAACCGGTATCGCCGGTAACGCCGGTATCGCCAGTAGCTCCGGTCTCACCGGTAGCACCTTTTTCCGCAGGCGCACCCGTCGCGCCCTGTGGCCCGGCAGGTCCGGGCACGGTTACAACAACCGGGGCCGCAGCAGGCTCAACCACCGTAGTCTTCCGGTCACATGCGCCCAATGCCAGCGCGGATAATGCTGCTGCAGTTAAAATCAAACGTCTCATGATGATTCTCCTCAGAGTATGAATTGAGTAAGCTATAGAGACGACTATTACAACTAACATGCCAGAGAAGATCCACGGACACGCCCAGGGTGCAACTAACCGAGGGTACAGGGCAAATCCGAATGGAGGGGGACGACGTGGAAGGAAAACCGTCAACAGGATCCGCCACATTTGGCATAACCATAATATATGGCAGGCAAGACTCAGGTTGGGATTGCTCGGATAAGGCTCGGCCTAGATTAAATATTCACTTCCCAACCCATCCCCCTCCCAACCTCCCCCTTGAAGAGGGAGGAGCCACAATGTCCCCTACCCTTCAAGGGGCGGAATTGTGGTCCACCAGCCGGGGACGATGCAGGGTGCATTATCAACGGGCGTGTGTTAGCATGGGCAACCATGACGGCCACCCTTTCGGAAGCCACTGTTTTTCCTAGGGTTTATCAGAAACAGGCCGTTTAAAAACCAGGATCGGAGTCTTTGTATGCAGTTGTTGGCTAGAAAATCCGTTTTTACCATCGCGTTTGCCGTAGCTCTAGCAATCTTTGTCTCCATCGGGTGGTTAACCGCTCTCAACATGATGGCAATAAAACAGTCCGGTGATCTGGAGACGCATACCTATATCGTGATTCACGAATTGGACCAGCTCTTTTCAGCCGTGAAAGACGTAGAGACCGGGCAGCGCGGCTTCCTTATCACAGGTGATGATGAATTCCTGGCACATTATGATAGTTCTCTTGCCGTGATTTCCGAAAAACGGGCCTCCATGAGGAGCCTTACCAAAGATAATCCGCTTCAACAAAAATTACTGGACGAGGTTGAACCCCTCATTGAAAAGAAGCTGCGAATACTAAAGGTCGCCATTGAAACCAGGCGGTCCAAGGGTTTCCAGACCACAGCCGGATTTCCCACCCTGGATACTGGTAAGAAATTAATGGATGACATCCGTAAGCTGGTGGAGCAGAGCCAGTCTGCCCAAAAGCTGCTCTTGGAAGAACGCACGGCTGCCAAAAAGAAAATCATCGACGAAACCCTCCTGGCGCTAAAAGCAGGAGGAGCCGTAGGCTTGGCCATTTTGGTAATCGTCTTCATCCTGCTTAATAAGGAAATCGGCCAGCGCAGCAAGGCGGAGGCGGAACTGATTGCCCGCAATAAGGAACTGGAAGATAACCGGGACCGGGAGCGCGTCCAGGACTGGATCAAGACCGGCATCAACGAGCTTTATACCAAATTGCGGGTGGACAAGCCTCTTGCGGCCATTGCCGGCGATGCACTCGGTTTCGTGTCAAGCTATCTGAAAGCCGGAGCGAGCGCGCTCTACCTTTTCGAGGCACGAACCGAAGCGCTCGGGATCATAGCCAGTTACGCCCTCACCCGCCGCGACTCAGACGGCACCATCCGCCTTGGCGAAGGCATTGCCGGTGAGGCGGCCCGCGGCAAGAAGCCGATCTGCCTGGACAATATCCCGCCCGATTACCTCCCCATTGGCTCGGCACTGGGAGAGGCGGTCCCCCGCGCCATCCTCGCCCTCCCGCTTCTGCACGACAACGGGCTGGTCGGAGTCATGGAGTTCGGGACCTTCAACGAGTTCAGCGAACCGGAGCTTGATTTTCTGAACCAGGCGGCTGAAATCGTTGCCATAGCCATAAGCGTCAACCAGACCCGCCAGCGTGTTAATGAACTCCTGCAGCAAAGCCAGGTCCAGGAAGAGGAATTGCGCGTCCAGCAGGAGGAGTTGCAGGCGTCAAACGAAGAGCTGGAGGAACGCGCCCAGCTGCTGGAGCAGCAGCGCGAGCAGATCCAGGTCAAAAATCGCGAGATGGAGGAGAACGGCCGCGAGATCCTGAGAAAGGCGAAGGAACTGGAGCAGATCAGCACCTACAAGTCCGAATTCCTGGCCAACATGTCCCATGAGCTGCGCACCCCGCTGAACAGCCTGATGATCCTCTCCGGCCATCTGCAAAATAACGGCGAGGGGAACCTGACCCCCAGACAGGTGGAGTACGCCGCCACCATAAAGTCCGCGGGAAACGAACTGCTCTGCCTGATCAACGACATCCTGGATCTCTCCAAGATCGAATCCGGAAAACAGGAGTTCGTCTACGAGGATGTGCACCCGGTCGAGCTCTGCGACCGGATCGCGCGCATCTTCGGGCCGATGGCGGATCAAAAAGGACTGGCGTTCTCGACCACCGTTGAGCCAGGGGTCGGGGAAAAGATCAGTCTGGATCCCCAGCGCACGCTTCAGGTGGTGAAAAACCTCCTTGCCAATGCTATCAAGTTCACCCCGGACGGCTCCGTGGCCCTGCGCATCTACACCCCGGACGGCAGCGAAAACCCGCTCCCGGTGGCGGCTGTAGCCTTCGGGGTGGCAGACACCGGCATCGGCATTCCTGCGGACAAACACGAGCTGATCTTTCAGGCCTTCCAGCAGGCCGACGGCACCACCAGCCGCAAGTTCGGCGGCACGGGCCTGGGACTCTCCATATCGAGGCAACTGGCACGCGGGATGAACGGCGAGATTCTCCTGGTCGGCGGGGATGGAAAAGGGAGCGCCTTCACCCTCTATCTGCCGCTCACCCGGCAAGGACAGGAGTTTGCCCACGGCAAAACGGCGACGGCAACGGTCAGCTTACCCCAGGCGCAGGGCCCCTTCGCGCTGCCGACCATCGGGGCGGCTCAGCTTGCCGACGACCGGGATCGTCTGGCGGTCGGGGATCGCTGCATCCTGATCGTCGAGGATGACCTGGTCTTCGCCAGGCTGCTGATGGAGCGGGTCAGGGAACGCGGCTTCGCCGCCGTGGTGGCAACCGACGGATACAGCGGCATTGCGCTCGCCGAGAAACTGATTCCCAGCGCCGTCCTCCTCGATGTCATGCTGCCCAGACTGGACGGTTGGGGGATCATGCAAAGGCTGACCGACAACCCGCGTACCCGGCATATCCCGGTGCACTTCATCACCTGCCTGAAAGAAAGGCAGAAGGCGCTTTCCATGGGGGCGGTCGGTTTCGTCACCAAACCGGTCACCAACGAACAGCTGGATGCGGTCTTCGGCTCGATCGAGGAGGCAGTTTCACGGACCCTCAGGAAACTTCTGATCGTGGAGGACGACCAGGCCCATGCCAGCGCGCTGGTCGTGCTTTTGGAGCAGCGTGCCGTCGCCATCAGCGTGGCCCAGACCGGGGAACAGGCGATCCAGCTCCTCTCAAGCGAACAGTTCGACTGCATCGTGCTCGACCTGGGACTGGCCGACATGTCCGGCTTCGATCTGCTGGAACATATCCACAATCTGGAGGAAAGCCGGCGCATCCCGGTCATCATCCACACCGGAAAGGAACTGACCCGCGAAGAGACCCAGCGGCTGCAGCGCTACGCGGAGAGTATCATCATCAAAGGGGCCAAGAGCCCGGAGCGCCTCCTGAACGAGGTGACCCTGTTCCTGCACGTAATGGAGAGCGAACTCCCCGAGGACAAACAGCGCATGATCCGCACCACCCTGGACACCGAGAAGCTGCTGGTCGGGAAAAAAGTGCTGCTCGTGGATGACGACATGCGCAACATATTCTCCCTCTCAAGCGTTCTGGGCGAGAAGGGGATGCTGGTCGTGGAGGCGGAGAACGGGAAGGTCGCACTGGCCCGGCTGGAAGAGCACCCGGACGTGAACATCGTCCTCATGGACGTGATGATGCCGGAAATGGACGGCTACCAGGCCACCAGGCTGATCCGGGAGGATCCGCGTTTTGCCCGCCTTCCGGTGATCGCCCTGACCGCCAAAGCGATGAAAGGGGACCGGGAGGCCTGCCTGAAGGCCGGAGCAAGCGACTACATCACCAAACCGGTCGATCTGGATCGGCTCTTGTCCCTTTTGCGGGTCTGGCTGTACAACCAGGGATGACGGGACGGACTTTGACTTTGAACGAACTGCAAGACAGCGAAATAGCATCCCTCCTGGAACGGGTAGCCGTGATCTACGGCTACGATTTCAGGGATTATTCCGAGGCATCCGTCAGGCGCAGGATGAACCAATGGCTCTCCGACTCGGGTTTTGCCTCCTTTGCGGAAGCCCGGGCGCAGGTACTGCGGGACCCGGCGGTTTTCGAGGTTTTTTTGCGGGGGCTCACGGTTAACGTCTCCGAGATGTTCCGGGATCCCACCGTTTTCAGCACCATCCGCGCACAGGTGGTGCAGCATCTGAAGACCTACCCCTTTGTGAAGATATGGCATGCAGGCTGCGCCAGCGGGGAGGAGGCCTACTCCATGGCAATCCTTCTGGAGGAGGAGGGGCTTAAGGGACGCTTCCGCATCTATGCCACCGACATCAACCAGGGGGTGCTCCAGAAGGCGCAGCAGGGAATTTTTTCCCTGGATGAGATGAAACTCTTCACCCGGAACTATCAGAGAAGTGGCGGCAAAAGTTCCTTTTCCGACTACTACACCGCCCGCTACGACCGTGCCATGCTGATGCCTTCGCTGAAGGAGCATATGGTCTTCGCCTCCCACAACCTGGCCTTTGACGGCGACTTCGGGGAGATGCAGATGATCTTTTGCCGCAATGTCCTGATCTATTTCAAGCAGCCTCTGAAGAATCGGGCCTTGAAGCTGTTCAGCTCCACTCTTTCCGAGGGGGGCTTTCTCTGCCTCGGAACCAAGGAAAGCCTGGAGGGGCGCGCCATCGAGCCGCATTTTGCAGAGATCTCGCCAGGTACCCGCATCTACAGAAAACGCTATGCTTAAAGCACCTCGCGGTAAATACCAAGCCATCGTGATAGGCATTTCGACCGGCGGTGTGGGGACACTGAAGGCGCTGCTCGGTGCCCTGCCCAAGGATTTCCCCCTGCCGATACTTATCGTGCAGCATCTAAGCCCCGATTCCGGGAACGCGATGGCGCTCTTTCTGGATGACTTGTGCGCCATCCAGGTCAAGGAGGCCGACGAGGAGGAACGACCCACGGGCGGCAGGGTCTACCTGGCGCCGGCGAACTATCATCTGATGGTGGAGCCGGACGGCAGGCTCGGCCTCTCCGCGGACCCGCCGGTCAATTTCTCGCGCCCCTCGGTGGACGTGCTTTTCGAGACAGCGGCTGAGGCCTTCGGAGAGGGATTGATCGGAGTCGTCCTGACAGGGGCCGGAATGGACGGCAGCCGCGGCTTGAAACGGATCAAGGAGATGGGCGGGTTGGCGGTAGTCCAGGACCCCGACGATGCCGCGGCCGATTCCATGCCCAGACATGCCATGGCGGCCGTGCCTCCCGATCACATGGTCACCCTCTCCACGTTGCCGCAGCTATTTATCAAACTTTCGGAAAAGTGAGTAAATATGTCCAATAACATCAAAATACCGGTCCTGATCGTCGACGACCGGCCGGAAAACCTGATCGCCATGGAAGCGCTGTTGGAAGATATGGGGTTGGATCTGGTGCAGGCTCAGTCGGGCAATGAAGCCCTGCGGCAGACCTTGTACAAGGATTTCGCCCTGGTTCTGCTGGACGTCCAGATGCCCGAAATGGACGGTTTCGAGACCGCTGAACTGATGCGTAAAAGCCCGAAGACGCGGCAACTTCCGATTATATTCGTCACTGCCGGCATGAAGGAGGAATACCATCTGTTCAAGGGTTACGAGGCCGGAGCCGTCGATTACCTGATGAAACCTATCGAACCGGTCATCCTCAGGAGCAAGGTCATGGTCTTCTGCGAGCTGTTCCGCCAGCGCTTTGAACTGGAGAGCGTTCAGGCAAAACTCGAGATGCTCAATGCGGAGCTGCAGGTCCATCAGACCGATCTGGAGCTGCAAAACCGGGAATTGGAAAAAACCTATAGGGAATTGCAACAGGAAACCTCGCAGCGCCTGGAGGCGGTCGAAGAACTCCGGAAAAATGAATTGCTCATGATCCAGCAAAACGGAGCGCTGCAGCGCGCGATCTTCAACTCCGCCAATTTCTCCAGCATCGCAACCGACGCCAAGGGAGTGATTCAGATCTTCAACGTCGGCGCGGAACGGATGCTGGGCTACACGGCCGCCGAGGTGATGGACAAGATCACCCCGGCCGACATTTCCGACCCGCAAGAAGTGATGGCGCGCGCCAGAGCGCTCAGCGACGAGCTGCAAACCCCCATCACCACGGGTTTCGAGGCCCTGGTATTCAAGGCATCGCGCGGCATCGAGGACATCTACGAGCTGACCTACATCAGAAAGGATGGCAGCCGCTTTCCGGCGGTGGTCTCGATCACGGCGCTACGCGACCCTCAGGAAGCCATCATCGGATATCTGCTGATCGGCACCGACAATACCACGCGCAAGGAGATCGAGGCGGATCAGATGCTGCTCAGCCGGCGCCTGCGCGACCAGCAGTTCTACACCCGCTCCCTGTTCGAAGCCAACATCGACGCCAGCGTGACCACCGATCCGTCCGGCATCATCACCGATGTCAACAAACAGATGGAACTGCTCACAGAGTGCACGCGCGACGAACTGATCGGCGCTCCCTTCAAGAACCACTTCACCGAGCCGGATCGGGCGGAGAAAGTGATCAAGATGGTGTTGGGCGAAAATAAGATCAACGACTACGAGCTCACCGCACGCGGCAGGGGGCACAAGGAAACGGTGGTTTCCTGCAACGCGACCACCTTCTATGACCGTGACAGAAAGCTGCAGGGGGTGTTTGCCGCGGCACGCGACGTTACAGAGCGCAAACGTGTGGATCAGGTGCTGCAGGAAAAGAACGCGGAACTTGAGAGCGCCAAGTCCGTGGCGGATAAATCCAGTCTGGCGAAGTCCGAGTTTCTGGCCAATATGAGCCACGAACTGCGTACCCCGCTCAACTCGATAATCGGCTTTTCCGAGGTGCTGCAAGACCAGATATTTGGCCAGATCAATGACAAACAGCAGCAATATGTAACCAACGTGCTTTCCAGCGGTAATCACCTGCTCTCCCTGATCAACGACATCCTCGATCTCTCCAAGGTGGAGTCTGGCAAGATGGAGCTTAGCCTGAGCGCATTTTTGTTGCGGGAATCACTCGACGCTTCGATGATGATGCTCAAGGAGAAAGCTTTTAACGAAGGGATAGAACTCCAGCTTGATCTGGCGACGGAGGCCGATGTACGCATTGTGGCAGACCAGAGAAAACTAAAGCAGATTCTGTTCAACCTGCTCTCGAATGCGGTCAAGTTCTCCCATCCGGGGGGAAGTGTGCATCTGGGTGTAGTGATAGACGGCAACTGCATCGAAATCACAGTAACTGATACCGGCATAGGCATCAGGGAAACAGACATTGCCAAGCTTTTCATGCCTTTCACCCAACTGGAATCGGTTTATACCAAAGAGTTCGAAGGGACCGGCCTCGGCCTGGCTTTGACAAGGCAGTTGGTGGAACTGCACGGCGGCAGCATATGGGTGACAAGCGAGTTTGGCCTTGGGAGCAGGTTCAGCTTCACTATTCCTTTCAGGCAAGCGGCGACCCAGGAGTTTCCCGCCGACCGGCCGGTAACTAAAGCATGACTACCGTAAAACAGGATAACCCGGGATCAGCCGCCCTACTGCGCCGCAATGCTGAAGAACGGCTGCAGGAAAGGTCCGCGCATCCGTCCCGTACCGGGGAAGAGACCGGGCGGCTCCTCCATGAACTTGAGGTGCACCAGATTGAGCTGGAGATGCAGAATGAAGAGCTGCGCCAGGCACAATTCGAGCTTGAAACATCGCGGGACATGTTTTCCGAACTCTATGACTTCGCTCCCGTCAGCTACTTCACTTTTGATGCTCAAGGATGCATCGGCGCATTGAACCTCATGGGAGCGCAACTTCTGGGAGTGGACAGGAGTCAGCTCCCCGGCAGGCCCTTTGTCGGCTTTATCACAGATGCAGAAGGGAGGGAGATTTTTTCCCGGCACCGCGCGGCTGTCCTGCAGGGTAACGGCGTGCAGAGATGCGAAATCAGACTCAAGGGGAAAGAGGGGACCGTGATCCATGGCCAGCTTCAGAGCGTGCTGGCGGACAAGATCGGCAACAGGGATGGTTCCATCCTTTCCTCGATCGTAGATGGCACGGTCGGCAGGCAGTTGGCAGACGAGCTGCAAAAAGCACATGACTGTCTGGAACTGACCGTAAAGGAGCGCACCCGCGATCTGACCGACGCGGTGGCGCAGCTCACCCAGGAAATCGAGATACGCAAAAGGGCGGAAGAGTTGCTGCAAGAGATGAAAGACCGGCTTCAGGCCGAGAACATCTATCTGCAACAGGAGGTGGACGGGCAGTTCAACTTCGGCGAGATCATAGGGAAGAGCAAAGCGCTTTACCAGGTATTTCAGCAGGTCGAGCAGGTAGCTCCCATGAACGCGACGGTTCTTCTCCTGGGCGAGACCGGCACGGGCAAGGGGGTGGTGGCGCGAGCCATCCACAGCTCAAGCGTCCGAAAGGACCGGCCGATGATCACGGTCAACTGTGCGACACTGCCGGCGGCCCTGGTCGAAAGCGAGCTGTTCGGGCGGGAAAGGGGGGCCTTCACCGGGGCGCATGACCGGCAGATCGGGCGCTTCGAACTGGCCAGTGGCGGCACCATATTCCTGGACGAAGTAGGCGAGATGCCGATCGCACTGCAAAGCAAGCTTTTGCGGGTAATTCAGGACGGCGAATTCGAGCGGTTGGGGAGTTCCTACACCCTGAAAACCGATGTGCGGATCATTGCCGCCACCAACCGCGATCTTCAGCTTGAGGTCAAAAACGGCAGGTTCCGGGAGGACCTCTACTACCGGCTCAACGTTTTCCCCATCAGCATGCCGCCCCTGCGGCAGCGAAAGGAAGACCTCCCGCTTCTGGTCAACCACTTCCTAACCAAATTCAACAAGAAAATCGGCAGGCAGATCAACTCCGTTCCTAAAGAAACCCTGAAGGCCCTGCTGGAGTACCACTGGCCCGGAAACGTGCGGGAGCTGGAGAGCGTCATCGAGCGGGCGGTAATCACCAGTCAGGGGAACGCTCTGCAGGTATTGGACCGCTTCGACAGCTTGCGCGGCAGCGCGGAACCGGAGGAAAACGAGGTCAAAGAGTTAGCCGAGCTGGAATACCACCATATCGAGCAGGTACTTCTGAAAACCGGCTGGCGCATCAACGGAAACAAGGGGGCCGCGGTTCTGCTCGGTCTCAACCCCAGCACCCTGCGTGCCCGGATCAGGAAACTCGGCATCCTGCGTCAAACATAAACGAAACCGAATCGGTGGATTTGGTTTTAACTGCTCAAACCGGGCAAACGAAATGTGTCATATTTGGTAATTACGCCGAATATGACACATTTTCTTGACCCTTTTTCCTTGCCCCCGCCAGCCCTTCATCTCATTAAGTCAGCAATAATCAGCCAGTTACACTCCCATTATCGGAAGCTGCTACTTGGTCCGTTAGTTGCTATTAGTTTTAATAGCATTCCAGGCCATTGCGTTCATTTAAGTTCGATTAGCGCTTATCTTCAGTCAACCTGCAATCCGATCCGCAGGTATGCGGGACATATCGTCAAACCAGCTGATTTTCCGGATGTGCCGGCAATCCCGAAAGGCATCAAAGGAAAGAAGATGGCGCGGTCAAAAGGTGGGACAAAATTGAGGAGAGTGTTATGAACAATTCGAAAATAGAGGTATGGAATGATCCGCTCAAAAATCCCGTGAACTTCGCGCGAAACCTTGCTCGTTACCGGGAAGTGCTGGCCGAAATGGATGAGGTGAAAAGTGTCAGTGGGAAAAGACATCTATTCATAAAGCTCACCGGCATGCTGGCGGAGATGAAAGCAGGTATCTGGTCGGAAATCAAGGAAACCTGAGACGATTCGATTTACCTTCCGAGCCCCCACCGGGTTACGAGTGAGGGCTTTTTTTAACGCAGCCAACCAAAGGAGAACTATCATGAAATCAAGTACTAAGGACAATGCAGAAGGGACCTTTCACCAGCTAAAGGGGAAGGCTAAGGAAGTAGCCGGGCAATTAACCGACAATCCCAAGCTGGAAGATGAAGGTACCGCCGAAAGGATCGCCGGCAAGGTTCAGGAAAAGATCGGCCAGGTTAGCAAGGTTTTGGGGAAATAACCGGATTCCCGTCCCTGCCGGCGCGTCGTTGCTGCCGTCCGTCGCCAATACAAAGGAAACCTTGGATGGGGCAATCTGTTTTTCAGCACGTTTTACGGACGCTTGGGAGGACCGGCATCGGCTTTGATCCTCCCAGGATCCATCCATCCCTCCGCGATGCGGCATGAGCATGCTCCGGCTCGAAAAGCAAAAAGGGCACAGACCGTTTTTTGGCCTGAGCCCCAAGAATCTTTCCCTTTATCTGCTCTCTTCATCAACGGTTCCGGCTGACCGTCATCTCCATCATCTTCTCTTCCTTGCCTCCCTGCGGGATCATGTACATATCATACTTCAGGGTATTGTCGTCCACGATCCTGGTCACACTACGCCATAGCATGGAACCTCTGACAGGGTCGTCGTAGCTGCATTCCTGGGTAATGACGTTGCCATCCTCGCTGGCACACCCCTCGAAGTAATAGATTCCGGTGCTCATCGAATCGATCCAGATCGAAACATACTTCTTGGTATGGTTGTCGTACCCAAGCAGGTTGATCCCTGTGAACGGAGTCCCCATCATCTCGCTGGAGTATTCCTGCTGCAGGTAACGTCCGTCGAGGAGCATCTTTTGCTGGCAGGTGCCGGTGCTTTCCATGGGCGGCTTATCCGCTTCCATATATGATTGGGTCCGGGTGGTCCAGCTTCCCGCCAGCCTCCCCAAAAGCTTATGGGGAGTGCCCGGAATTGCCAGCTTCTTATAAACTTCCATCATCGCCTGCATGTCCATCTGACCTTCTTGCTTGCTATCTTTTTCCATCTCATGCCTCCTTACTGTGCGCTAGCCCGAGACTGCCAATGGGCTATGCCTCTCAGGATATTCCGCAGAAAAATTAATGTCAATAAAGGCACGGATTCGGAGCCCCACACCGTCCCGGTCCGGTTTTCGGGTCAGAAAAACCCACGTCAGCTACCCTGCCGTATCACTGAAGGTTCCGGTCGGCAGGTTCCATTGCCGCCCGGTAGGCATCGGAAAACACCAGGATAATCGCCAAAATCACCGGACCTGCCACCACACCTGACAACCCGAACGCCAAGACCCCGCCGAACACTCCGAAAACGATGAGCAGGAAGGGAAGTTTTGCCCTGCCGCAGATGAACAGCGGCCGTATGATGTTGTCGATGGTGCTGACCACGAACATCCCCCAGGCCGCCAGGAGCAGTCCGTGCAGCATCTGCTCCTGCATCAGCAGGTAGATTACGCCGGGGAGCCAAACCAGTGCCGTGCCTACGAATGGGATCGCTGCACAAATTGCCATAAGAGCGCCGAACAGTAACGGCGAGGGAAGTCCGGCAACCCAGAACCCGAGACCGCCGAGCGTCCCCTGCACCAGGCAGGTCAGGATGACCCCGTACATCACAGCACCAAGCACCCTGGTCAGGGTGGCACTGACCGTTATTTTGAGTTCCTCTCCAATGGGAACAGCCTGCCAGAAACGTCGCAGAAAGTGCCTGCCGTCTTTATAGATGAAAAAGAGGGTGATCAGCATAAGGCCCAGCTTGAACAGCAACCCGAGGATATTTTTCAAGATGCCGGTGGAATAGTTGAGTATCGAGGCGACTCCGTTTTTGATGGCGGGGAGCACAATTTCGGTGAGGTCCAGATTGAGCGGACCGGTCAGCGGCGCTATCAATTCGAGCCAGTGCCCCACCACCGGATGGCTCATGATCTCCCCAATGGGAATGAAGGAGGAGCCGCTGGAGGCACGTTCCAGGTATTGGTAGGCCAGCGCGGCCTCCCGCGACAGGGAAAAGATCAGACCCAAAAGCGGAACAATCAGCGCCAGGACAACAAGCGTCGTCATCAGCGCTGCGGCTGCAATCTCATGCCCGCGGCAGCGAGCGAGAATCATTTCATAGAGCGGATAGGTGATGATGCCGAGCGCGCCGGCCCAAACGAGTAGCCCGAGAAACGGGGAGAGAATGGAGTAGAGCAGATACATGAACAGCATGGCAGCACTGTATATCAACAGTGTCTTCAACAAGGAACGGTCCATATCCGCTGAAACCTCCGTCGGGTAAAGATTGGCTTTTTCATGCGGAGAGATACCGCTTCGCCTGCCGGCAAGGATCTGCCGGCAGGCGCCCTTCCCTCCGGGGCAAGGCTTTATCTGCGCCGAATCATTCAGCTCAGATCACATTCAGATTACCTGCCGCGTTCGAGGGCCGCGATGCGCTCTTCCAGCGGCGGGTGGGTCATGAAGAGGCGCTTCAGGCCGCTGGCGACAGGGCCGGAAATGCCGAAGGCCGCCAACTGGTCGGGCAGATGGGGCTGCGCTACGCTGCTTTGCAATTTTTTCAAAGCCGACACCATTTTCTCGCGCCCCGCCAGTGAGGCACCGCCGGCATCGGCCCGGAATTCGCGCCGCCGGCTGAACCAGAAGACAATGATGCTGGCCAGTATGCCGAAGACGAGTTGGGCTGCAATGGAGGTGATAAAAAAGGCCGGGCCGTGGCCGCGTTCGGTTTTGAACACCACCCGGTCCACGAGATGCCCGACTACCCGCGAGGCAACGATGACAAAGGTATTGACCACCCCCTGGATCAGCGCCAGGGTGACCATGTCCCCGTTTGCGATGTGGCTTACCTCGTGACCCAGCACTGCCTCGGCCTCGTCGCGGCTCAGGGCACGCAGCAGGCCGGTGCTCACCGCCACCAGGGCGCTGTTGCGGCGCATGCCGGTGGCAAAGGCATTGACATCCGGCGCCTCGTAGATCGCCACTTCGGGCATACCGATGCCGGCGCTTGCCGCCTGCCTGCTCACGGTCCGCACCAGCCAGGCCTCCACCTCGTTGGAGGGCTCTTTGACGACTCGGGCACCGGTGAGCCGTTTCGCTGTCCACTTGGAGATGGCAAGCGAGATCAGCGAACCGCCGAAGCCCAAGACCGCGGCGAACACGATCAGACTGTTGAGATCGAGGCCCACTCCCTGTTCATCCAGCATGCTGCCGACCCCCAGCAGGTTCAGCACAACGCCGAGCACTAAGAGTATTGCAAGGTTAGTGACAACAAACAGCATTACTCTCTTGAACATCTGTAGCCTCCTTTTCCTATTTGTTCTGTTCCCATTTATACGGCAACCGTATCATCGCCTATGATTCGAATGTTCGCTAGTGACAGCCCGTGTAGAGCCTGTCGAGATTATTACTTTACGGGAGATAGCTGTAATGGCAACCGACATGAATGCGCGAACTGGGATGCAGCTGACGGTGTACTGCGGGTACTCACCGGACTTTACATTGGGCCAGTACATATAAAAAGGGACATATCTTCAGTAAGAAGATCTGTCCCTTTTTAATAAGTTCAAGTTTTGCCTGGTTTTGAAACCGCATCGATCACGAAACAACGATTATTTTCCCGACGACCTTTCTACCGCTCTCCCGCCGCTCTGAACGTCTTCGCCGACGCCTTTCACGGTGTGACAGCCTGACAGGGTCCACATGCATGCCAGAACAACGACTACTGCAGCAGCGAGTTGACGTTTCATTTCTTTCTCCTTTTGGCGCCCGGGTTGCGTGAAGCCCCCAAACACAAGTTTTAATGCGCTAATGATGTCCGCTTAAGTGATTATATGCCGGAATGGCGTATGTATCAATCAATGCGGCTCAGGCAACAGGTCCGCAATTTGCGCCGAAACTTCCACTCCCTGCAGAGAGGCTGACTCCTGCGAGCCGGCCGCTCCGGGCATGGGCTGTCTCCCGGCGCAACGAATGCTATTTCTGCCGGACCAGGAGACCCAATCCCTTAAGGCGATACTGCAGGGTCCTAAGCGAGATGCCTAGAGCTTTCGCCGTTTGCTGCCGGTTTCCCCGGAACTGCTGCAGCGTCTTGCAGATGGTTTCTTTTTCACGATGCTTGAGTATCCCTTCGCGGGCTTCAGCAGGCGGAATTTGCGCAAGCAGTTCGGCGGGAAGCTCGCCGGCGGTTATTTCTCCCCGCGCCAGGATGACTCCGCGCTCGATAATGTTCTGCAATTCCCTGACATTGCCAGGCCAGTTGTGACGTTGCAGGAGTTCCATCGCTTCGGAGCTGATGCCGATAGGGCGTCGTGCGCCGGCTTGCGCCGAGAAACGGGCCAGGAAATACCGGACCAGTTGCGCGATGGCGTCAATCCGCTCGCGAAGCGGGGGGAGGTTGATTGGAAAGACATTCAGCCGATAAAACAGGTCTTCCCTGAAGAGCTTGTCGGCGACGTCCTTGCCAAGATCCCGATTGGATGCAGCAACCACCCGCACATCGGCCTTTATCTGCAGCGTTCCACCAAGACGCTCAAATACCCGTTCTTGCAGGACGCGCAACAGCTTTGCCTGCAGCAGTTGCGGCATGTCTCCGATCTCATCCAGGAAAATGGTCCCCCCCTGGGCCAGCTCGAACTTGCCCCTTCTGGACTGGACGGCTCCGGTAAAGGCCCCTCGCTCGTGTCCGAACAGTTCGCTTTCGAGAAGGTTTCCCGGGATTGCGGCACAGTTGAGCGGCACAAACGGTGCCCCCTTGCGCGGGCTTGCCAGGTGAACCATGCGGGCGATAAGTTCCTTGCCTGTGCCGCTCTCGCCTTGCAGCAGCACGGTCGCAGGGGTGCGGGCCACATCCTGCACCAGCCGCCTTACTCCCTCCATTGCCCTGCCGGCAAAGATCAACTCCTCTGGGGGGAGCCCGGCCTGTTGCAGCTCCTGCAACGAGACCACCATTCTGCCCAGTGCCACCTGTTCCAGTGCCCTTGCTACGGTTGCCAGCAGGCTGGCCGGATCTTTGAGCGGCTTGGGCAGAAAATCGAAGGCCCCCTCCTTGATAGCTGCCACGGCCTCTTCTACGCGGCCAAAGGCGGTGATGAAAATGAACAACGGTGCGCCGGGTTCGCTACGTGTCGCCCGGAAGAGCTCTAGTCCGTTTCTTACCGGCATCTTGAGATCGCACAGCACCAGGTCGAACCTCTCGCGCTGAATCCGGCGCAGTCCCTCGCCGCCGTCGACCGCTGTCGTCACGGTATACCCGGCCCGGTCGAGAATGGTTGTTACCAGTTCCCGAAAGACTGCATCGTCTTCTACTATCAGTAAGGTTGCCGACATGTTTTCCTTTCCCGTGTCATTTATTAAGCGGCAGTATAACGGTACATACCGTTCCGCGACCGACGCCGCTCTCGACCGTCAGGCTGCCGCCATGCTCTTCTGCGACCTTGCGGCATAACGCGAGTCCCAGACCGGTCCCGGTTGCCTTGCTGGTCCAGAACGGCTCAAAGATATGCGGAAGATGTTCCGGAGCGATCCCGACACCCTTGTCGCTGACGGTGAGCTGCGCACAATCGCCCAGTTGCCGCAGTCCTATCGTGACGATGCCGCCATCGGGCAGTGCCTGGACGGCATTTTTCATGAGGTTCAGCAGCATCTGAACGATACGATCGGCAACGACATTTGCAGTGACCTGCGACGCCGCCTCGACCTCGATGGTTACCCCCCGATTCGCATCTTCCGCGCGCGACAGTGCAATGCAATCGTCAATCAAGGTCGCCAGATCGGTCGGCAGTCGAATCCCCTGATCGGCACGGGCAAAGACCAGCAGGTCGTTAACCAGCGCCTCCATGCGCAGTGACTGGGTGACGATCCTGCCGGCATAACCGCGCGCCTGCTCCGTGTCGTCCGCGGTTTCCACAAGCTGGGCAAAACCTTTGATGCCGGCAAGCGGGGTCCGAATTTCATGGGCCAGGACGGCGCCCATTTCCCCAAGGCGAGCCAATTCCTCACGCCGGTCCATCTCCCTGCGGTGCCGCTCTTCCCTGCGGAGCAAAAAGAGCAGCAGCACGGTCACCCCCCAGAGGGCCAGGGTCAGCGCCGATATTACGGCAACGCCGGCCCTCGACCTGCGGATCACCTTGTCGGCCCGATAGGTGTGCAGCGCCAGGGCGAGGAGATATTCTTTCCGGTCGTGATGAATTTTCGTGCGGAGGAGATAGACCTCTTCTCCGGTACCGAGCAGTTCCCGATTTTCGGAGATGCCTTCCGGATATGCTTTCCGTCCGGCACCGGCATAGGGGTGACCGACGAGGCCAGAATTGGTGTGGAAACGGACTATGCCCTGCGGGTCGATCAGGGCGAAGTAGGCGATATCCTGGGTGGTATAGCGTGTCAGCGAACGTAGTGACGGGTCGGCGGCGACCAGTTGCTCGATGGCGGCCGATATGGAGAGCCCCGCCCCGCGCAGGTTTTCCGTGGCAAGCGGCGGAGCCGCGTGAAGAGCGGACCAGGCAAACCACGCCACCAGCATGGTAAAACAGAGCGGGATCCCGAGTATCAGGCGGGTCGTCTTAAGCATTTTTAAAAGGAGTATATGGCTGCAATTCCGACTCCATACTCAGGACTGCTGTCGGCAATGCCGCGCGACACGAACAGGTCAAGCGAGGTTGTGCCGGTAAGGGACCAAAGAAGCCTGGCGCGCGCTTCCAGCAGAGCGCCGGAGTAGGTCGATGGCGCCGTAGCTCCCTTTACAACCAGCATCGGATGAACCTTCTCCGTAAGTTGATAACCGACTCCGGTGGTAAAGCTGAAATAGTTTTTCAGCCCCAGTCCGTCTCCCTTCCCCTGGTAGGTATAGAAAGCCTCGCCGGTGAGGAGCGTATCGCCGAACCATTTGGATGCGTCAATGCCGGCTCCTACATCGAACTCGCCCGTACCGAGAGCCTTCGAAGAGTCGGCTGTCGGGCATTTTACCAACAATGAGGGGCGCAGTTGCGGGGTTCTCTCTCCCTCGAACACGGCAATGGCGCCGAGTCGCAAAATGACATCGCCCAGGCCGTAAACAGACGACTGTTCGCCCCCTGAGCCGCCTACATAGCCGGGTCCGCCCCGAGCTGCTGTTTTTGCCAGCGTCGCAGCCCGGGTGTTACGGTACAGACCTGTGGTGACGTTCGAACTGCTCTGATAAACGAAGGGAACTTCTATGCCTGCGTCAAGGCGCTCGTTGAGCGACCAGGTCGCAACCAGAGGCAGGTAGATGCTGCGCGTTGTCGAATCGGTTCCATAGTTTCCCGAGGCAAACTCCGCACCTAAGCGGACCGATACGTTTTGCGGCTTATCCGGCATAGTGCCGAGAGCCCAGGCAGGGGAGGAACAGATCAGTGCCATAAACAGCGCACCGGATGCATATTTCAGGCAGTATCCCATCACCGTCTCCCCCCTCTCATCCCACTGCCACGGTAGCCTGCACCGGTGCGTGCGCCATTACCGCCGTTAGGACTGGTTCCGATCCGATTTCCCGGGCCGCCGCGAGACCATAACGGTTCACCGGAAGGGGAGCGAAGCGTGACGGATTCCCTGTTGCCCGGGTTCTCAAGCCGTTGAGCAAAGAGATAGAGCGAGCCGTCCTTTCCCTGGGCGAGGGAACCGGTAATGGTAACATCCTGATTCTTCGTCAAGGTAATAGTTTGCTTTTCCCAGTACCACCATGGTCCGAGGACGACCGTCATGTCACCCTTGGGGGTGGCAACGGACATCAAGGTAGGGTGCTCCGGTCCCTTGCTCTCAGGCAAGGTCATTGCCGTGCCGGTTACCGTGGTTATCGTGTTGACATCAAAGCCTGCTGCCACATTCAGTCCGCTGGCGGAATCCGTTGAATCGCTCCCCCAAAAGGCAGAACTTTCACCGCTCCAGAAGCTCATGATCGCAATAATGCCTATGATAATGTGTCGCTTCATCGGGCGCTTCCTTATATTTAGTTACCCGGCTGGGGCATTAACCTCTGCCGGGTTTCAGGCAATCTTTCTACTGGGCTGCTGCCGGAGTGCTGGTCGTGATGGTCGTGTTCAGGCGGGAACCGTCCTGAAGGCCGTTGCCCCGGCTGGGACGTGTGGTTGCGCCGCTGGCGGTAGTGCCGGTAGTCAGGAAGGTTCCGTCGCGGCGCTGCGAGCCGGCCGGACGGGTGGTTACAGTGCTACCGGTTGCGGTGCCGGTTGCGTAGGTGCTGCCTCCCTGTCCCCTCCCCCCGCCATTGCCGCCCCTGCCTGCCGCAAACGCCTCTCCTGCGCAAAGTGCTACCAAAAGTCCCATTACTGCCGCTGTCCTGACGATACGTGGTTTCATGTCTCTATTCCTCCATTGGTTTATTGAACTGCTTACCCATGGATAGAGCAGAGTATGTGCCAAGAGCGTAACCCGCCGAAGTATCGAAGTTATGGCAGCGCAGCAACTGATTGCGGCCCGGAACTTAGTGCAGAATCTGCAGGTGCGGTTACCGGATTGCACCTGCTTGCATTTTTCGCAAGAATCTTCACCTACGGGTTTTCATATATACTACAAATTGCATTTAAAGTACTTAAATGATCGGGTAATTTATCCAGATAAATAACGAGGGCTTATCCAGACGAATCGGCAATGGCAGAAACGACACGACTAGGCCAGTGTAGCGCTCACCGCGGCAAAGGCCCTGGTTGATTTCAGGAGGATGTGAGGGGAATGGCATGGGGGGAGGGGACTAGTGGCAAACTACCATTAATTTACTCAGAAGCAGTAGTCTTCCACCAGGGAATTTAAAGAGTCCCCTCTCCCTCCGGGAGAGGGTTAGGGTGAGGGTAGCGCCATGGCGATAATCCGGCAAACCGCTTCAAAGCCCGAAAAAAGCCTTATGCCGCCTTTGGAACACATAAGCGCCGGCTCCCTCACCCCGACCCTCCCGGAGGGAGAGGGAGAGCTTATGGGAGCTGGCGGAAGATCAACGCTCTTAAGAAACTTCAGCCAAGTACCTGAAAAGCTGTGGCTGCTAAATGCTTGAGGCCGCTAACCCGACCTACGAATATAACCTCATGCTCTCTCCTCATACAAGATCCAGCCGGAGTTCCTTGAGCTTTGCCGCCCCGGGTTTGGTCGTTACGGGATCCCAGCCGCGATCCATGTAGTACCGGGTCAGCATTGCCTCGAACCTGGCCCGGTCGAGCACCGCGCCCTTCTTGGGCCCCACGGTGAAGGCGTCCTCGAAGAAGCGGTCCGGAAGCCGGTCGTCCGCACGACGGAAGCCCTCGCGGTAGTTGAACATCTTCTCCAGGTTGAAGATCCGTTCGCCGGTCTTCTCGAACTCCGCCTTATCGTACTCCTTCCCGGTAATCGCGCTCAAAAGGGCGAGCATAGGCTCCTCCAGCGCCGGCTCGAAGGTGGGGAAAAAACACATCCCCGTGGAGTCGAGCATGGCCCGCCTGTTCTGCA
>Ga0209317_1000937_pt1 | contig 29352 bp, 25 predicted proteins | sample RifGroB2_FD_183994 | JGI IMG/M metagenome (GOLD analysis project Ga0209317, IMG submission 183994) | Soil microbial communities from Rifle, Colorado, USA - Groundwater B2 (SPAdes) (version 2) | ecosystem: Environmental > Terrestrial > Soil > Unclassified | place: Rifle, Colorado | collected...
GTCTTGTAGGTTTTGAGCAAATTGTCAATCGCGGCGTCTAGTTCGGTGATTTTGGCCATGTAAACTCCTTAGGGGTTGTTTGGTGTACCCCCTAATGACAATTCACACAAACCTTTTTACACCCCCGATTGGCGCACAGATGGACTTGAACCTTTTGAAAAAGACACCCGCTCCTCTTGTGGCGCAGACGCGCCCCGTTCCCCTTTGAGTCGGCAGTAGTTCCCACCGGGACGGGGAGAGGGCGGTTCGGGCTTACTTCTCGGGCGGAATTATTGTCTTAATACCATGCTTATAGTCATTGGTAATCGACTTCAGGTTACTCTTGACTTGACCTCGCGTATAGGACTGATACATGTACCACGCTCCGACAAGAGCCAGGAAAAGAATAATGATGCCAATTACGCCACCACGCTGGTTACGCAGGGGCCCCGTTAGTTTTTCAGTGACGCCGTTCATCGATTTACTCCTTGAAGGTGTTGCTATCACCCGCTGTTATTGGTCTACTTCCCCGTACCGGTCATCTTTGTACCGACTCCTAGCATGCCACACTGGTCATGGTATTGGCAATTAGCATGCCAGAGAAGACCCGCCAATGCTGCGAGTGCAACCGCCGGATAAGACGTGAGAAAGGGAAGGAGAGGGCGCGCGCTGTGCAGAGGAGTGCCGGCAGGGAACCCGCAAAATCTGCCATAACCGTCATATCTGACGAGGCTGGGGAGGTAGTGAGGGAGTAGTGAGTAGTGGCCCCACGCCCCTCCCTCGTTAGGTCGTGTCAAGGTCCAGACCTGAACCCCACGGCCCCGCATTTGCTACTCTTTCCTCCCCCGGTAACAGCTCGCAGGAAACGCTCACCTCCGTCGACGGTATGCCTCTAGGTCCGGATTGCCCCGGTTTTTCCGGTCCTATTCCGGTACCGGGCCTCCCGGGCCTCCCGGGCCTCCCGGTCTGCATGGGCCTCATTTGGTGGTGCAGATAAGCTGCCCCAGTTCTATCATCGCCTCATCGTTTTTCGGAATCTCCATCACGAAAGAGCAGCGTTTCTTATCCTTGGCTATCTCGGCCCTGTGGCTGCCGGAGGGGATATTCTCCAAGTAGAATTCACCGTCCTTCAAAAGCGGCGCCGACTCTTCCCTGCCGTTCACGTTGACAGTCAACACCCAGAAATCCGCCGGCATCCGCCCTCCTGCCTCGACCACGGCAATATTGCCGCGAACCGCCTGCACCTTGTCCACATCGAATACCACCCGCGAGCCGCTGCGCCATGCAGGGAATAGCGCTTTATTGAGTACCGGTGCGGTGTAGTTGAAGGGGAGATCGAACTGTCTGACCATGAACGGGTTGATGCCGTATGAGGAGACTAACGGGGCGAACGCCTCCCCATGCTCGTTGGTGATGCCGACCATGCGCCCGCCCAGGTAAACCGGGACATCCTTGAGGTTGTCAACCTTGATGACCGCGAAGCTGTCATAGACCGGACGGCTGAAATGGACGCCGTCGAAAAGCGTGGCGATGCTGCCGGACGTTTTTACGCCGAACAGGTCCGTATCCGAAAGCGACTGGTAACTGGCCGAATAGATGCCATGCGTGCCGTACCATGAGACCTCTCCGCCGGCGGTGCCCTTTGCTTTTTCCTGAAACTGTCCGGAAATTTGATAGCCGAGCCCCTGCTCGCTTTCCGGAGTCTTCTGCAGGCTGACGTTCACGCCGGTTGTGCTGCTGCTGCGCTGAACCGCCACACTGGCCGTGCCAGCTTTCCCCAGGTAGCTGGTCAGGGTGAGGCCGCTGGTCCATTCAGTCCGGCCCCCGTCCCGTGTTAGTGAAACGTTTTCCGTGAGATTGACCCATTTGAAGACCGGCACCGAGTAGCGCACGCCAACGGTGGTGAGCACACCGTTGGCGAGGCTTGCCTCCAGCAGGCTGCCGAACAGCGATACGCTGCCCCACCGATTGCCGCCGATGCCGATGGAACCGCTCAGACTCTGCAGCGGGCGGTTGTCGAACGGCTTGAGCGATATCGTGGCATATTCGGGAGTAGAGCGGCTGTAGGCGGCACTGTAGAACAGGCCGGCCAGGGGGAACCCATTGGTGAGGCTTACCCGGTAGGCATGGCCCTGCTGCGTGCGGCGGGTGTAGGAGTTCTCGCCCCAACTCATGGCCGCCGCGGCTCCGATGGTTCCGAGCCACGGGACCGTCGCCGTTGCGGACAGGGCGGCATTTTGCACATCATGGGCAAATTCACCCGAGACGCCGAGCGTCAGGTGGTCGGTCATGCCCGCCCGGTGGCGCAGGACGCCGACGACATTTTTATAACTGGCACTTTCATTCCCGAGTTCGCGGCGTTCCAGACCGATCGAATAACTGAAGTCCTGGACTCCCTTGCGCAGCATTTCCTGGGAGAACGTGTAGGGCATGTCGATCCGGTTTTCCCTGCCGAAGGCGTCCTTGATCACCAGGGTCACGTCGCCGCTGCCGTCCATGAGCGGCATGTTCTGCAGGTCGAAGAAACCGGGGGCAAGTGCGCGCTTGGTGAGCAGCGAGCCGTTGCGGTAGACCTCCACCTCGGAGCTTGTCTCGACCGCGCCGGTGATGGAAAGCCCGCTGGTGCGGATAAAATAAGGGTTCATGCCGAAGTTGCGGGCAACGCTGAAGCCGCCCATGACCGTGCCGCCCCCCAGCACACCGGAATAGGCATTGAAATCTCCCAGCGTGTACCTCACCATCCGCTCCGGGTCGTCCTTCACCAGGCTGGAATACAGCCTGACATAACGATCTTTCCCGACATCGTGCATCGGCTTGGTAAAGCTGTAACTGGAAAACAACAGGATATCGCGGTAACGGATGCCTGATTCATGGGGGATGCTGATGCTCTGGCGACCCAGCTTGGGATCGTAGAGCAGTTCAACTCCGTAGTTGATGAATGCCGAGGGATTATCCGGCCTGAGCAGATGTTCCGGTTCATAGCCTCCCATATTCAGCACCTGCCCCCTGAACTGGCCGATCTCCGCGCTCAGGCTGAGCTGGAAGGTGCGGTCATCCATGACGAAGGTGATGCCGGGGGCGCGGGAAGCAAGGGATGTGTAGACCGTGCCGTCAACCGTCACCTCTCTTCCGCCGGCAGCAAAACCTGCCTCGTCAAGCACCGCTTTCTCCAGGTAGACGTCGCCATCCTTCAGCAGCACGAAATACTCGCCGCGCTTTTCGCCGTTTACCAACAGGGAAAAAGCGCCGGTATCATAAGTAGTAACTGCTACTGATGGTGAGAATGGTATATTTACCGATGCAGCGGCAGGAGAAGCGAGTGTAATGCCGTTGGGTGGTGCTATTGGTGAGAACGTCGCAGCGGCCTTTTGCGCCCGACGGATTTTCTTGAGATTTTCGAGTGCCGCGAGGGGGTCGGTAAAAACAGGGCGCTCAATCACGGGGTGTCCCGTCTGTTTCAGGGTCGCCTGCGCCAGAGTATCGATCTGCAGCAGCAGGTCGTCGGCGGGTGCAAGGGAAGCAGAAACAGCGGGAGCACCCCTTTCCCGAGGAAATGCTTTGCCAGGATCAGCAGCCAGCAACAACAGAACGAATATGATCAGATTGCGCATCAATGCAGCGTTCTCCACCCGTTTGTTTCGGCATTCAGCCTCTTCACTCGCCGCAGGCCATTGGCGAAAGCGGCAGGGTAGCCGTGAGCGTCCCGCCGGTTTCCAGTTCCCCGACGATGCGCAGGGAGGCCGCCTTGCCGCAGGTATCGGCCGGCAGTTTTGCCGAAAAACGCTTTTTCATGCCGGCCAGTACGAACTGTCTGCCCATTTCGACCGTGAACACGTCGGAACCGGAGGCTCCTTGTCCGGTCATGATGACGCTCTTCATCACCAGGCGCGCATTTCCCGTGTTCTGCACGACAAAACCGGCCGCACCTTTCACCGCGGTAACCTCTCCCACGGCACCCTTGTCACGTGCGGTCTCTTTGGGCGAGACGAATACCGGCACGCCCATCTTGAGCGCCACCGTCAACTGCCTTTTTTGGTCCGGGTCCGTGGTTGCCTGCGGCTGCTCGGTCAGGTAGATGCGGTAGGCCTGTTCGGCGGCAGGCGGTGATTTGCTGCTGAAAGCGATGCGGATGGAGCGCTCTTCCCCCGGCTTGAGTTGGACGATGCGCGGCATGTAGGAGAGAGTGTCGCTGGGGGTCAACTGATCCTTGCCGTTTTCATCCTGCTGCCAGGCGAAAAGTTTGGCCTGGACCGTCACCATCTTGTCCGACTCGTTTTTCAGCGCCAGCGCACCGACCCGCCGGCTCTCCGAAAGAGTCACCAGAACCGGATTGATGTTAAACTGGCTGGCGTAGGCCGTGACGGTAGTCATCGCTGCCACCGCGACCGATGTCAGTAAAATCGTCGCTACATTTCTCATTGTCTGTTTTCTCCAGGTCGCTGAAAAAGGCAGGCCCCGACGGTACGAGCCGCCGGGGCCTTGCCTGTTCCATCATCTGCTGCAGATCAACCTGCCGAACTACGGTGTGTACTCGACCAGCATGGCAACCATATCCGTGTACGAGCCGTCCCAGAAGCCATCGGCCGTCGGCCCCCAACCGAACAACTTGCCGTAGACGGTGTGGCCCTGGTTAGTACCGTCACCCGTCGCGTTTACGATGTTTTGACCCTGCGCCCAGACGAGTGACCTATCGCTGTCGCTATAGAGCTCATAGTTGGCGAGACCCATGGGGCCCGCCATCACGCGCATGCCGGGGTTACCGAAAATCCCCCAGTCAGGTGTAAGGGTGTAAGCGGTGCCGGTGGTGCAATTGACCACGACGGAACCGGTCCCATCCTGCGTCGCGCCGCTGGTCGGGTCGTAGGAGCCGAAATCCAGATTCCCGGATGTGCTGATGCTGCAGGTCCTGGGGGTGTGTACCTCCGCCGAGACGACCAGATTGGCGGATGATGTTGCGGCAAAAGCCGATCCCGATACGAGCAAACTTGTTGCTGCCAATACTGCTGCGATTGTTCCTTTCATTGCTGTTTCCCCTTTTGGTTATGCTGCTTGCCATGCGGCGCTGCCGGATACTGCTCTGTGAAACTCCATCCTCACCACCTTTTCCTGTTATTGTGCTCTACGGCTGATATTCAATCGTCACCGATACGGTATCGGAATAACTGCCGTCCGGCGGTTCCTGAAACGCCGGGATTCTTCCGTACACCGGGATGTTCTGCGGGGAGCCGGTCCCGGTGCCAGGCATCATGCTGCTGCCGGGTGTCATCCCCCAGACCAGGCTCCTCCCGCTGTCCAGGTACAGCTGGTAGTTGAGGCTGTTCCCCCCGTTACGCTCCCGTCGCCAGGGGGACAGGTAGTTGAGACCGTCGTCCATCCCCAGCAGATAGGGAGTGCCGGTCGTGCAGGTGATGCTGATGTAGGCGCTTGCGTCGAGGGGAGACGGCTGTTTCGGATTGTAAGTTCCAAAGTTAAGGCCGGCGGCACTGACGCTGCAGACCGCAGCCGGCGCAGGTTCTGCGCATGCCAGGCTGACGACGACGGTAACGGCGAGTGTAGATGCCATTTGTATGAATGTGCGTAATGGGCTCAATTGATGGTTTGTCCTGGCGAAAATTTCACCACTCATAAGATTAATGCCGAGTGGCATAGCATTATGGTTCAATTCTTTATCAGAAAAACACGACTTGCCTGATGCGGCAGCAAGTCGGAACGCCTTTTACCTCTTATCGGTACCGGAGAAGAATACTTTAAACCCTTCGTCGTCTTCGGTATCAGACAATTCAAGGCACATACCGGCTGCACTCTTTAAATGCTGCAGCCGTACTTGGCAACAGCTGTGACATCGTTGATATATTGGATTAGGTTTTAGTGTAGAGTCGGACCAAATCAAGTCCTTTGAATAACGGAGGAAATATCAGAATAATGACCATGATTTAACGCTAAAATTTATGTTTTTACCGTCAAAAAGAGGCCAATAAGAATGACGCGTGCGAACCGGCATATTCCCGGGCAGGTGGAGTAATTCTCGGGGTCAGGCATAGAGGGGCTCAGAGGAGAGGGGGGCCACCGATAAGCCTGGAGTGCGTCCTTAATGAAGTAGCGAAAGAGTTGAACATCGAGGTAGGCAGTCTTTGTCACCCCAACAAAAGGCGGGATATCTCCGATGCGCGCGGTTACCTGTACCTTGCGGTCAGAGAGTGTAGCATCAGTGGGATTAGGATCAGAATATAAGAGGGGGCAGTCCCAGACACGAGACATCTTCTCCTGTGTCAAGGGCTGCCCCTTTGCTCGTTTCTCGGATTGGGGATTTTGACCGGTTAGAGACAAACGATGGTGACGTAGGGGGACCAGGGTCCGATTCCGCCGGAACCGACACAGCGTGCCCGCAAGTAGTACCTGGTTGCCGACCGCATACCTGTCAGCAAAAATCTGCAATAACCGTCATATCTGACGAGGCTGGGGAGGTAGTGAGGGAGTAGTGAGGGGCCAATCCTAACCTGCTACGACCTCAGACAGCTCTGGGGAACCGTCTATGTTCATCGACGGCGCTGCTCCTTGCATGATGGCTCCGGTCTTTCCGGTCCTTATCACTTGACAGCCTCTAAGTATGACATCATAATGACTACATCAAACGATGGCAGACTTCAGGAGGCGAAATGAAGCGAATCATCATAGATACCAATTTTTATGCCGCCTTCAAAAGAAACGATTCTCAAGCTGTCGACCTTTTGAGGCGAGTTGAATATATCGGCATCAATGCCGTCATTCTTGGCGAACTTTTCGCCGGCTTCCGTTGCGGGAATAAAGAACGACAAAACCGGACCGAGCTTGATCAATTTCTTGACTCGGCCAGGGTCTACACAATTACGCTTGACGACGAAACTTCAGAATATTACGCGCAGGTATTTTCGGAACTAAGACAGAAAGGGCGCCCCATTCCGTCCAACGATCTGTGGCTCGCTGCTTCCGCGCTTCAGCACGGCCTTGCTCTGGCGACCTATGATGAGCACTTTAGCAACATCAGTGGCCTTCTTTTGGCGATCAGATGAATGAGGAGACAGATAATGACTACTATGACATTACGCGGCATAGACGACGCTATCTCTGGAGCATTGAAGGAAAAGGCTCGGCGCGAGGACACTAGCGTCAATACCGTCATGCTCAGAATTCTGAAGGAATCCCTTGGTATAGAAAAGAAAAAACGAATCGTGATCTACGACGATCTGGACCACCTGGCAGGCACTTGGAGCTTGAATGACCTTACTGAGTTCGAGAATGCCACGTCAGCGTTTGAAAGGGTAGATGAGGATATGTGGAAATGAGGTGAGCAATAGCATTCGACCGAGGGACTCGCAACTGCACCTGCTTCGGGAGCAGGGGACCGGAGGTTCGAATCCTCTCATTCCGACCATATTGAGAAAGGCCCCTGACACAAATCAGGGGCCTTTTTTCGTTGTGCTCCGGTCCTTATCGAACTCACTCACCTCCGGGGAATCGGAGCCGTGGAAACCTGCACAGTTTGTATCGAAAATGGGTTTAATGTTCTTCTTCCAAGTTACCTCCGCAGCCTGTGCCTGTACTGCCCACATCAGTACCATTGCCGCAATTCCCAAGATAAATCTCTTCATAGATTGTCCTCTCCCGTTCAAACATTCAGCATGGCCGGTTCGTCTTCCACTAGGAGACGAGGCGAGGGATTAGGTCTGTGCGAGGCGAGCCTGCGGGATCTGCCCCCGCAAACATATGCAAAACTGCACCTGTACCTCGGGGCAGTTTCGCACTATGATGCCGATAGTCGGGTTGCCCCGGACAAAACGCCCCCTGCGGCTTTGGCTTCTCCGCCAAGCACGCTCCAGGGTCGCTGCCTTGGCGAAATTGCCAAGTTCCCACAAACCAAACAAATGGAGGTTGTCTCATGTTGCCGGAAAAACTATTGGAAGTGCTGAAACATGTGGGCGTGGCTGCCATCGCCACCCAGGGTCAGGACGGACCGCATCTAGTAAACACTTGGAACGGTTACATACAAGTTCCCGATGCAGGGCGCCTGCTGATACCCGCGGGGTACATGCACGAAACGGAAACCAGCATAGCACGCGACAATCGTGTCCTGCTCACCATAGGCAGTCACGAGGTGGCGGGGAAACTGGGCCCGGGAACCGGTTTCCTGATCAGGGGGACCGCGGCCTTTGTCTCGTCCGGGCCGGACTTTGACGCTGTCAAGGCGAAGTACGCCTGGGCGCGTGCCGCACTGGTGGTCACGGTCGAATCCGCCACCCAGACTCTGTAGTCATGCCGCCAGGCTCTGGCGCACCAAAAAAGAAGGGACGACCGCCAGATGGTCGTCCCTTCTTTTTTTCGTCGATGCACGTCAGGGTCCGCGATGAACCCTACTGCTTTCTTTTTCTCCAGATGGCGAGGCCGGCAAGACCGCCGCCGAGAAGCAGCATGGTAGAGGGTTCGGGAACCGGCTCAGACCCGCCATTGTCACGGACATACCAGGTCTCGTACACGCTATGCAACGAGCCGATGTCGAAGCCATTGGTCAGCCAACCGGAAGCCGCGTCATTGAGGTCTACGTGAGAGAAATCCGACCAGTATTCGGAGGCGAACCTGTACTTGCTATGGTCGGACCAGCCATCAATAGCCGGGACATCGGCGGTGGTGAACCCTGGCTGGATAAAGGCGGTCCAATCCGGCCTGACTGCCCATTCGGCCTGCGTGGCGAATCTCCACCCTTCTCCGCTACGATACGACGGCTCGTATATCTGGCCCGGACCGAACTCGTTTGGCGCTATCGGCCCTGCATACACCCAATCCAGGCCGTTGTAATTCACCAGGATATTGGCGTCAGGGATGGGAGTCGAGTTGTCGATGATGACGGCGTTAGCCGTGCCGGCGTATAATGCCAGCGCCATTACCAGGTGGAAAACCAATTTTCTCATTGCTCTCTCCTTTTGGATCAATTGATATCGCATTTAATTTACCTTCAGCAATATGAGTGCCACTGGCGCAAACAGTTGATATATCGGCAGCATATTTGATTCCCAAGATTTTTCACTCAAAGGTGTAAGCTAACCCGACACTAGATTATGGAGTACTTTACACTTGGCAGAAGACCTGGAGGAAGAAGACAACGCCTACGCCCATTGCCGTCCACAAGCATTACCAGCGAATCCCGTTCAGTTTGCAAACATTGCGCAGCAGATAAAAAAAAGGGTTAGCTCTTGCGAGCTAACCCTTTTCGCTGACGCCCTCCCGACATAACATTTCAAACGATCCGCTGGAACCGCTTCAGGCTTTGGCGGCTTTCCTTCGGATCAGGCCGATGCCTGCAAGCCCTGCACCCAACAGGAAAATGGTGGAGGGTTCGGGAACGGGTTCGCTGCCGCCTGTCTGGTATCTGAAGTTATCCAAGAGGACATAGTCATAGCTCGATGAGGAGAGTGTTGCAGAGGTAATGCCGTTGCCGGCTATGCCGAAAAAGTCGCCACTGTTACTATACCAGGTAGCCGGAAGCAGGAAGCTATCCAACGGGGTGCCCCCTGCAAATGCGGTCAGAACCCAATCGCCGACGTCCGATGCGCCTAAGTTGAAGCCGAAAGCGCTGACCGGTTGGTTGAACGAGAAGTTGAGTGTGTAGGTATTGCCTTGGTCATTATCCAGATGGATACCGTTGCTGTTGTAATCTCCTGCAAAATCGCTGGTGACCCTTACCGGACCGCTGCCGCTGAAAGTGACATCCCCGATAGCAAGGGATGCGTAGGAGCCTATTGCCTGGCTATTGAAATCTATCAGGCTGGATCCGGAAAGAGCCGGGTCACTCGAACTGGTGATGAACGTGGCCTGAGCGGCAGATGCTGTCATGGTCAGGATGGCAAGCAGAATAAGCAATTTCTTTTTCATACGTTTCTCCTCAATGCGTATTAAATTAAATCAGCAAGTGCCCCTAATTAGCAATCAACATACCAAACATCGAAATCCAGCGGAGTCAGGCAGATACCCCTTAAAGCGCTGGGTTTTCATTAATTTGCCTGTAAAGCCATCCGACACTTTCGAGCCAGGCATGTAAAAATTACCGTCACTCTGCTCTATGGCTGCCTTACCTAAGCCGCATGAACGAACGGCCGACCTTTGTCGGAGAGCCTCCTCGACGAAATTGCCAGCATGCAGCCTCCCCATCGTCGATACTGCCACAGAGGAGGTCGGTTTAGCGATAACGGGGGAGACCGGCAAGATGGGCTCTGGTTGACGGTCACTGGTCAAACGTGCTACAAACGAGCGGCAACGCCCTCAAGAGACTCTATGATCCGTTACCGCACCGACAAATTCCGCCCGCAGGTCCTGGTGACTTTCCTGGTTGCCCTCGCCCTCCTCTTCGCAGGGGTGCGCGTGCCGGACCTCTCACGTCCCCACCGCCCTAAACCGACCCATCGCATCGTATTAAAAACTCAGCACAAGACTTTCTCCAACCACCTCAAGCAGTACGACGACTTCGCTGCCGTTTTGCCGAAGCTTCTGGTCTTGGGCAATACCATCCCATATCACCCCGTCTCTCTGGTTGCCCCACCACTGTACGCCTCCCCTCTGTTTTCCCCCAACTCCGGCCGCTCCCCTCCTGCATCACAAAGCTAGCCTGCACCGGCAGCCGACAGCTTGCGCCTGCACAGCTGCCGCACCACGCGGCATGAGTTGCAGGAGATCGGTCTTCCCGGCAACTGGCGCAGGGGACCACCCTGGTGCTGATGGTCCCGCCTTTAGGTGCTTTGCGGCCTGAATCTGTTACCGTTCAGATCTCAAGGAGATTTGGGCCTGAAGCGTAAATGATCCCTTTACCTTCCGGGACCCGCACTCATCGTCTCGCCCTGCTACTTAGCGCCTGAGCTCTGCTCCCCGCATTTCAAATATGCAGACGGTCGGACTTATGGAGATCCGCATGAAACGTATCACAGTAATTGTACTGGCAATCTTAATTTCAGGCATCCACACGTGCTGTTATGCCGTAAGCTGTAACTGCGATGATTGGATGGAGAAGGGCGGGTATTGTGTCGATTATATCAAAACAAGAATCCCGACATTCACTATCCCTAGTAAAGATGAGATGGCCGACCTTAAAAACACCGACATTGCCGATGTCACAGAGGGAGATGTTGCCATTTTCACCATCGAAAATTATTGGCATGTCGCTTATATCGAAAAGGTGCACCGTAATCTGCTGGGAAATGCAACGGCCATAGATGTCAGTGAAATGAATTTCGGTGATGATTTGTCATTCGCCGAGTTCAAAGCTAAATGGAAATCAAAAAGCAGGGCTGAATGGAATAGAACTTTCTGTTGCGGAATAACCGATAATTACGACCAAATAACGTCGCGGAAAAATATCGATCTTAACACTGTCAAGCAAATATGGTCTCCGGATGATGTCGCATCTGAAGGTATCGGCCGACGCCAGGTTAAAGCGATAGTTGGCAAAGTCAGGGAAGTTATCAATCGGTTCTTTGAATTTACGGAGAGTGAACTTTAACCGGTGCGCAAGCTGGCTCAGCTTCCGGTCGCTGAAAGGACATGCCCGGGGAGGAACCTTTACCGGCACAAAAAGAGTCGACATTTCAGGCTCGTTTGACTATCATCGACCCCTTAATGGATCCGCCGCACCTCCGCGATGTCAGCCAGTTCTGCGTCAAATCACCGATCAGCAACCACAGGGACCCGCTCAGTTCATTTGAGTTCCGGAAGTTTTCACCGCATAGGTGATGCCGCTTGTTGCCTGGAGGAAGTAATGTCGAAAATCAGCGTCGAAACTTGGGCGGCAACGATGCGCAGGCTTGCAGTCCTGTTCCCGTCCAGCCTTGCCGTTGTCGTGATCTGGAGCCACCATCACCTGCCGGGGCTCACCGCTGACGGCGTGACCTACCTTCAGATCGCCCGCAACATCCTCTTTGGCAAGGGCTTGGGCTGGCAGGCGCTCTGGGCTCCTCCCCTGCACTCCGTCCTCATCGCGGGCACTTCCTACCTCACCGGCGTGGGGGATCTGCTGTCGGTCGCCGCCATGGTGTCGCCGCTCATGTTCTTCGGCCTGGTCATGGCGGTCTACTTCCTGGCCCTCGATGTTTTCGACCTGCGCACCGCCCTCGTCGCCTCGTTCTTCACGGCGCTCTTCCCGCATCTGATCTTCATCGCTTTTTCCCCCGAGGGGGAGATCACCTATGCCTTTTTTCTCACCCTGTCACTGCTGCTCTTCGCACGGACCGTCACCAGGGGGAGCACGCCCTACGCCGTTGCCACGGGGATCTCCTTCGCATTGGCCTGGATGGCACGTTCCGAGGGGTTCATCGTCATGGCCCTGGTCTTCGCTTGCGCCACGGCGCTGCAGGGGCGCCGGTTTTACCGCTCGACCATCTTCAGATACTGTCTCCTGTCCACGTTGTTCTTCATGCTGACCGCCTCGCCCTACCTCCTCTTCTTGCAGAAACATTACGGCAGCGTCGTCATCAGTCCCAAGTCGAGCTACGTCATGATCTGGATGAAGAGCAGGATTTATCACGATAACGACAAGGGGGAGATCGGCAATGACGAACTCTGGGGCCTGACCCCGGACGGCAAAAAGCTCCGCTGGCAGGAGCCGAAGGGGATCGGGTACCTGGTCCGTTACCTGATGTCCGATCCGAAGAAAAGCCTCACCGTCTACCTCCACAACCTGGGGATGGAAGTGCCGGGAAGGATCCCCAACAACAGCGGCATGGAGCGCTATCCGCAGACTTACCCGATCTACTTCGCACTCGCCTCTGTGCTGGCGCTCTTTCTCCCCTGGGGAAGTTTCTCAAGGGAGAAAAGGGGGGTGCTCCTCGCGCCGCTTTTGATGCTCTTCATACTCCCGGTATTCACCGACGGGTGGTGGAAGTATCTGATCCCGTATCTGCCGGTCGTGGCAGTGCTGGCGGCCAAGGGGTTCACGGCAGGGACGGGGCTCGTCGCGGAAAAGGTTTCTCCGCGCCACGCCGCCCGCACCGCCGTGCTGCTGCTGACGGCGGCCACCGCGGTGATCGGTGCCCGGTTTCTCTTCGCCCTGCACCCGTTCTCGCTCGGCTCGGCGGCTCCGTCGTCCGTTGCACCATCGGCCGAGATTTCCGGGCGACGCAACATGGCTGAGGAGGCGCGCAAGGCCGGCGCATGGGGAGCGCGGCAGTTCGGCCCCGGGAAAAACTACATGGCCGCCTGGAGCAAGATCGTTTATCATCTCGACGGCTTATGGACGGCGCTGCCTGTCGCCGGTAACGAGGAGGTAATTGACTATGCGCGACGTAACGGGGTTGATTTCATTGTCGAGGAGGTCGTCGGGGAGCAGAACATGGCCGAACCGGAGGGCCTCGCAACCGGCCTGAGGCTTGCGGCGCATTACCGGTCCGACAGCTATCCGTATGCGGTCAATTTCTATCAGGTTTTGCCCAGGTAGCAGGGTCAGCTAGCCTTGGGTAACGCGGTTGCGCCCACCCTCCTTGCTCAGGTACATGAGCCGGTCGGCGCGACCGACCATGATGTCTATCGTGTCGCCGGCCTGGACGGCGGTGGCGCCGATGGAAACCGTGGTGTGCAGTTTCTCGCTTCCGGCCATGATGAAGCTGTTTTCGATCAACAAACGGACACGCTGCGCCACGACCCCGACGACCTCGACGGTTGCTCCCGAAACGATCACCAGAAATTCCTCGCCCCCCCAGCGCACCGCGACATCCGATTGCCGCAGTGAACTGGCAATCGAGTTGGCCACCATGACCAGCACGTCATCCCCGGCCTTATGGCCGTACCGGTCGTTGAACCTCTTGAAATGGTCGATATCCATAAACAACACGCCAAATGGAATGTCGTTGGCCTGCATGTCGTGCATCCTGGTGGAAAGGCACATCTCCCCGTAGCGCCGGTTGCCGATTTCGGTGAGTGGATCAAGAAACGCTTCCTGCTTTAATCTTTCGTACTCCTGCAAGATCCGCAACGAAGTGCCCCGGTCGTTGAAAATCTCGACCGCGCCGACAATGGCCCCGGACTCATCGCGCACCGGGGAGGTCCGTACCGAAACCGGGACCCGGTGACCAAGCCTGTGGTGGAGAAAGACCATGGTTTCCCGGACCTCGCCGTCCAGCAAGGTAGCTGCCAACGGGCAACCTTCCGTGCAAAGTTCACACCCCTCGGTGCCGATGTGGCGCAGCAGCGTCTCAGCGCAGTGGCAGCCGGCCACGTCGGCCCGCGAGTACCCGGAAATGCGCTCCGCGCTGGCATTCCAGTATGTTATGCGCCGATCGGTGTCGACCATGTAAACACCGTCAAAAAGACTGTCCAGGATTTTAGCGCTCGATATGGAATCCATCGGTCCCCTCCCTGCTGCAAATCTCCTTGCCGAACATACTCACGGGATTTGGTCCCAGCCACTACTTCTTTTCGGAATCTCCGGCTGAGAAATCAAGGGAGGGTAAATTATATATTCCCAACACAAAAGACGGGCAGCCCATAACGACAAGGTACAGATCAAGGCCGCACCAACGACTAAAGCCCCTGGCAATTGCCAGGGGCTTTAGTCGTTGCTATCGTGGCCGGAGACGCTCGGCAACCATACGGGTCACGCCGATACGCCGAAGGCCCTGAACCGGGCCACCGCCTCGGGAATGGTCTCCTCGCGGATGTTGCCGAAGGCGAGCCGCAGGTAGCTTTCCAGCCCGGGCCCGAACACCTCGCCGGGAAGCAGCAGTATGCCGGACTCCCGGACCAGGCGCCTGGCCACCTCCCGGCCCGTCGACCCGGCAAAGGGGTGCCGGACCCACCCGAAGAAGGGCCCGCTGGTCACCAGGGAGAAGGGGTTTCCCGGCCGGCCGAACTCCTCCTTGAACACCGCGTGCCGGCGCTCCATCATGATCCGGTTCCCTGCCACCCAACCGCCCAGATGTTCCATCCCGTACCTGACCGCGTGCTGCGTTACGCGCGGCTGGCAGACCGCCATGGTGTCCTGGGCCTTGAGCGCATGGCTTACGAATTCCTCAGACGCGGCCAGCATCCCGGCGCGGTAGCCGGTGAGGGCGAAGGTCTTGCCGAAGGAGGCGATCTGGATGAAATGCTCCCCCCATCCCGGGTCGGTAAAGAGGTCGTGCGGGCGAACGCCGCCGGTGATGAAGCTGTTGTAGGTCTCGTCCAGCACCAGGGCGATGTTGCGCCGGGCGGCCAGCCGGTAGAGCTCGCGCACCGTTTCCGGCGCGATCACCGCACCGGTCGGGTTACTCGGGGTGACGAGGAGGATGGCCCGGGTCCTCGCGGTGATCAGCCCGGCAATGGTCGCCACGCTGGGAAGCCCGCCGGAGGCCTCGTCGAAGGGGGCATAGACGCACCGGATGCCGAGCATCTCCAGGGCCATCGGGTGGTCGAAGTAGGCCGGCAGCTGCACGATGACCTCGTCGCCGGCCCGGCACAGGGTCACCATGGCGAGCCAGAAGGCCTGGCTGGCGCCGATCGTGAGACAGATCTGCCGCGGGTTCAGGCCGGCGCCGTAGAGGCTGCGATAACCGGCGCAGATCGACTCGCGGACCTCCGGCAGGCCTTCGTCCACGCTGTACCTGGAGGTCTGCGGGTCCGCCATGACCTGCGCCAGATGGTCGATCAGGTCCCCGGGGGGAGGGTAGTCGGGCACGGCCTGGCAGAGATCGATGAGCGGCAGCCCCGGCGTCGCCTCGGCGAGCCATCCCCTCACCTCGGAGATCGGTGGCGGATGGACCCGGAGTATCTGCTCGGAAATGGGGAATCTCACGTTGCCTCCTTTGCGGGGCCGCGTTGCTGCCGGCTCCACGCACGCGCCTCCTACATACAACGCTTCTGAGCGGTCGGCAACAAATTTCGTTTGACGACCTTGCCGGGCAAAGAGCGGGGCACGCCGCCCGCCCGCATTGACTTGCCGGCAAAATGTTGTATCTGATTATCTGCGCTCAACTATCGACCGGCATCCAGGCAAGAAGGAGATTCTCGATGAATTACATCAACGTCGGCAAGGAAAACTCCTGCAACATCGATCTCTACTACGAAGACCACGGCACCGGCAAACCGGTGCTGCTGATCCACGGCTGGCCGCTTAGCTCCGCATCCTGGGAGAAGCAGGTGCCGGCCCTTTTGCACGCCGGCTACCGCGTCATAACCTACGACCGCCGGGGGTTCGGCAACTCCAGCAGGCCCTCTACCGGTTACGACTACGACACCCTGGCCGACGACCTGCACAAGATCATGACCAAGCTGCACCTGCGCGACGCCACGCTGGTCGGGTTCTCCATGGGAGGGGGCGAGGTGGCGCGCTACCTGGGACGCTACGGCACCGAGCGGGTGGAGAAGGCGGTGTTCATGGCAGCCATCACCCCATTCCTGCTGAAGACCTCGGACAATGCGCACGGCGTGGACGGCAGCGTCTTTGAAGGGATCAAGCAGGCGATAGCGGCGGACCGGCCGGCGTTTCTCACCACCTTTCTGTCCAATTTCTACAACATCCACGCCTTCGGCGGCAAGAAGGTGAGCGACGAGGCGGTCCGGCTCAGTTGGAACATCGCCGCTGCGGCTTCGCCCAAGGGGACCCTGGACTGCGTGCAGGCCTGGCTGACCGACTTCCGCGACGACCTGATCCGCATCGAGCTCCCCACCCTGGTGATCCACGGCGACAACGACAAGATCCTCCCCTTTGCCGCCACGGGAAGCCGGACCCACGAGGCGGTCAAGGGAAGCCGGATGATGGTGGTGGCGGGGGCTCCGCACGGGCTGAACTGGACCCACGCCGACGAGGTGAACCGGGAACTTTTGGCCTTTCTGGGCTGAGCTCCCGCCCCACCCCGGTCCTGCTGCATGCGAAAAGGCCCTCCGCTGGAGGGCCTTTTCACTTTCGATCTACCTCTACCTCTACCCCTCCTGCGGCGCCGGGAGGTACTGCTCGAACTGCCTCTTGTCGGAGCAGCAGCGGTACGCCTCCTCGGGGGTGACCCGCTTGGTCTTCAAAAGGTCGAGGATGTGCTGATCCATGAGCTGCATGCCGTCCTTCCTGCCGGTCTGCATGATGGACGGGATCTGGAAGGTCTTGGCCTCGCGGATCAGGTTGCCGATGGCGGGGGTGCCTACCATGATCTCCTGCGCCGCCACCCTCCCCTTGCCGTCCGCCGTCTTCAAAAGCTGCTGACAGATGACCCCGCGCAGCGCCTCGGAGAGGACCGCGCGCACCTGCTCCTGCGAGTTCTTGGGAAAGACGTCGATGATCCGGTCCACCGTCTTGGCAGCCGAGCTGGTGTGCAGGGTCCCGAACACGAGGTGCCCGGTCTCCGCGGCGCTCATGGCCAACTCGATGGTCTCCAGGTCGCGCATCTCGCCCACCAGGATCACGTCCGGGTCCTCGCGCAGCGCCGCACGCAGCGCCGAGGCGAAACTGTCCGTATGCTCCCCGATCTGGCGCTGGTTGAAAAGCGACATCTTGTTCTCGTGGATGAACTCGAGCGGGTCCTCGAGGGTCAGGATGTGTTCGTGCCGCGTGCTGTTGATCAGGTCGATCATGGCGGCAAGGGTCGTGGACTTGCCGCTGCCGGTGGGCCCGGTCACCAGCACCAGCCCCTTCTTCATCATGGTGAGCTTTCTGATCCCCTCGGGAAGCCCGAGGTCGTCGGCCGACATGATCTTGCTCGGGATGATCCGGAACACGGCGGAGATGCCGCGGTGCTGCATCATCATGTTGCCGCGGAAGCGCGCCAGGCCAGGGACCGAGTAGGCAAAGTCCAGGTCGTGCTTCTCCTCGAACAGGTCGCGCTGCTTCTGGGTCAGTATCTCGAACAGTATCGCCTTCAGCTCCTCGTGTACCAGGACCTTGAAATTCTGCCGTTCCATCTCGCCGCGCATCCGGAATATCGGCGGTGCACCGGTGGACAGGTGCAGGTCCGAGGCCCCCCGGTCGCTCATCAGCTTGAACAGTGCGTCAATCCTTGCCATGTCTCTTCTCCGTCACAATAGTATGGAAGCCACGTACTCACCCGGGGAGATCTCGCCCCGGTCCAGGAGTTCCGTCGCCTCCTCGGTGATGCCGCGGTAACCGTTGTCTTTCATGAAGCTGATGATCTCGGCGCTCCTGCAGATCATCTCGAACGCCTCCAGCATCACCTTGTCGAAGCGGATCACATCGACCAGGTAGCGCCTGCCGCCGTAACCGGAATGGTCGCAGGCGGGGCAGCCGCGGGGGCGGAAGTACTCCCGGTGGCTCGCCGGCAGCCTGAGCGCCGCAAGTTCCTCGGCGGCCGGCGTGTAGCGCTCCTTGCAGGCCGGGCAGAGTGTCAGGACGCACTTGCAGGAGACCACCCCCTTGATGTGGGTGGGGATCAGGAAGTTTCTCTGCCTGAGGTACAATAGCTGCTTCAGCACGGCCGCCTTGTCGCCGTGCGCCAGACCGGCCAGCACGAGCTTGCCGCGCAGCACCGCCTTGCTGGCGGCGATGAAGGCCGCCACCTCGGTCACGTCCTCGACCATCAGGGTATCCGGGTCGTGCTCCAGGGCCGCCGACAAGATGACAGCGGTGTCGTCCACCCCGTCGCGGCAGACCGGCAGGCGGGGAAAGCGCTGGGCGCCGCGTCCCAGCCGCTCGCCCAGAAGGAGCACCGTCTTGCCGGAACTGTCACAGGCATCGAGGAACAGGTCCATGAGGCGCGACCTCTGCTCGGGGTCCCGCCCCGAAAACAGGACGAGCCCGTCGCGCTCGCCGGTCAGGGCCCGCAGGTCCGCGCTCTTGGAGGCGCTGAGCCCCAGGTCGTCCAGCTCCGAGAGCGGCGGCGGCGATATCTGCCGCTTGAGCGTCAGGTAGTCGCCGCCCAACCCGCCGATCAAAAGGGTCTGGAACGGTATCCGCTTCCCCTGCCACAGGAAGGTCAACACGCCTATGGCGGAGAGCCCCCCGACCGGGACCACGCGCGCCAGCTTGCGGACCCTCTCGGTCAAGGCGCCGTAATGGGTGACGGGAAGCCGCCCGACCTCCGCCGTCTTGCCGTCGGCGCGGGCCAGCACGCAGACCGCGTCCCCCATGGGCTGCAGGGAGAGGCTGGCGAACTTCTGCTTCACCATGCGCAACAGCAGGTGGTTCAAAAAGGTGGCGCCTGAGAGGTCCGCGTTGATCGCCTCGAGGACCTTGGCCGGGAACTGGGCCGAGCTGAAGCCGAGTTCGGGGAGGCTCTGGTCCGGGCCGTAGACCAGATTGTGCATCTCCCGGATCTCCCGGATCAGCCCCACCGAGATGGCGATCTGGCAGCCGGTCGCCTTGGCCAGCGCGTCGACCGCCTCCCGGTTCAGCGGGTCGGACATGGCGACGGAGAGTTCGCTCCCCGAGAGGAAAAGCGGGAACAGGCCGTAGCGCCTGGCGAGCTTGGCCGGCACCAGGGCCACGGCCGCCGGGTCGAGGTTCTCCTTCTTGAGGCGGACGTAGGGGATGTTCAGCTGGTTGGCCAGCGCCCAGTCGATGTCCTCCTGGGTGACCACCCCGAGACGGACCAGCGCCTCTCCGACGCGGCACCCCGAGACCTTCTGCGCCTCAAGGGCCGCCCTCAGCTCGTGTTCCGTGATGATCTGCGATTTAAAGAGGATCGAACCGATGGATCCTTCCTTGACAAGCCCGTTCATGTCCTTGACCTCCCAGCTGTTGCAGACGGCTTTCGCTCCGGGGAAATGTACCCGAAAAAGCCGGCACGGACAACCTTTACTTGAAAATCGATTGACAATTGACAAGGGACAATTGACAATGGTCCGTTTCATAGACAATGGACGATGGACAATGGACAATTGACAATTGACAATTGACAATGTTCAAGACTCGGGCCGGCCCGGCTGATCGACCGTCGGACCGCCTCACCCTTCAACCCGAATTCGCCGTCAATTGTCAACCGAAGTTTCACTGTCCATCGTCAATTGTCAATTGCCCTTCAACCCGAATTCGCCGTCAATTGTCAACCGAAGTTTCACTGTCAATTGTCCATCGTCAATTGTCAATTGCCCTTCAACCCGAATTCGCCGTCAATTGTCAACCGAAGTTTCACTGTCAATTGTCAACCGAAGTTTCACTGTCAATTGTCCATCGTCAATTGTCAATTGCCGTTTCAGGAGAGCCCAATGCAACGAAAAGCGATCGCCCTTTTGTCGGGGGGACTCGATTCCACACTCGCCGTCAAGGTGCTCCTCGACCAGGGGATCACGGTCGAGGCGCTCAACTTCACCTCCCCCTTTTGCACCTGCACCGGCAAGAACGCCGGCTGCAAGTCCGAGGCGGTCCGGGTGGCCGAGGAGTTCAAGATCCCCATCAAGGTGATGCACAAGGGGATCGACTACCTGGAGCTGCTCAGGAACCCGAAGCACGGCTACGGCAAGGGGATGAACCCCTGCATCGACTGCCGCATCTTCCTTTTGAAAAAGGCCAGGGAGTACATGCTGGAAAGCGGCGCCGATTTCGTCTTCACCGGCGAGGTGCTGGGGCAGCGCCCCATGAGCCAGCGCCGCGACACGCTGCGCGTCATCGAGAAGGAGAGCGGGCTGGAGGGGCTGCTTCTGCGCCCGCTCTCGGCCAAGCATTTCAAGCCGACCATACCCGAGATCGAGGGTTGGGTGGACCGCGACAGGCTCCTCTCCATCCAGGGACGCTCCCGCAAGGAGCAGTTCGAGCTGGCGGCGGAGCTGGACGTGAAGAACTACCCCTGCCCGGCCGGCGGCTGTCTCTTGACCGAGCCCTCCTTCGTCGGCAAGGTGCGCGACGTATTCGACCACTCAGACGAGCTGAACCTCAGGGACTTCAGGCTCTTGAAGCTGGGGAGGCACTTCAGGATCGGCGATCGGACCAAGGTGATCATCGGCAGGAACGAGTCCGAGAACGAGCTCCTGGAGCGCGCGGTCCAGCCGGGCGAGGCGACGCTGCGCTGGAGCGGCGGCCCCAGTCCGCTGGCGGCGGTCATGGGCGAGAGTTCCGATGAGCTCGTCGCACGCGCCGGGCAGGTGCTCTTGCGCTACACCAAGGCCGAGGCGGGGGCCGAGGCGAAGCTTGCCGTGTTCCGCGAGACCGGCGAGGAGGAGTTCTGCACGGTGAACGCCCTCGACGAGGCTGCCGTGGAGAGCCTCAGGCTCTAGCGCGCCCCCGGACAGCGCCGTGAGGGGGTAGGGGCGAATAATTATTCGCCCCTACCCCCCTTTTCCAAAGTCGGGAAACCTCACCCCGTCGCCTTGATCTGCAGCTCCTCCGAGTAGAAGCAGTAACCGTTTCTCCCCCCCTCCTTGGCCCGGTACAACGCCAGGTCGGCGCGCCGCACCATGCCGTCCAGGTCCGCCTGGTAGCTGGGATAGGCGCAGATGCCGATGCTCACCCCTACGCTGGCCCGCTCCCCCTCGATGTCGAAGGGGAGCGAGAACGCCTCGATGATCCGGTCGGCCACCACCGCAGCATCCGCCTCCTCCGCCAGCTTGCTCAGGATGACGGTGAACTCGTCCCCCCCCATGCGCGCCACCATGTCGCAGCCGCGCACGCACTCCTTGAGCCTGCGTCCGGACTCTATCAGCACCGCATCACCGGCCGCATGCCCCAGCGTGTCGTTGATCTGCTTGAAGCGGTCCAGGTCGAGGAACATCAGGGCCAGCGCGTGCTGGTAGCGCTTGGCCTCGGTCACCGCGTGCTGCAGCCGGTCGAAGAAGAGGACCCGGTTCGGCAGCGAGGTGAGCGAGTCGTAGTGGGCCAGGCTCTCCAGTCTCGCCTTGGCCAGCTTGCGCTCCGTGATGTCGCGGAAGATCACCTGCAGCGCCTGCTCCCCGCGGTACACGAAGCGGCTCACCCCAAGCTCGACCTCCAGCGAGGTCCGGTCCCCCCTCGACAACCGCTCCTCGATCCAGGGGGCACTGGAACCGCTGCGCTCGGCGTGGTCCATCTGCTCATCGAACAGTTCGTCCGACTCCCGCTGGACGAAGTCGCGCATCTGCCTGCCGATCAGATCGTCGGGGGTGAGGCAGCCGAGCATCTCGCAGCCGGCCGGATTGATGAAGACGAAGCGGCGTCGGACCAGGATCGCTATGCCGTCCAGCGAGAGCTCGACCAGGCGGCGGAACCTCTCCTCGCTCTCCTTTATCGCGTCCAGCGCCCCCCGCAGCTGCGCCTCGGTGTTGGCGCGCAGCGTTACGTCCTGCAGCGTCTCGATCGCCGCGATCACCCGTCCCTCGGCGTCGCGGATCGGCGCCGCGTCGAAGCAGAGAAACCTCTGCTTGTCCTTGAGCCGGTACCATCCCTCCGCCCTGAGCCCCTCCGGTATCAGCGGCGAATCCGCGTAGCTTGTGTAGAGGTCCGCCATCTCGTGCAGGGCGCCGTCCACCACGATGTCCGCCAGCACACGGCGCCGCTCCTGGTAGAAGGCCCGCCACGGCTCCATCCCTCCGATCACCCGCTCGGCGCTGACGCCGGTCAGCTCCTCGCAGGCCCTGTTCCAGATGATGACCCGGTGCTCGGCGTCTATCACGTAGCAGGGGACCGCCGTCTGCTGCAGGAGCTGTTCGGCGAAGCTCTTCTCGCTTTCCAAAAGCCGCCTCTGGCTCCCCAGCTCCTGCATCATCGCGTTGAAGGCCTGCGCCAGCCCACCTATCTCGTCGCTCGTGGTGACCGGTATGGGCCGGTAAGCGGCGCCCGCCGCACCGATCTCCCGCACCCGCGCGGCGAACAGCAACAAGGGCTCGGTGAGGCGCCCCATGAAAAGCCAGATCACCACCAGGGCGAGCGGGAGCAGCAGGGCCAGGCTGTAGCCGGTCAGGCGCCGGGCCTTGGCGATCGGCGCGTACGCCTCGGCGCAGGGAAGCTCCGTCGCCAGTATCCAGCCGGTGGACTTGAGCCTCCTGAAGGAGCAGAGCGCCGGCCGGCCGGACGGGCTCACCGCCTCGCCGCTCCCTTCGAAGCCGGCAACGGCCCGGTCCAGAAGCGGGCTGCGCCCCGGGGCCAGGCTCCCCTTCGGGACCCTTTCCGGACCGCCGTGCACGATCATCTGCCTGTGCCTGCTGAAGAGGAAGAAGTTGCCGGTCTCCCCGACCTTGAGCCGCGCCAGCCGGCCCAGGAAATTCTCCTCCAGGAGGTCGACACGCCCCCCCAGCACCCCCGCCATCCGCCCGTCTGCGTCGAAGACCGGGGCCGTGAAGGCGACCACCGGATGGGCTCCCCCCTTCATCGAGGGGAAAGGCTCCGAGATGCCGGGCTGCCCCGATGCCATGGCCTGCCTGAAGAAGTCGCGGGACGAGAAGTTGCCGCCGATCAGGGACTCCTGCCCGGGCGCCGAGGCGAGCAGCACCCCCTCGGCCGAGAAAAAGCCGGTGCCGTCGCCGAACACCTGATGCAGATCGAAGCGCCCGTCCAGGAAGCGCTGCATGGCAGCCGGGTCGCGCATAAGCGACGGCGGCACGCTGCGCGCCACGGCGCTCAGGGCGCGCTGCGCGGCGACGATCTTGTCGTCCAGCTCTCCCCCCACGGCGCTGACCACGGGGAACTGCTGGCTCGCCACCGAGGCCTTGAACTCCCGGATGAAGAACATGAGTCCCAGGCCTGCCACCGCCACGCTCACCGTGCAGATCAGGAGGAAGACGACCAGCGTCATCTTTATTTTCAGGCTGAAGCCGGGCATCGCTTTAGTTGCCTTTCCCCGAGGGGGGACGCATCAATCGTGCTGTGTCGCGAAGATCGCATCGAGATCGTGCGCCGCAAGCAGAAACGCTTCCAGCACGCGGGGATCGAAGTGCCCCGGCATGGTCCGGCCGTCCCCGCGGGTGATGATCTCGACGCTCTTCGCGTGGTCGAAGGCCGGCTTGTAGACCCGCTTGCTCCTGAGCGCGTCGTACTGGTCCACCAGCATGACGATGCGCCCTTCCATGGGGGTCTCCTCCCCCTTCAAGCCGTGCGGGTAGCCGCTGCCGTCCCAGCGCTCGTGGTGGGTCGAGGCGATGGAGGCGGCCATCTGCAGCACCTGGTGCCCCGAGCCTGAGAGGATCTTGCCGCCGATCTCCGTATGGCTCTTCATGACCCCGAACTCCTCCGCGTCGAGCGGGCCGCACTTGAGCAGGATGGCGTCCGGTATGCCGATCTTGCCGACGTCGTGCATGGAGGCGGCGATGGCGATGGTCTCGACGAAATCGTCCGGCATCCGCATCACCTGGGCGAGCCGCTCGGCGTACAGGCCGATCCGGGCGATGTGCTTCCCCGTGTCCTCGTCCCTGAGCTCCGCGGCGGCGGTGAGCCGCTCGATGGTCTCCCGGCTCATGCTCTGCATCTGGGCCAGCGCATCGGCGAGCTCGCGGGTGCGCTGCTCGACGGTGCGCTGCAGCTCGATCTTGTAGTTTTTCTCGATGAGCACCAGACGCTTGAAGTTGATCCCCTTCTCCACCGAGTGGATCAGGTAGTGCGGCTTGAACGGCTTGATGATGAAGTCGAAGGCCCCCTTCTTGATGGCGGAGACCGCCATCTCCAGCTCGGCGTAGGCGGTCATCAGGATGACCGGGATGTCGCGGTCGATCTCGTGGATCTTCTCCAGGAGATCGATCCCCGTTATGTGCGGCATATTTACGTCGGTCAGCACCACATGAGGCGGCAGGTCGCGCAGTTCGGCGAGGGCGTCGAAGCCATTTGAGAAGGAATGGACATCGAAGCCGCTCACCGAAAGGAGCATGGCGACGCTTTCCAGCACGTAGGGATCGTCGTCGACCACGACGACCAGCCCCGAAGCTTTTGTATTCATGAATGCACCTCTCCCGCTGTTTCCGGATTTGTCCGGTCACTCTACAGTTCGGCAAATCTAATGGGAACTTGAGGGCGAGTTTTCTAAGGCAGGGCTTTAGGGTCGGTATGCGGGGAGGGGTGGGGATGGGGGTGCCGTCACCCCCGGCAGGGGGATCACGGTTTCTCCCCCTGCGGCGGCACCTCGGTCGGTGCCCCGTCCCCCGGGACGGGCGCCGGAGACGGTGCCTGCGGCGGTTCCGGCGCAGCTGCCTCCCCGGCCGGCGGCTCCTCCTTGCCGGCCGGTGCCTGCGGCTCGGCAGGCTCGGCAGGCTCCGCGGCACGGGCGCTGGAGAGGTTGGCCATGACCTCCACCTTCTGGATGCTCTCGTCGACCTTCTTCTGCAGGCGCCCGACGTTGGGCGACTCGGCCAGCGCCACCCGGTACTCGGCCGCGGAAAGCACCCCCTTCCTGGCCAGAAGCCCCAGGATCATGTCGGAGCGCTTCAGCACCCGGCCCAGGTTCTTGTAGGGGTTGTAGGCGACACGCGGGCCGGGGAGCATGGCGGCCAGGAAGGCGCACTCCCGCGGCGTGAGACTCGCCGCCGGCTTGCCGAAGTAATACCTGGCGCCGTGGCCGATGCCGTACACCATGGGGCCGAGTTCCACCACGTTCAGGTAGAGCTCGATGATGCGCCCCTTGGTGAGTTCCTGCTCCATCCGTTTGGCGAGATAGAGCTCCTTCGCCTTGCGGGTCAGCGTCTTCTCCCGGGACAGGAAGAGGTTCTTCGCCACCTGCTGCGTGATGGTGGAGGCGCCCCGGGCGAAGCTCTTTTTCTCCAGGTCGTACTTTATGGCGTTCTTGATGGCGTTGACGTCGATCCCCTCGTGCTTGTAGAACGCCGCATCCTCCGCGAGGATCACCGCCCACTTCATCTCGGAGGGGATGCTGTTCGAGGGGGTCCAGTAGCGGTTCTTCGGACCCACCACCAGGGGGCGGTAGTCGCCGTGCCAGTCCTTCACCTGGATGGTGACGTTGGTCCTGCGGTCCTTGAGAATGTCCACCGGCGGCAGCAGGTAGAGCGAAACGGCGACGTAGCAGAGGTAGACGACGAGCGCGCCGATGGCCCAGGAGAGGTACCTTTTCATGCCCGGCCACCGCCTTGGCCCGCGGCCGGGGCGCTGCCGTCCCGGGCCTTGCCGGCCATCCGGGCCGCCAGGAGCAGGGCGGCCTTCATGGAGTCGCTCGAGGCCCGTCCGGTCCCGGCCAGGTCGTAGGCGGTGCCGTGGTCGACCGAGGTCCGTATGATGGGGAGCCCCAGGGTGACGTTCACGCCGTCGTCGAAGTGGAGCAGCTTGAGCGGGATGAGCCCCTGGTCGTGGTACATGCAGACCACCGCGTCGTAGCCGCCGGCGCAGGCGAAATGGAACAGGGTGTCCGCGGAGAGCGGACCGACCGCGTCGATCCCGGCGGCCCTGGCTGCCGCGATGGCGGGGGCGATGACCCGGCTCTCCTCGCTGCCGAAGAGCCCCCCCTCGCCGCAATGCGGGTTGAGGGCGAGCACGGCCAGGCGCGGCGCGTCGCAGAAGAAGCGGCTGAGCGCTGCATGGGTGATCCGTATGGTGGAGAGGACCCGGTCGAAGGTCACGAGCTGCGGCACCCGCGCGAGCGCCTCGTGGATGGTCACCAGCGTCACCCGCAGGCGGTCGCCGGCCAGCATCATGACCACCTCGCTGCTGCCGGTCAATTCGGCGAGAAGTTCCGTGTGGCCGGGGAAATGGTGCCCGGCGCCGTTCATCGACTCCTTGTTGATGGGGGCCGTCGCCATGGCCGCCGCCTCCCCGCTCAGGCAGAGCCTGGCAGCCTCGCAGATGTAGCGGTAACAGGCATCGCCGCCGGCGGGGGTCGGCCTGCCGTAGACCATCTCCGGCGCCGCCAGGGTGGAGAGCTCGCGCAGGTACAGCACACCGGGGCGCGCCCCGGCGGGCGGCAGCCCCACCGGCGGCGTTTCCAGGGCGAGGGATACCCCGGCGACCGCGATGCCGCGCTCCATGGCGGCCCGGTCCCCCAGGACCAGCGGGGTGCAGACCGAGGCGATGGCCGGGTCGGCCAGGGCCGCCGCCACAATTTCGGGGCCGATGCCGCTCGGGTCCCCCATGGTTACCGCTATGACAGGTTTCTCCACGTATTTCTCCTCCCGACCCGCTTGAAACAACAAAAAAGGGGCCGCTTCAGCCCCTTTTCCGCCGGCAGCGACTAAACGACCCGTCACTTCCCGCCGGGGGTACCGAGCGGCAGGGACAATTTGTGCAGAAGACCGGTCTCCCGCTCCCGCCACTGCAGCCTGAGCTCCCTGGCGCTGGTCGCCTCGCCCGGGAAGAACAGGAAGCCGTTGGCCAGATACTGGTCCGGTATCATCCTCCCTTCCAGCCCCTTCTGCCTCAGGTCATCGGAGATCCGGTACTTGCGCTCCGGGGAGCTCCCCTGCTGCGCGCCGCCCAGCACCGCCCCCCCCGCGGCACCCAGGGCTGCGCCCTTGCCGAGGGATTCGGCGACGTTTCGCCCGGAGACGATGCCGAGCGCGGTGGCCAATACCCCCCCCGCGGCGGCCCCGAGCAGGGCCCCCCTGCCGGCGCCGCCGCCGAAGTAGGAGGCGAGCTCGGTCGAACTCTCCAGGCGGGCGAAGGCGACGTTGTTGGGGACCACGGGCCAGTAGTTCCCCGCGTCGTCCACCAGGAAGCTCTGCCCCGCCTCGATCTCCAGGCTATGGCCACTCTTGTTGTCGATCACCAGCAGCACCGGCAGCAGCCCGGCGCCCCTGATGTCGAAGCCGAACGCCTTCTTGGCGGAGGCCCGGTCCGGATACGCCTCCCCCCCCAGCGAGACCCCGGAGAACTCCCGGTAGTTCACGTACCCCTCGGGGGGCCTGAAGGGGACGTACTGGCTCTTGTACGAGGTGCATCCCGCGACTAGCAGCACGAGGACCATAACTGTCGACAGCGTTTTCATGGCAGACCTCCTGAAGGTTACTCATGATACGAACGGTTGCCAGCCCCGACTATATCCTGTTTCTTTAATCCCTCTCAAGCCCGGCGAAGCGCACCAGGAGCTTCTTGAAACCGACCGAGGCGAAGCTGATGATCACCTTCTGGTTGTCCCCCTCCCCCTCGATCTTCCTGATGATCCCCGATCCGAACTGCCCGTGGCGCACCCGCATGCCGAGGTAGACCCCGTCCTCGTGCTCCTCCGGCACCATGCGCACCTCGTTGCCGAAATCGGGCTCGATCTCCTCCTCGAACAGCGAGGCGAGGTTGTGCGGGGAGAGCGGGACGCCTGCCGCCGGGCCCGGCGCGTAACCGCCGGTCTGGTGGGACGCGGAACCGGCCGCGTACTGCTGGAACGGGTCGCCGGCGTCGAGGAGCTCCCCGGGGATGTCGCGGATGAAACGGGCCGGCGGGTTCATCTGTTCCTGTCCGAAGATGTGCCGCCTGCGCACGTTGAGAAGGAACAGGCGCTTTTTGGCCCGGGTCATGCCGACGTAGCACAGCCTGCGCTCCTCCTCCATCTGTACCGGGTCCTCCAGCGACCTCAGGTGGGGAAAGAGCCGCTCCTCCATGCCGACCATGAACACCAGGGGGAATTCCAGCCCCTTCGCCGAGTGCAGCGTCATGAGCGTCACCGACGACTTCTTCCCCTCCCCCTCCTGCTCCAGGTCGGAGACCAGGGCGACCTGCTCCAGGAAGTCGGCGAGCCCCTTCTCCCCCTGGCCGCTGTCGAACGCCTGCATGGCGGTCACCAGCTCCTGGAGGTTCTCGATCCGCTCCTGCGCCTCGTCGCTGCCGACAGCCTTGAGCTTCGCCAGGTACCCGGAGTCCTGGATCACGGCCGCGGCAAGCTCGGCAAGCGGCAGCGCGTCGGCGAGCTCCCGGTACTTTTCCAGCTCGGCGGCAAAGGAAGCGACCTTGCCGCGGGCGCCCGCCGCGAGCAGGGAGCCGTCCGCCGCCTCCAGCATGGCGTCGTAAAACGGGATCCCCTTCTCCGCGGCAAAGGAGGAGATGCGCTGCACCGTTGCGTGCCCGATGCCGCGCGGCGGCGTGTTGATGATGCGCTTGAGCGCCACGTCGTCGGACGGGTTGTCCAGCACCTTCAGGTAGGCGAGGATGTCCTTCACCTCGAGCCGCGCGTAGAAGCGGACGCCGCCCACCATGTGGTACGGGATGCCGGCCGCCACCATGGCGTCCTCGACCACCCTCGACTGCGCGTTGGTCCGGTAGAATACGGCGACCTCCGAGAGGTCCCCCCCCTGGGCGAGGTGGCGCTCCGCCTCGCGGCAGACCAGGCGGGCCTCCTCCCACTCGTTTTGGAGCGTGCGGTACACGATGCGCTCCCCGTCCGGGTTGTCCGTCCAAAGCCGCTTCGGCTTGCGGCCGCGGTTCTTCTCCACCACGTTCCAGGCGCCGTCCAGGATGGTCTTGGTGGAGCGGTAGTTCTGCTCCAGCTTCACCACCTTCACCCCCGGGAAATCCTTCTCGAACTCCAGGATGTTGCGGATATCGGCGCCGCGCCAGCCGTAGATGGACTGGTCGTCGTCCCCCACCACGCAGAGGTTGCGGCGGGTGCCGGCCAGAAG